>ENA-UOOA01003782-UOOA01003782.1-human-gut-metagenome-genome-assembly--contig:-P61old-NODE-3782-length-18236-cov-11.598592_pt1 | contig 18236 bp, 19 predicted proteins | sample MGYA00242467_ERZ724014 | MGnify/ENA metagenome assembly ERZ724014 | reverse complement strand
CACGGCCGAAGGCAGCCGCGCCACCGTGCTGGTCAACGATGCCACCGGCGGCCTCACCGCCATCCGCAAGGGTGACGTGGGCACCACGCTGCCCAGCGTGGACCGCGTGGTGCAACACCTCAAGGCCAGCGGCTTTGCCTATGTGTCGGACGTGGAGCTGAGCGACGGCTTTTGGGAGGCTGAAGTGCGCACCTCGCTGACCAGCCGCGACAAGGTGGAACTGGTGCTGCACCCCACCACCCTGGAAGTGCTGAGCCAGGTGGGCCGCAATGGCGGCACCATCAACGGCCAGCCCGTGCTGTCGGCCGACCAGATTTTGCTGACGCTGCAGCAAGCGGGCTACACCCGCGTGCGCGACCTGGAGTTTGACGATGGCTACTGGGAAGCCGAAGCCCTGAACAGCGCCAACCAATACGTTGAGCTGCGCATCGAGCCCACCACCGGCAAGGTGGTGCGCGAGAAGCTGGAACGTTGAGCCTTTCAACCCGGCACTGCACTATTTAAGAAAAAGTGCCTCTAGCGCTTACCTGAAAAGCGCCACCAGCTATCTTTTAAATAGCAAAGCCCGCCTGCTTCACCCAGGCGGGCTTTTTTCATGTCTCCGGCCACGCCCACCTGCCGTGGCCTGCCGGTACTCGTGCCGAAATTACTTCGACAAATCGACGCTGTACTTCGACGTGCCCTTGCCCGAGCCGTCGTCTGCAGCCACCAGACTCACATTGGTGAGGCCCGCAGCCTGCGCCACGCTGAGCGCGTTGGCACCCGAAGTGAACACCACAGGCCCTGCCACCGTGGCCTTGGCAAAGCGCCAGCTCTTGGCAGCGCCATTGGCGGTGCGGCTCACGGCGGGGTTCTTGCGGATGTAGTCGATCACCACATCGCGGTTCGCATCGGGCGAGGCCCAGATGGTGCCCGAGCCGTCGAGCTTGTCGATGAAGCTCTTGCCGCTGGTGGCGCGGTAGTTGTTGGTGGCGATCACGAACTCCTGCGCCACATCGATGGGCTTGCCCAGGTACGTCAGGTTCTTGATGCGGCTGCCCACGGGCTGGGTCACGTCAATTTCGTACTGCACGTCTGCCGTGGTGAACATGTCGAAGTTGTACCCAGGGAAGGTGCTGATGAGCTGCTGCTCCGTGGTCTTGGCGGGGTCGATCTGGTTGAAACGCTTGGCAGCGGCCTCGAGCCAGTTCTTGATGTCCGCGCCGTTCACCTTCACCGCATACACGGTGTTGGGGTACAGGTAGAGGTCGGCCGCGTTGTTGATGGCCAGCGGGCCCACCGCCACATCGGTGTAGTCGGCACCACCCTGGAAGCCGCTCTTGAACGGCGCGCTCACCGACAGCACCGGCAGCGCCGCGTATTGCGGCAGGTTGGCCTTGATGTAGGCCGCCACATAGGCTTGCTGCGCCTGGTTCACGATCTGGATCGCGCCGGGGTCGCCCACATCGGCAAACAGCGTGCTCATGCGGAAGTCTGTCTGGCCGATGGGCGTCTTCACGTACTTGATCGCGGCCTGGTGCTGCGTTTCGATCAGCGCAGCGATGGTGGCGTCGGGTTCTACGTACACGTTCGCGCCCGCTGCATTCTTGCTCTGGATGTTGCGCAGCTCGCTCTTGCTGGCAGCCTTGTTGACCACCCATTTGGCGCCGTCCCACTGCAGCGCCAGTTGCACCACGCCCAGGGCCTTGCCCCATGAGCTGGCCATCACGGCGGGCACACCGTTGACGGTGCCCGCCTTGTGGTCCACGCCGGGCAGGTTGAAGCTGGGGGTGGCTGCGGTGTCAGGGAACACGCCGTGCTGGTGGCCCATCACCATCGCATCGATGCCCGCCACCTTCGACAAGTGCAGGCCGGGGTTTTCCATGGTGGGCGAGTAGGCCGCGCTATCGAGCCCGCCGTGCAACAGCGCCACCACAATGTCGGCGCCCTTGGCGCGCAGCTCGGGCACGTACTTGGTGGCCGACTCGACCGCGCCTTCGGTGTAGACCTTGCCTTCAAGGTAGCGCTTGTCCCAGTTCATGATGCCGGGGGTGGTGAAGCCGATCACGCCGATCTTGATGGGCAGCTTCACTTCCTTGCCATCGGTGCCCTTGGCCACCACCGTGCGCTCCAGCAGCGTGTAGGGCTGCACCAGCGGCTTCTTGGTCTTGCTGCTGTACACATTGGCCAGTACGGCGGGGTAACCTGCGCCCGCGCATTTCTTGGTGGGGTCCACACCGTCCACGTCCAGCCCACCGCCCAGCACCTGGTTCAGGAAGGGCAGGCCGTAGTTGAACTCGTGGTTGCCCAGCGTGCCCGCGTCAAAACCCAGAGCGCCCATGGCCTTGTACATGGACAGCTGCTGCGTGCAGGGGATGGGGCTGATGGTGGCTTCGTAGTCGGCCAGCGCGGTGCCCTGGATGGTGTCGCCGTTGTCCACCAGCAGGGTGTTGGCAAATTCTTTGCGCGCCGCGCGCACCAGCGTGGCGGTGCGCTCAAAGCCGTAGGTCTTGTCTTCAGCGAGCTTGAAGTAGTCGTAGCTGCGCACGTTGAAGTGCAGATCGGTCGTCTCCAGCACCGCCAGCGTGGCTGTGGCCCCCGCATTGGTATTGCTGTCGCCATCGCTACCGCCGCAAGCGGCCAGGGATGCAGCCAGCACCACCACGCCCAGCATGGCAGTGCGGCGCGACACATGCCCCAGCATGCCGGAGCCTGCGGAGCGAAAAACAGAGGTCTTGATCAACATGGGCAACCCAAGAAAAACAAAACCGCGAGTGTGGGAACCGCGTTTGACAGCGGTGTGACGGGTGTGTGGCACACGCTGCCCGGCGTCGTGCATGCGACAGAGGCTTGAGAGCCTTTTCAAGATCTTTGCGGGGCCACCGCCCGCGCGTTACGCACGGACACGGTCAGCCGCCACGGGCTGGGTTATCGTGCAGGCATGGGCTCCGCGCACAGCCCTTCCATCCACTGAATCACTCAAGGAGCCTTTGCATGAAAAACTCTCTCTGGACCCTGGCAGGCACTTCTGTAGCTGCAGGAATCCTGGCGGGCTGCGCTGCGCCCAACCCAGGTGCTGGCGCGTCAAACACCCCAGCAGGCCAGCCCCCCGTGGGTGGCCAATGCAATGCTGCGCCAGCGCAGTCGTTTGTGGGCAAAGACAGCACCGCCAGCGTGATCGAGGCGGCGCGGGTGCAGTCGGGTGCCCACATGGCGCGGGTGTTGCGCCCCGGCCAGATGATCACGAAGGAATACAACGCACAGCGCCTGAACCTGGTGGTGGACGACAACGGCCGCATCACGGCCGTGCGCTGCGGCTGACGCGCGGCCCCGCAGGGGCCGCGCTTAGTCGGCCAGAAACAGCTCTTGCAGATCGCTCAAGAAGTCAAAGCCCCGCTCGGTGGGGCGCACCTGCCCGCCCTCACGCACGATCAGGCCTTTGCTTTGCGCGGCATCCAGCGCTTTGGCAATGGCGCTGATCGGCAAGCCCGTGCGTTCGGTGAAGTCGGTCAACGCAAAGCCGCCGCGCAAGCGCAGCGCGTTGAGCATGTATTCAAACGGCAAATCAGCCCGGCGCACATCGTCGTCCTGCGCCACGGCATGGCCTGCCAGGGCGTTGTCCATGTAGCGGGCCGGGTCGCGAAAGCGTACCTGCCGCACCACGCGGTGCGCAAAGCTCAGCTTGCTGTGCGCGCCCGCACCAATGCCCAGGTAATCGCCAAACTGCCAGTAGTTGGTGTTGTGAAAGCACTGGTGGCCCGCGCGGGCATAGGCGGAAATCTCGTACCGCGCCAACCCGGCCGCGCCCGTCATCTCGGTGATGCGGTCGAGCATGGCATAGGCCATGTCGTCCTCAGGAATGGCGGGCGGGTACTTGGCGAAGTAGGTGTTGGGCTCGATGGTGAGGTGGTAGATGGAGATGTGGGGCGGCGCCAGTTGCAGCGCCTGCTGCATGTCCTGCTCCATCTGCGCCAGGGTCTGGCCTGGCAGGGCGTACATGATGTCGAGGTTGAAGGTGTCGAACGCGCTGGCGGCCTCCGCCACCGCCGCCAGGGCCTGAGCCCGGTCGTGCACCCGGCCCAGGGCCTTGAGGTGCGCGTCGTTGAAGCTCTGCACCCCGATGGACAGGCGCGTGACGCCCGCGCTGCGATAGGCACGGAACCGGTCCTTCTCAAAGGTGCCGGGGTTGGCCTCCATGGTGATTTCGCAGTCAGCCTCCAGCCGCAAGCGGGCGCGGATGTCGCTGAGCAGGCGATCGATGGCTTGCGGTGCGAACAGGCTGGGTGTGCCACCACCGATGAAAATGCTGTGCACCGAGCGGCCCCAGATCAGCGGCAGCGCGGCTTCCAGGTCGGCCATCAGCGCGTCGATGTAACGCTGCTCGGGCACCTCACCCGCCGCGCTGCCGCCGCGCGCTTCGTGCGAGTTGAAGTCGCAGTAGGGGCACTTCTTCAGGCACCAGGGCAGGTGCACGTACAGCGACAGCGGCGGCAGGCTGGCCAGCTGCAGCAGGCCGGGGCGCATGTAATGCTGGATGTCGCGCACCACGGCGGGCGCGTCATCGGCACTAGCAGGAATGATGGGAATAGCCATTCAAAGCTCAAAAAAAATAGGAGCGCTTCCATCACAGCGGTGGCTAGCAAGAGGCACTGCCATGCGAGCGACCGCCGCGCAAGGGCCGCCTAGGCGGCACAGCTGCATTTCACTTGCGTGCGCTGGCGGTGTCCCCCCTTGGGGAGAAGGCGCGAAGCGACTCAGGGGGGACTTCATCCAAACCAGCGCTCACGCATCAGGGCCAGCATTTGCGCGGCGGAGCGGCCCCGGTGGCTGTTGGCGTTCTTCACTTCCACGGGCAGCTCGGCAAAGGTCTTGCCAAATTCAGGGATGAACATGACGGGGTCAAACCCAAAACCGTTGCTGCCGCGCGGCTCGGTGGTGATCTCGCCCACCACGCGGCCCACGGCAATCAGCGGCTCGGGGTCTTGCGGGCTGCGCACGGCCACCAGGGTGCTGACCATGGCGGCGCGGCGATTCGTCACGCCCTGCATCTGTTCCAGCAGCGCACGCACGTTGTTCGCGTCGCTTTTTTCGTAGCCGAACTGGGTGCAGTAGTAGGCCGTGTCCACGCCCGGCAGGCCGCCAAACGCGTCCACGCACATACCCGCATCGTCAGCCAGAGCGGGCAGGCCGGTGTGTTGCGAAGCAAAGCGGGCCTTGGTCAGCGCGTTCTCGACAAAAGTACGAAAGGGCTCTTCGGCCTCACCCACGCCCAGGTCGCCCTGGCGCACCAGTTCCACGCCCAGCGGGGCAAACATGGCCTGCAGCTCGGCGAGCTTGCCCTGGTTGTTGGATGCCAATACGAGTTTCATAGTCAAATCATGCTCTAGCGCTTATCGATCAAGCGCTAGCAGCTATCAAATCAATAGTAAAAAATCAGGCTGCCAGGGCCTGCTGCTGCAACTGGATCAGCTCGGCAATGCCTTTTTCGGCCAGGGCCAGCAATTGGTCCATTTCCTTGCGGGTGAAGGCCACACCTTCGGCCGTGCCCTGCACTTCCACGTAGTGGCCCGCACCGGTCATCACCACGTTCATGTCGGTGTCGCAGTCCACGTCTTCCACATATTCCAGGTCGAGCAGCGGCGTGCCTTGCACGATGCCCACCGAGATGGCGGCCACGGGCTCGCGCAGGGGCGACTGGGTGATCTTGCCCGCAGCAATCAGCGTGTTCACCGCATCTTGCGCGGCCACCCACGCGCCGGTGATGGCGGCAGTGCGGGTGCCGCCATCGGCCTGGATCACATCGCAGTCGAGCTGGATGGTGCGCTCGCCCAGCAGCTTCAAATCGAACACCGCACGCAGCGAGCGGCCGATGAGGCGCTGGATCTCTTGCGTGCGGCCGTTTTGCTTGCCGCGTGCGGCCTCGCGGTCGCTGCGGGTGTGGGTGGCACGGGGCAGCATGCCGTATTCCGCCGTCACCCAGCCTTCACCACTGCCGCGCTTGTGCGGGGGCACTTTCTCGTCTACCGACGCGGTGCACAGCACCTTGGTGTTGCCAAACTCGATCAGCACCGAGCCTTCGGCGTGCATGGTGTAGTGGCGGGTGATGCGCACGGGGCGCAGCTGGTCGGCGGCGCGTTGGCCGGAGCGTTGGAAGGTGGTCATTTCAGGGGCGATCACATCGCAAAAAGAGTTTCAAAACAGACGGGCCCGTGAAGGGCCCGTGAAGGGCCCGTGTCCACAGGGTTCAGGGCCAGCGCCTCAGCCGCGGCGGGCGGCCGACCGGCGAATGGCTTCGTTGATTTCGGCGATCGAGCGCTCAATGGCCGCATCGTCCAGATCGTCGGCCAGGCCATCGAGCGGGCCGGCCTGGATGGTGGAGGCAAACACATCGTCGCTGATGCTGTCGGTGGACACGCCCCGGGTGGACTCGAATGCATCGGGCGTCTCCCATTCCAGGGCCACCACGGTCACGTTGTCGCTGCTGTCGCCCGCCTTGCGCAAGGCTTCTTCTACCAGTTCAGGCACTGCATGAGAAACGGGCTGGCGGGCCAGCTGCTTGGTGATTTCTTCATCGCTCAAGGTGCCCCACAGGCCGTCTGAGCACAGCAACAGGCGGTCTCCCTGCTCCAGGTACACAGGCCCGGTGATGTCGTAGATGGGCTTGGTGGGCGAGCCCAGGCAGGTAAACAACACGTTGCGGTTCACCCGGTCCATGCCCGGTGGGGGCGCGTTGCGCAGTTCCAAGTACGAGTGGTCGCGCGTGCGGGTCAGCAAATCTCCGTCGCGCACCATGTACAGCCGCGAATCACCGCAGTGCACCCACGAGGCGGCTCCGCCCTGCAACACTGCCGCCACCAGCGTGGTGCGCGGTGTGTCGATCATTCCCTTCTCAGACGCGTATCGCAGAATCTGGTGGTGGGCGGCGAGCAGTGCGCCCGAAAGGAATTCCTGCACATCCTGGATCTGGGGCTTGGCCTGGCGCTGGAACAGTGCCGAGACGGTTTGCAGCGCGATTTGCGCCGCCACCTCGCCCTCAGGGTGCCCGCCCATGCCGTCGGCCAGCACAAAGAGCCCCGACTCGCGGGTGTAGCAGTACCCCATGCGGTCTTCGTTCTTTTCGCGGCCGCCCCGGCGGCTGATCTGGAAAACCGAGAATTTCATAGTGGTTCACGCAAACAGGGATGCGCGCAGGCATCGTCAATGAATAGGCCGTTTGCCCCGAAGACCCGCTTGGCGTGGATCGGGTTCATTTGGGCTTGGCTCCGATGCCGGTGGCTTCACCCACCTTTTGCACGTTTTTCTTGGTGTCAGACACCAGGGTGTCCAGTTGCAGGCGCATTTTTTCAGCCACCGAGAGCTTGGTGTAGCGGCGCTCACCCTCCCGGCTCAGTTCCTTTTGCAAGGCAAACACCGATTGCGGGCGCGAGAGCGGGTCCAGCGCCATGCACCATTCCACCACTTCGATCAGGTTGTCCGAGTACACACCGCGCAGCTTGGTCAATGCCAGCGAAAGGCGGTCTTTTTCGATGCGCTGAGGCGCTTCATTGGGCGGGAAGCCCTGCATGCAGGCATAGATGCAGGCGCCAATGGCGTAGATGTCGGTCCACGGCCCCATCTGGGAATCACGCCGGTACATCTCGGGCGCAGCAAAACCGGGGGTGTACATGGGGCGGATGAAGTTGCCTTCCTTGCTCAGCACCTCGCGCGCCGCGCCAAAGTCAATCAGCACAGCCTTGTTGTCATCGGTGATGAAGATGTTGGCGGGCTTGATGTCCAGGTGCAGCATCTTGTGCTGGTGCACGATGCGCAGGCCGCGCAGCACTTCATCGAACAATGAGCGGATGGTGGATTCGCGGAAGACCTTCTGCGTCTTCAGGTCGCGCGCGGTGATGATGAAATCCTGCAGGGTCGCGCCCTCCAGGTAGTTCATCACCATGTAGACGGTTTCGTTCTCGCGGAAGAAGTTGAGCACGCTGACCACCGAGGCGTGCGAAATCTGCGCGAGCGAACGCCCTTCTTCAAAAAAGCTCTTGAGCCCCAGGCGGTACAGCGAGAGTTTTTCAGGCGGCACCTTGGGCAGCAACTCGCCTGGCGCGCGCGTGGCCAATGATGAAGGGAGGTATTCCTTGATGGCAACCTGCTGGCCCTCGGAATCCACAGCGAGGTACACCACGCCGAAGCCGCCAGAAGAGACCCTGCGCACCACGCGATAGCCACCGAGCAACGTATCTGGTGGCAATGGTGCGGGCTTGATTTTTGACATATTTTGCGAAGATGACTCGGGGGTTAGGCGGAACCCGGATAATCGCCGGATCGCAAGCAACCATCAAAAAGTCCAATGCCAGTTTACAGCATGACCGGATACGCCAGCGCGCAGCAAGGCGCGTCTGCCACTGGCGCTGAAGCCGAGGGCCGCGCCCCCCAAAATCGCAGGCTGGGCCTGGAAATCCGTTCGGTCAATAGCCGCTTTCTGGACCTGTCCTTCCGCCTTCCTGACGACCTGCGTGCGCTGGAACCCACGCTGCGCAGCCTGCTCACAGCCCGCCTCAAGCGTGGCAAGGTGGAGGTGCGTGCCGCCATCGAAAACGAAGACAGCAACACCCTGCAAGACCCACCAGCGCGCTTGCTGCAACGCCTCAACACCCTGCAAGATTCTGTCAAGGCGTGGCTGCCCGGCGCTGCGCCGCTGAGCGTGGCCGATGCGCTGCGCCTGTGCGCCAACGCCAATACCAGCTCGCACGACTGGAGTGAAGCCGTGCCTGCGCTGGCCGAAGAAGCCCTCACAGCGCTGCTGTCCGCCCGCGAACGCGAAGGCAAGCGCCTGGCCGCCATGGTGCTGGACCGCGCCAAGCAACTGCGCGCGCTGGCCCAGCAAGCGGTGCCGCTGGTGCCGCTACTGGTCGAGCAGCAACGCCAGCGCTTCATGGAGCGCTGGAAGGAAGCCATGGCCCTCACCGATGGCGCCGTCCTGCCCGAGGCCGCCCGCGACCGCGCACTGACTGAAGCCACCGCTTTTGCCATTCGCATCGATGTGGCGGAAGAAATCACGCGGCTGGAGTCGCACCTTGACGAGATTGAACGCCTGCTGAAAAAGGGCGGCGAAGTCGGCAAACGCCTGGACTTCCTCATTCAGGAGTTGCACCGTGAGGCCAACACCCTGGGCTCCAAATCTGCCGCCCTGGACCTCACCCGCATCAGCGTGGACATGAAGGTCCTGATCGAGCAAATGCGCGAGCAAGTGCAAAATATCGAATAACACTCATCTTTTGATAGCGCCTTGCGCTTATCTGCTATGGACTACCCCGGAAATCTCTTTGTAGTTGCGGCCCCCAGCGGTGCTGGCAAATCCAGCCTCGTCAAGGCACTGCTGGAGCTGGACTCTCGCGTCAGCCCCTCCATCTCTCACACCACGCGCGCTCCGCGCGGGCAGGAGAAGCATGGCCGCGAGTACTTTTTTGCGTCGCAGTCAGAATTCGATGCCATGGTGCAGGCCAACGCCTTCGTGGAATGGGCGCATGTGCATGGCAACCGATACGGCACGTCCAAGAAGGCGATTGAAGAACGCATTGCCCAAGGGGCCGATGTGATTCTGGAGATCGACTTCCAGGGCGCATTGCAGGTCAAGCAGGCGTTCAGCAACGCAGTGCTGGTTTTTATCCTCCCCCCCAGCTGGGAGGAACTCCGCTCGCGCCTGGAACGCCGGGGCGAGGATTCGGCCGAAACCATCGAGCTGCGCCTCAAGAACGCCGCGATCGAGATGGCACAGGTCGATAAATTCGACTTCGTTATAATCAACGAGTTGTTCGAGAGCGCCCTTTTTGATCTGAAAGCGGTCGTTCACGCCCAGCGACTCAAGTACGCCGCGCAACGCCGCGCCCGTGCAGACACCTTCAAGTCGCTCAATATCACCTGAATCCCGGAGTAAAACGATGGCACGCATCACCGTAGAAGACTGTCTGGAAAAGATCCCCAACCGCTTCCAGCTCGTGTTGGCCGCCACGTACCGCGCTCGCATGCTGAGCCAGGGCCACGCCCCCCGCATCGAAAGCCGCAACAAGCCCGCCGTGACTGCCTTGCGCGAAATCGCTGAAGGTAAGGTTGGCCTGGAAATGCTGAAAAAAGTTCCAGGTTGATTTTTGTCGGGCAATGCCCCCAAATGAGCACCGCTATGCGGTGCTTTTTTTTGCTTCTCCGCCACCCCTCCCACTCCCGCGCTACATTTAAGGCATGACCGCGGTGCTCAACTTACCTTCTGCAACGCAGACCCGACCTGGCGATGCCCAGCCTACAGCCAGCCCGACCGCCGCCGCAGCCAACGCCGCAGCGGCCAGCTTTGCTGCGCTGACGGAAAACCTCAGCTACCTGGACGCCGCCAGCATTGAACAGGTAAGGCAGGCCTATCGCTTCGCTGACGAAGCGCACCTGGGGCAACTGCGCAACAGCGGTGAGCCTTACATCACCCACCCCATTGCCGTGGCGGCGCAATGCGCCGCCTGGAAGCTAGATGCACAGGCCCTGATGGCCGCACTGCTCCACGACGCCATGGAAGACTGCGGCGTGACCAAGGCCGATCTGATTGACCGGTTCGGCGCCCCGGTGGCAGAGCTGGTGGACGGACTGACAAAGCTGGACAAGCTCCAGTTCAACACCCGCGAAGAAAACCAGGCAGAGTCTTTTCGCAAGATGCTGCTGGCGATGGCGCGGGATGTGCGGGTCATCCTCATCAAGCTGGCCGACCGTACGCACAACATGCGCACACTGTCGGACATGCCCCGCAGCAAGTGGGGGCGCATTTCCTCCGAAACGCTTGAGATTTACGCCCCTATTGCTCACCGCCTTGGGCTGAACCAGGCCTACCGCGAATTGCAAGACCTTGCGTTTCGGCATCTGCACCCCTGGCGCTACGCCACCCTCTCAAAGGCGGTCAACAAGTCGCGCAACCGGCGGCGGGATCTGGTGCAAAAGGTACAAGCCGAGGTAGACGCAGCCTTCAATCGCATAGGCATGAAAGTCCGCCTGGCGGGGCGCGAGAAAACGCTGTACGCGATTTATCAAAAAATGCACCTCAAGCACCTGAGCTTTGCCCAGGTGACGGACATCTACGGCTTTCGCGTCATCGTACCCACCATCACGGACTGTTATACCGCACTCGGTGTTTTGCACCAGATGTACAAGCCTGTCCCAGGCAAGTTCAAGGATCACATCGCCATTGCCAAACTCAATGGCTACCAGTCTCTGCACACCACGCTGGTGGGGCCATCTGGAATCAACATCGAATTCCAGATACGCACGGACGAGATGCATGTGATTGCGGAAGCCGGCGTAGCAGCGCACTGGCTCTACAAGGCGCAAGACTCTGACGGCTCATCAGCAGAGCGACTGGGTACCAAATGGCTGCAGTCGCTTTTGGACATCCAGAACGAAACCCGGGATGCCGCGGAGTTCTGGGACCATGTCAAGGTGGATCTCTTCCCGGACGCGGTCTATGTTTTCACACCCAAGAGCCAGATCATGGCATTGCCGCGCGGAGCCACAGTGGTGGATTTCGCGTACGCCATCCACAGCAATGTGGGCGATCGAACCACTGCCGCCAAAATCAACAACGAGCAAGTGCCCTTGCGCACTGAGCTGAAAAATGGGGATGTGGTCGAGATCATCACCACGCCTGTTTCCACACCGAACCCCGCCTGGCTGGGGTTCGTACGCACCGGGCGTGCGCGTTCCAAGATACGCCACTACCTCAAAACACTGGCCCACACCGAGTCCGAAAGCCTGGGCGAAAAACTGCTCATCCAGGCAATTCGCGCAGAAGGCCTGGAACAGCTCCCGCCCGACGAAGGCGAAACGCATGCTCTATGGGAAAAGCTGTTGCGCTTCACTGGCAACCGCAACCGCAGCGAATTGCTGACGGACTTGGGACTGGGCAAACGCATTGCCAGCATCGTGGCCAAGCGGCTGGTGGTACTGCTGGGCGAGCACGGCCATCGTCCCGATGCACTGTTGCTCACGCGCGAGCGGTACACCTCACACGAGACCCTCTCCCAGGGCGCAGTCACGCTGGATGGTAGTGAAAACGCTTCCGTGCAATATGCACCTTGCTGCCGCCCGGTGCCGGGTGATCGCATCGTCGGCTACCTGGGCCGCGGCGAGGGGCTGGTCGTACACAACGCTGATTGCAGTGTGGCCAAGCGCTTGCAGCACAAAGACAGCGAACGCTTCATTGCCGTGGACTGGGCAGACGAACCGACACGCCTGTTCGAAACCGGGGTGGTTGTGACCGTCATCAACGGCAAGGGCGTACTCGCACGGATCGCCCAGGAGTTGGCCAACTCCGAAGCGGACATCACCCATGTGGACATGGATGACGAGGCCGCCCTGGACACCACTGACCTTAGGTTCGTTGTTGCGGTACGTGACCAGGCACATCTGGAGGCGGCTCTGCGGAATTTGCGCCGCACCCAGGCGGTGATTCGCGCCAACAGAATCACGCCGCAAGCGACGTGACTCTGCCCTGCCATCCAGAGCAGCGATGGCAGGAGAGCCACAACTCAAGACTTTACAGGGTCGGGATAGCAGACGGATCTCACCTCCAGCATGCGGGTGCCTGCTGGAGTCGGAAGCGCCACCTCATCCCCCACCCTGGCTTTGAGCAATGCCCGGGCTACGGGCGCAATCCAACTCACCTGCCCCGCGTGACTGTCCGCCTCATCAATGCCCATGATGGTGATGGTTCGATCCACTCCCTCATCATCACAATAGGTCACGGTGGCGCCAAAAAACACCTGATCGCTACCCGCGTGAAGGCTAGGGTCAACCACCTCAGCGATCTCTAGACGCTTTGTCAAAAAGCGGATGCGACGATCAATCTCCCGCAGCCGCTTTTTGCCGTAAAGGTAATCGCCATTCTCGGAACGATCTCCGTTGCTGGCAGCCCAGTGCACTGCCTCGACGACTTTAGGACGCTCGTTGTCAATCAGGTCCAGCAACTCCGCACGAAGGCGTGCGTATCCTGCAGGAGTGATGTAGTTCTTGGCACCTTTGGCCAAGGGAGGCAACGACACCTCGTCATCTTCATCACCATCCGTCTCTTTGGTGAAGGCTTTGCTCATGGCGCATTCATCTCCGAAAAGAATAAAGCGATTGGACAAATGAAAAAGCCTGCAACTTTTCAGTTGCAGGCTTTAAACATTGGTGCGGCTGGCAGGAATCGAACCCACGACCCCTTGGTTCGTAGCCAAGTACTCTATCCAGCTGAGCTACAGCCGCTAAGCTTTGAATTATAGCATAAATTTTTAGAACTTTAAAAATTTATGCAACTTGCTTTTGTCTTCTTAGCGAAGACATCAGCTTCATCGCATGACTGAGATTGTAATACACGCCAGACTGCATTTTTTGAAAAATGCCACTTTTTATGAAAAAGTGGGCTGCATTCGCAGCAGGCCTTTTGGTAGGGCGTGAGGGACTTGAACCCGCGACCAAAGGATTATGAGTCCCATCAATGCCATATTTCACAGCGTTGATTTATGCTGATAGAATCAATACAAATCAACAACTTACGCGCACAGCACTGGACAAACACCCAGCCAAGGCGTTGATTGAAATTCGGCATTTTTCGGCAAATAGTCTTACATCCGCCCTTACATCCTGGCCGATGTAAGACCAAAAGGGGCACCACATGGCAAAGATTGCATTCACTGCTGGCCGGGTATCGGGGTTCAAGTGCCCGCCCGACAAGAAACAGGCTTTCATGTGGGATGTAACCGCGCCGGGGCTGGGACTGAGGGCAACGCCAGCCGGAAAACCCGCCTATGTATTCCAGAGCGTGTACCAAGGCAAAGACATACGCCTAACCATTGGGAGCCCTGCCGCCTGGAGCATTCCCGACGCGCAAGCCAAGGCACGCGAACTGCAACGCCTGATTGATGAAGGCAAAGACCCCCGCGACCTGAAACGCGAAGCCATCGCCGCCGTGGAAGCCAAGCGCCAGCAAGAACAGGAGCAGGAGCAAGCCGACAAAGTGGCCGCTGTGACCGTGGGCGAGGCATGGGCCGCCTACGTTGCCGAACGCACCCCGCACTGGGGCGACCTTCACCGCAAAGACCATGAGCGCCTGACCCGAGCCGGTGGCGAGACTTCCAAGCGTGGCACCCGTGGCCGTGGCGTGACCATTGCCGGGCCATTGCATCAACTGATGGCGCTGGCGCTGCGTGACCTGACAGCACCCGTTATCGAGGCATGGGCCGCACGCGAAGCACAGACCCGCCCCACCGCCGCCCGGCTGGCCTGGCGACTGCTGAAAGCGTTTTTAGGCTGGTGCGCAGAACAGCCGGAATATGCGCCAGTGCTGCCCAGCGTGAACCCTGCCAAGACCAAGAAAGCACGCGAGGCGCTGGGCAAGCCGAAAGCCAAGGATGATTCCTTGCTGAAAGAACAATTGCCCGCATGGTTCGCCGCTGTGCGCAGCATCGGCAACCCTGCCGTGTCCGCGTACCTGCAAACGCTGCTGCTGACTGGTGCCCGCCCTGGCGAGGTGCTGGCGTTGCGCTGGGATGACCTGAACACGCAATGGAAGGGCCTGACCATCCGGGACAAGGTGGAAGGTGAGCGCGTCATTCCTTTGACGCCCTACGTGTGGCACCTGCTGGCCGCCCTGCCCCGCCGCAACGAATTTGTGTTTGCCAGTAGCCGCAACGAAAACACGCCCCTGACCGAGCCCAACCATGCACACGACAAAGCGTGCAAGGTGGCCGCCATTGATGCCCTGACCCTGCATGGCCTGCGCCGCAGTTTTGGCACCTTGTCGGAGTGGTTGGAGGCGCCCTCCGGTGTGGTGGCGCAGATTCAAGGCCACAAGCCAAGCGCAACCGCTGAAAAGCATTACCGCGTGAGGCCGCTTGACCTGCTGCGCGTACACCATGAGCGCATCGAGGCGTGGATTCTGGAACAGGCCGGGATTGTGTTTGATGCCCAGGCAGAGCCGGGCAAGCTGCGTGCTGTGAACTGATAAACGCGAAGCCCTGGCGCGTTTCACCCAGGGCAAAACAGGCGGGGCCAGCATGTGCAGGAACACAGCGCCAGCCCCTGACCATCATCAAAACGGAGCTTTGAAAATGGCTGAAAGCAAGTTTACAGACCCCAACGAGGGATTTTTTACCGGGCTTCGGGAAGAACTGCGAGCCCATGCCGCCACACCTAAAACCGCGTTGGAGAAGCGCCGCGAGCGTGACCGTCTGCGCACTGTGCTGCAACAGCCAATTTCCGCGCCCCGCTATTGCGTCATGTACTTGGTGAACGGACGGGAGCGCCAATCTGCATGGCTCTATAACAACGACCATGCACGCAAGGGCCTGCAAATGATGCAAGCCAAGTATGGCAACCGCAACGCCATCATTTACGTAGATTGACCGTTTCGCCCCAGCTAGGCCCGCGAACCGAAAAGCGGGGCACCTTCACCCGCCTGCTGGGGCACCTTATGAGGGCTGCACTTTGAAGGGGTGCCACATTGCCAAAATTCAATGAAGCTCAGGGCGCATGGGAACCTGAGGAACACGAAATTGATGGGGCTGCTGAACAGGCATCGCTACTGCGGGCTTTGAGCAATGCGCCTGCCCAGCCTGCGCCGCAGCCGAACCCGATACTTTTTCATCCCGACTTGGTAGATAGGGAGTTTGGGAGCCACCTGATAGCAGTTCCAAAACTGACTGAGTGGGCGGCAAAACATGGGCTGGAGGTTGTCACGCAGCCGCCAATCCGGGGCTTTCAATTTGTCCAAGCGGAAGCATTTTTGTGCTCGATAGAGAACGCAGCAAGGGAGAACACACCCGAGCCTATGGCCGCTGCAATCGTTCAAGCAACGCCGCACCTTGCACACGACCGCGCCGCCGAAGTTGCCCCGCGCTGGCTGGTAGGGGCTGATGCCCATCTGCAATGGCGCCGCCTGCTAGAGCGGGCCGTAGAAGCCGGGGAGCTTGTATTGCTGCACTTCGGCTCAAAGCTGCCCGTTGAAGCCAGTACAAAGCCCGAGGCCGCGCCTGCTGTAAATCGTGGCACACCCAAGGCTTTAACAGACGCACAAGAGGCCGAAGTTGTGAGGCTGTTCGACAGGGGCCGGGGGGTGTCTGTCAACAAGCTAGCACAGAGGTTTGGAGTGTCGAACCCGACCATAGACAAGGCGCTAAGGAGGGCAGGCGTCAAAAGCTGAGGGGTTGAAGGGGTTGCATAAATCTGGCTGCAACCCGCATGAAATAAGGCTTTTCGCAATTTGCAAGGGGTTGCATATTGCGTGCAGCCGGGGTTGCAGCAAGCCAATACAGCCATCGCAACAAACCCGAAAGGGATTCAACGATGGCACACCAACTGCTTACCCCACTGGCGCAAGAAACACGCGCTGCACTGCCAACTAGCGAGGCCGCCGGACACCTGAGCCGCGCACAACAGACGCTGCGCATTTGGGCTTGCCGCGAGGATGGCCCAATCCGCCCCATCCGCATCAATGGCCGCCTTGCATGGCCCGTATCTGAACTGCGCCGCGTGCTGGGGGTGGCTTAAATGATGGCCGCCCCGATTTACCGTCATCCGGACGGCGAAGGCAGCCTTCAATTTGACGCTGCCACTTCCCGCCTGTTTTTGTTCAACGCCGCCGAAGGGCTGAGCGCCTATGCGCTGATTGGCCCGTGGGGCCTGCGCGATGTGGCTGCAAAGCTGCTGGCGCTGGCTGATGAAGTGGAGGCGAAGCAATGAGCGCCGCTATCAATCGCCTGCTGCTGGCGCTTTGGTGCGCTGCCCCTTCCCGCTGGTTTCGCAAGGGGGGCCGCCCATGACCACACCAAAAGGAAAAGCCCCCGCACCGACCAAGACGCAAGGGGCTCACGGTGAACAACTTTCGTTTCTGCCGCCCGCGCCATTTTGCCCCACATGGCCGACGCGCGGAACCCTGGCAGACAAGGCGCTAGGGATGCTGATGGATGGCCGCATGATTGACCATCCCGAGTTTGAGAACAGCACGCAATCCTGGCGCTTAGGTGCTGTAATTTTCACGCTGCGCGCCTACGGCTGGCCGGTTGAAACCGTGGAGATACCGAGCCCCACCCAGGACAACCCGCACCGAGTTATCGCGCTGTATCGCCTTGACGGGAAGTACACCGCGCAGGCACTGGCACAGAACGGGGGTGCCGCATGAAAGCAATCGAACTGGTGTGCAGTTCCTTTGAGTGGTGGGGCGACCGCTGGAACAGTGCAATGCCGTATTCCATTGACGCCTGCACCATCCCAGACGGGCACCAACTGCCGAACGCGCCCGTTAGCGTTTACGTGCTGACCCCTGACCCCCTGGAAGCTGCGCAACTGCTGCGCCTGCTGGCTGCGAAGCTGGAACGCGAGCCGCGATTACTGGCACCACTGAGCGAGCCCGGCAACAGCCCAGGCAACCCCGCCCCAGTAGATGACGGGGGGTGCCCGTTTTGACGCCCGATACCGCAAAAGCAATCGACGCATTGCACGCCATCCCGCCCGACATAGACCGCGATTCATGGGTGAAGGTTGCGATGGGAGCGCACGCCGCCGGGGTGGACTTCGACACCTTCGACACTTGGAGCGCCGGGGCTGGCAATTACGACGCCGCAGCCGCCCGTGATGTGTGGCGCAGCATCAAGCCGGGCCGAGGTGTCGGAGCTGGAACCCTTTACCGTAAGGCTGCTGAGAATGGCTGGCGCATGGACGGTAAACCCCAGCAACGCCCGCCACAAGCCACCAGGAAGGCCGCAGAGCCCCCGCGCAAGCCCGCCCCAGGCATGGGCCCTGGCGAGGTGTGGAACCGCTGCGAGCCCGCAACCGTGGGGCATCCCTATATCGTGGCGAAGGGTGCCGCCGGGGTGCCGATTGACCTGCTGCGCGTGGTGCCTGCTGGTGACCCGCTGCGCATCCAAGGCGAGAGCATGGCCGGGGCGCTGGTGGTGCCCGCCTTTGCGCCTGATGGCAGTTTGCAGAGCCTGCAATGCGTGACCACTGGCGACACTGCCGCCCGTCTGAAAGCGAAGGGGAAAAAGCCTAAGCTGAATCTGCCCGGTGCGCCGATGGCCGGGGCATCCTTCGCCGTGGGCGAGCTGGTGCCTGGTGCGCCCGTGGCCTTGTGCGAGGGTGTGGGCACTGCGTGGGCCTGCTGGCAGGCTACCGGGCATCCTGCCGTGGCGTGCTTTGGCTGGGGCAACGTGGGCAAGGTAGCCGAAGCCCTGCGCCAGCGTGACGCCGCCGCCCGGCTG
>ENA-UOOA01003773-UOOA01003773.1-human-gut-metagenome-genome-assembly--contig:-P61old-NODE-3773-length-18264-cov-15.994234_pt1 | contig 18264 bp, 21 predicted proteins | sample MGYA00242467_ERZ724014 | MGnify/ENA metagenome assembly ERZ724014 | reverse complement strand
ACTTTTCATAAATTAATTTTATAGGGTGATCATATCATAAATTATTCATAAAAAAGCAAAGAAAATATTGAAAAATATGCAAAAATATGATAAAATCTTAAAAAAATGTAAGGAGAAGGCGTATGGAAGAAGTAAATGAGGCATTAGACAAAATAATATCAATAAACCATAAAATAGTATCTTTTTTAATAGAAATTGCAAAAATGGAAAATGAAGGAAAAGCGATTGATGAGAAATTTATATTAGAAAACAATATTTTAACAACATTATTTGAACAAGAACAAGAGCAATATAGAAAAATATATTCAGAAATAAATAAATATAAACAAAGCTATGAGGAAAATTCGGATTTTGGTGATATTCAAACAGTTATAGGATCATTAAAAGAATATGTAATATTATCATTTCAAGCATTGAGATATGCATCAAGAAATATGAGTGTATTTAATGAAGAATATGGAGAAAATGAACAAGTATTAGAGCCAAGTATTTTTAAAGGTGATAATTATGAGAAGTTTAGAGAAACAGAACTTGAAATAATAGTATCAAATATAGGAAAAATACAAGAGAGACTATTTTTTACAAATAATTTAGAATGTTTATCTGCTTTTGAAAAAGAAAATGTAATAGTAGATATTTCAGAAAAGAGATTTTATGGAGATTATGCTGTAAAACAAACTAATAAATATATGAATGATTTAAAAGAAAGAAAAAAAGCAATATCTGAAGAAGAATATCAAAAAGAAAAACAACAATTAATTGAAAAGAAGTATATGTATTATTATAATTACTTAAATAGTAAATATAATGGAATTTTACAAGAAAATGATATAGAATTTTTTAGATCTATAAAATCTTTTATAGATTATGGCTCTGAGACATTAATTTTAGATATGAGTAGTGATGAAATAGAAGCTAATATAAAGATGAATTTTGAAAGACCAGTAGAAATATTGAAAAATGATATGAAGATTATATTAGGTCCTTCAAATAAAGAAAAAACAGAGAAGGATACACAAAAATTAGAACAAAATGAAGAAAAAATTGACGAAGGTGTAGAAAAATAAAAAAAACACTTGCATTTATTGGAAAATGCTGGTATAATAAAGAACGTATTAATCACATAAAGCAAGTTTGAAAGGGTGTGCCAAGTAATTGGTCCGGTTTAAACGTAGAACTTTATGGAAGTAAAAACAAAAAGGGAGGAATTTAAAATGGCAGTAGTTGCAATGAAACAATTACTTGAAGCAGGTGTTCACTTTGGACATCAAACAAGAAGATGGGATCCTAAAATGGCTGAATATATATTCCAAGCTAGAAACGGAATCCATATAATCGATTTACAAAAAACATCTAAAAAATTAGATGAAGCTTATGCTTTCTTAAAAGAACAAGCAGAAGAAGGAAAAACAGTTCTATTTGTAGGAACTAAAAAACAAGCACAAGAGTGCATGAAAGAAGCAGCAATCAAATCAGGAATGTACTATGTTGATCAAAGATGGTTAGGAGGAATGTTAACAAACTTCGATACTATCAGAGCAAGAGTACAAAGATTAAAAGATTTAGAAACAATGCAAGAAGATGGAACTTTTGAAGTATTACCTAAAAAAGAAGTAATCTTACTTAAAAAAGAAATGGAAAAACTAGAAAGAAACTTAGGTGGAATCAAAGAAATGGACAAATTACCAGGAGTTATATTCTTAGTAGATCCTAAAAAAGAAAGAATAGCAATATTAGAAGCTAGAAAATTAAATATACCAGTAATCGGATTAGTTGATACAAACTGTAATCCAGAAGATGTTGATTATGCTATACCAGGAAATGATGATGCTATAAGAGCAGTTAAATTAATAGCAGACGTTATGGCAAATGCAATAATCGAAGGAAGACAAGGAGAAAGCTTCGAAGCTGAAGAAGTAGCAGAAGAAGTTTCAGAAGAACCAGCATCAATGGAAGAAGTTGTAGCAGGTAGCGAAGAAGAATAATTATAAATTATAAAAGGGCGAGCAACGCTCGTACGATAATATTTCGGACGTAGCGAGCTAGCCCTTTAAAATTAGATATTTTTTATAAAAATAATAAGGAGGAATTAAAAAATGGTTACAGCAAGTTTAGTAAAAGAATTAAGAGAAAAAACAGGTGCAGGAATGATGGACTGCAAAAAAGTTTTAACAGAAACAGATGGCGATATGGAAAAAGCAATGGAATTATTAAGAGAAAGAGGGATTGCAAAAGCAGCTAAAAAATCTGGAAGAGTTGCAGCAGAAGGATTAGTTGAAGCTTCTATATCAGAAGATGGAAAAGTTGGAGCAATAGTAGAAGTTAACTCAGAAACAGACTTCGTTGCACAAAATGCAGAATTCAAAGCATTTGTTCAAAACGTTGCAAAACAAGTAGTAGACAAAAATCCAAAAGATGTTGAAGAATTATTAGCACAACCAGCAGAATTCGAAGAAGGAAAAACAGTTCAAGAAGCATTAGTTGGAAAAATAGCTACAATAGGAGAAAACTTATCAATAAGAAGATTTGCAAGATTCGAATCAGAAGGATTAGTTGCAAAATACATTCATGGTGATGGAAAAATAGCTGTTTTAGTTAATATGGCAAAAGGAACAGAAGAAGTTGCAAAAGATATTTGTATGCAAATAGCAGCAGCTAGACCAGAATATGTAAAACAAGATGAAGTACCAGCAGAAAGAGTTGCAAAAGAAATGGAAATCTTAAAAATTCAAACAATGAATGAAGGAAAACCAGAAGCAATAGCTGAAAAAATCGTTCAAGGAAGAATTGGAAAATTCTATGAAGAAATCTGTTTAGTAGACCAACCATTTGTTAAAGATCCAAATAAAAAAGTTTCTCAATTATTAGCAGAAAAAGATGCAGAAGTTATAGCATTTGCTAGATTTGAAAAAGGTGAAGGAATCGAGAAAAAAGAAGAAAACTTCGCAGAAGAAGTTATGAATCAATTAAAATAATTGACGAGATAATAAAAAAATAAATGCTTTTATTTGTTTAAAAGTGTTTATTTTTTATTTTTAGCAACTAAATAATAAATATCTTTTTCCATTTTACCTCCAATTTATTTTATATATATGTATTAATCATATAAAAAAACAAAAAAAGAATGTTGCAATATACAACCGATTATGCTATAATTTTTTTGAAATAGAGAATACTAATTAAAAATGGGAGAGGAAAAAATGAAAAATAAAATAAAAATAATATTAATTTTAATAATAACAATAATAATTACAAGTAGCATAACAGCATATGCTACATATAATTACTTGGCTAAAGATATATCATATACTCGAACAATGGAACTACAAAAATAGAAAATGTTGAACAAGCATTAAATGATTTATATAAAAGAAACAATAAAAGTTTTAATATTAATGAAGTTGCCAGTTATAATTATAGTGGAGCACAAAACAATAAAGATTTAGAGATTATACCAAATTTAGAAGGAAAATTTATATTAGTTTTAACATCAGTATATGTTACACCTAATGTACCAATATTAGCAGTAAATAAATTTACTGTTGATAACAAAGATGTTAAGTATAACCTTTCAAAAACAACTGATAAATCAGGAAATGTTAATAGTGAAGGTAACACAATAATTGCACAATTAGATTTAAATCTAGATTCAAAAATTGCAATTAATTGCAATTGGATAGGATTTCCAATAATAAAAATATTTGAATTATAATATAGAATATATCCAGAAGAGTATTTTGGATATATTTTTTATTTGTCAACACTTTTTTAAATGTCCTTTACATTGAATCCACTTTATTGTTATCTAATGTTGTTTTATTATAATCCAATGTCTCAAATATAATTCTATATTTTATCTCTAAGGTATTTTATATATTTTTATTAATAATATCAAAAAACAAAAAAATAATATTGCAATATACTGTAGCTTATGCTATAATTTTTTTGAAATAGCGAACACTAATTAAAAGTGTGAGAGGAGAAAATAAAATGGAGAAAAACATAAGAAAAAATAATGGAATAACTTTGGTTGCTTTAGTTATAACCGTAATAATTTTATTAATTTTAGCTGGAGTAGCAATAAGTGCTTTAACACAAACAGGATTATTCAAAAACGCAAAACAAGCAAAGGATAGAACAATTGAAAAACAACAAGAGGAAGAGGAAATATTAAGCTCTTATGAAGAAGGAATAGAATCTAAGGGATATATTGTTTCAGATAGAAGTGAGGCATGGAAGGGCGCAACAATGTTGACTATAAATATTAGCAATATAACAGGTGGAACATTTAGAATAAATGTTAATAATACTGAAGCAAATAATTACGGTAAATTATATTATTATATAAATAATAAATTAGTTTATAGTGGTACTGAGTCTAGTTATGAAGTTACAGAATTTGATGGACAACCAATTACAGATAATACTGTTTACAAAGTGAAAGTATTAGCAGAACCATTTGATATATCTGTAACTACAGGTGAAGGAGATAATGTTTCTACATGGCTTGCTTGCATAGGAAATAGTAATAAAGAAGGATATACAATAAATAACTTAACTGAACTATTTAATAATGAAACATTAATGAATAATTTGTTGGCTAATGAAAGTGCAGTAGAATATCTAGCAAAAAGTACAGAAAAAATTTTGCCAGAATTTTTAAAATCAGAAGCAATTACAAGAACATGTTCAAATAGTGAAATTTTTGAAAAAATATGTAATAATTCAGAAGTTTTTGGTAAATTGATAGAATATCAAGAATTTAGAGAAAGTATGTATAATAATGCTCAAATAACAGAAGGGATTTTAGATAAATCTGATATAGCAATAAATACGATGAAAACAAGTTCAAAATATATGACTAAAGTATATAGTAATGGAACAGTTAATAAAAAGGCATTTATTGTAAAAACTAAACAAGATGCATATAATTGGGATGAAATTGTAGGAAATTTTTTGATAGGAAAACAAAAAATTACTTATTCTAAGATAGGAAATGCAACAGGGTATCACAGTGTGAAAAAATTTGTATCTAGTATTTATTTAGGAGCTGGTTGCAATCCAGATCATACAATAGAGTATTTAGAAATATAATGAATAATAAATAAAAAAAGGCACAAGATGTCTTTTTTTGTTTTAAAAAAAAATTTAAAATTTCAAAATCTTTTAAAATTAAATTCCAAAAATTTCCTCAAAAGGGTATATTTTTAAAAAAATATATGATAGAATACGAAAGAAAAACAAAATAAATTTAGAGGAGAGTGTAAAAATGTCAGAAGCAAAATACAAAAGAGTGCTTTTAAAATTAAGTGGAGAAGCACTAGCAGGAGAAAACAAGACAGGAGTAAATGCTGAAACAATAGGAAAAATATGTGATAAAATAAAAGAAGTAACAGAAATGGGAGTTGAAGTAGGAATAGTAGTAGGAGGAGGAAACTTCTGGAGAGGAAGAAACGGACACCAAATGGAAAGAGCAACAGCAGACTATATGGGAATGCTTGCAACAGCAATGAACGGATTAGCACTTCAAGATGCTTTAGAAGCAAGAGGAGTAAATTCAAGAGTTCAAACAGCAATTGAAATGAGAGAAATTGCAGAACCATTCATAATAAGAAAAGCAGAAAAACATTTAGGAAGAGGAAGAGTTGTAATATTTGCTTGCGGAACAGGGCATCCATATTTTACAACAGATACAGCAGCAGTATTAAGAGCAACAGAAATCAATGCAGATATAATCTTATTAGGAAAAGCAATTGATGCAGTATATTCAGCTGATCCAAAACTTGATGCAAATGCAGAAAGATATGATAAAATTTCATATTTAGAAGTTTTAGAAAAAGACTTAAAAGTTATGGATTCAACAGCAACAGCACTATGTAGAGATAACAATATTCCATTATTAGTTTTTGGAATAGCTGACCCAGAAAATATAGTAAGAGCAGTTAAAGGTGAACATATAGGAACTTTAGTAAAATAAAAAATTAAAAGGAGAGAATGATTATGGATTACACAAATATAAAAGAAAAAATGGAAAAAACAATAAGCGTATATAGCGAGAAATTAGCAGAAGTAAGAGCAGGAAGAGCAAACCCTGCAATATTAAATAAAATAAGAATAGACTACTATGGAACACCAACACCAATTAATCAAGTAGCAGGAGTTTCAGTACCAGAAGCTAGATTAATAGTTATTCAACCATGGGATGTTAGTGTTTTAAAAGACATAGAAAAAGCAATTTTAGCATCTGATATTGGAATTAACCCAAATAATGATGGAAAAGTAATAAGACTAGCTTTCCCTGAATTAACTGAAGAGAGAAGAAAAGATTTAGTAAAAGATATCAAAAAAATGGCAGAAGAAGCAAAAGTAGCAGTAAGAGCAGTTAGAAGAGATGGAATAGAAACAGCAAAAGCTGAACAAAAAGAAGGAAATATGACAGAGGATGAATTAAAACAAGCAGAAAATGATATTCAAAAACTAACAGATACAAGTGTAGAAGAAATAGATAAAATATTAGCAAACAAAGAAAAAGAAGTAATGTCAGTATAATAAAATATCAAATGTGGAAAGGGGAATGCTAACTATAAAGCTAGCAGACTATCAAAAATGGAATTCAAAGAAAATTTAAAAAAGTATCAAGATATTGTAAATAGTGAACTAGAAAAATATATAAGAAAACAAGAATGTCCAGAACAAGTTTTAAATCAATCAATGGAATATAGCTTAATGGCAGGTGGAAAAAGATTAAGACCAATATTAGTAATAGCAACATATGAATTATTTAAACAAGATTATGAAAAATGTATGGCATATGCAATGGCAATAGAAATGGTACATAATTTTTCACTTATTCATGATGATTTACCAGGAATAGACAATGATGATTTTAGACATGGAAAATTAACAAATCATAAAAAATTTAATGAAGCAACAGCAATACTTGCTGGTGATGGATTATTAAATCAAGCATATATTGTAATAAGTGATGAAATCTCAAAAACAGTAAATGATAAAAATAGAAATTGTACAGTATTACAAAACAAAGTAAGAGCTTTTAATGAATTTTCCAAAGCAGTTGATAGAATGATTGCAGGAGAGTATATTGACACAGAATTAGAAGGAAAAGAAATATCACCAGAATTATTAGAATATATACATGTTAATAAAACAGGTGCATTATTAAAACTATGTGTAAGAATGGGAGCAGTTCTTGCAGATGCAAGTGAAGAAGATATAGAAAAACTTTCTAGATATGCTGATAGAATAGGATTAGCTTTCCAAATAAAAGATGATATTTTATCAGAAGAAGGAGATGCTAAAATAACAGGTAAACCAGTTGGTAATGACAAAGAATTAGGGAAATGTACATATGTATCTCAATATGGATTAGATGGAGCAAAAAACAAACTAGAAAAAATAACACAAGAAGCAATAGATGATTTAGAACAATATGGAGAAAAAGCAGAATTTTTAAAACAACTTGCAATATATATTAAAGAAAGAAACAAATAAGACAGTTAAATAGGAGGAAATATGGAACAAGAAAATTTGCCACAACATATAGCTATTATTATGGATGGTAATAGAAGATGGGCCAAAGAAAGAGGATTGCCAGTAGGGCTAGGACATAAAGAAGGTGCAAAAACACTAGAAAAAATAGTAAGATATGCAAATAAAAGAGGAATAAAATATATAACAGTATATGCTTTTTCAACAGAAAATTGGAAAAGAGCTGAAGAAGAAGTAAAAACTTTAATGACATTATTCCAAAGCTATTTAGATGATTATAGTAAAAGAGCAGATTCAGAAAATATAAAAGTAAAAATAATTGGAAGTAGAGATGGACTATCAGAAAAAATGAAAGATAGTATATCAAAATGTATGGAAAGAACAAAAGACAATACAGGAATTACTTTTAATATAGCCTTAAATTATGGTGGAAGAGATGAACTATTAAAAGCTGTAAAAAATATATCTGAACAAGTTAAAGAAAATAAATTAAATATTGAAGATATAACAGAAGAAACAATATCAAACAATTTATATACACAAGGTCAACCAGACCCAGACTTATTAATAAGAACAAGTGGAGAAATAAGATTAAGTAATTTCTTACCTTGGCAATTAGTATATTCAGAATTTTTATTTATAGAAAAATATTGGCCAGATTTTTCAAAAGAAGATTTAGAAAATGCTATAAAAATATATCAACAAAGAAATAGAAAATTTGGAGCAAAATAAAAAACGAAGGAATGAATAATATGGATTTAAAAAGAATTACATCAGGTTTTATTGTTGCTATATCAGTAGCAATTATGTTATTAATACCAAACAAATATGTAATTGGACTATTACTTGCAATTATAGCTTTAGCAGCAATGCATGAATACTTAAAAGCAATATCAAAAGTATGTACACCAATAAAATGGGTAGCATATCTTAGTTGCTTAAGTGTTGTAGCCGTAAACTTTATACCAGAACAAAATATGCTAAAAGCAATAATGATGTTTTTACCATCAATAATGTTAATCTTATTTGCAAATGTAATTGCAACAGATATGAAAATCTCATTTAAAGATATGAGTTACACACTTTTAGGAATATGTTATATTCCAGTATTTATATCATTTTTAACATTAATAGATGCAATGCAAAATGGAAAAATTTTAATTGGCTATATATTAATATCAGCATGGGGTACAGACGTATTTGCATATTTAATAGGTAAAAAATTTGGAAAACACAAATTTAGCAAAGTAAGTCCTAAAAAATCAATTGAAGGATGTATAGCTGGTACAATAGGTGCAGTATTAATAATGGTTTTATATGCAGTTATACTAAATAGATATTTCCAATTTAATTATTCATATATGTATGTAATAATAGTTGGAATAGTGTTAAGTTTAATAGGACAAATCGGAGATTTCTCAGCATCTTGTATAAAAAGATATGTAGATATTAAAGATTATAGTAACTTATTACCAGGACATGGTGGAATGTTAGATAGAATAGATAGTGTTCTATTTTTAGCACCATTTGCTTATTTATTATTTACAATACTTTAAAAGAAGGATTATATAAAGAAGGACTAACAATCCTTCTTTTGTTCAAATTGTTAAAGGAGGAAGTTAATTTGACAATTATAATATCAGCCTTAAAAATAATATTTTTATTAGGATTTTTAATACTAATCCATGAAGCAGGACATTTAATAGTTGCAAAACTTTGCAAAGTAAAAGTAAATGAATTTGCTATTGGTTTTGGACCAACAATATGGAAAAAACAAGGAAAAGAAACAAAATATGCTTTAAGATTAATACCATTAGGTGGATTTTGCAGTATGGAAGGAGAAGAAGAAAGATCTGAAAATGAAGGTTCTTTTTCAAAAGCAAGTATTCCAAAAAGAATAGCAATAGTAATAGCAGGAGCAACAGTAAATATAATCTTTGGGTTATTAGTTTACTTTATTTTAATGTCAACATCAAGTACTTATATAACAAATGAAATTGATGGAACAATAAATAATTATGTAGCAGAAGAAATCGGATTACAAAAAGGAGATAAAATAGTTGAATTAGCTGGTAAAAAAATAAAAAACAAAGAAGATTTAAATTCAATTATGGAAAAATCTAATGGAGAAATAATAAATCTAAAAATAAAAAGAAATGATGAAATTTTAGAATTTAATATAAAACCAACAGAAGTAACAAATAAAAATACAGGAATGTATTTAGACAATAATTGCAAAATATTATCAGTAGAAAAAGGAAGCTCAGCAGAAAAGCAAGGATTACAAGCAAATGATAAAATAATTAAAATTAATGGAGAAAACATAAATGAAGATGTTTCAAAATTAGTACAAATTATACAAGAAAAAGGTCTAAACACAATGACATTAATAATTCAAAGAAACAAACAGGAAATTACAGTAGAACTAACACCAGATTACGTATCTTCATATTATTTAGGAGTAACTTTAAAACAATCAGACAAAAATTTAATAAATCACTTAATATATGGAAGAATGGAAACAAAAAAATTTGCATTTTCAATTTTAGATAATATAAAAATGCTATTTACAGGAGGAGTTAGTGTAGACCAAATGATGGGACCAGTTGGAATTTCTGAAGTTGTAGCAAAAACAAATGGATTTAAAGAATTTGTATATATGTTAGCATTAATATCTTTATCATTAGGTGTAACAAACTTATTACCAATACCAGCATTAGATGGAGGAAAAATATTATTACTTATAATAGAAGCAATTCGTAGAAAACCATTAAACGAAAAAACAGAAATAAATATACAATTAATAGGATTTTCATTATTAATTGCATTATCATTATATGTCACATACAATGATATTTTAAGAATATTCTAAGAACAAGGAGAAAAAATTGGAAATCAAAGGAGAAGTAGCAGACATAATTTATCAAAATGAAATAAATAGCTATACTATATCAACTTTTGAAACAGAAGATGAATTAGTAACAATAGTAGGGTATCTACCATTTATAACAAGTGGAGATACTCTAAAATTGTTTGGAAAATTTGTGGAACATAAAGATTATGGAAGACAATTCAAAGTAGATACATTTGAAAAAATAATGCCAGAAACCTTATCAGCACTAGAAAAATATTTAGGAAATGGTAATGTAAAAGGTATTGGGGAAGTAACTGCAAGAAAAATAATAAGAAAATTTGGAGATGACACTATAAATATCTTTAAATTTGAACCAGAAAGATTAGCTGAAATAAAAGGCATAACCAAAGCTAAAGCCTTAGAAATGTCACAAAGTTTTTTAGAAAATTGGGAAGTATGGCAAATAGTTGGATTTTTGGAAAGATTTAAAATTGGGGCAGAACATGCAAAAAAAGTTTATAATCTATTAGGAGTTGATGCAATAGAACAAATTGAAGGAAATCCATATATATTAATAGATATAGCTAGAGGTGTTGATTTTAAACAAATTGATGCAATGGCATTAGACTTAGGAATAAGTTATGATAATCAAAAAAGAGTTGAAAGTGGAATTAAATATGCATTAATAAAAGCAACCTACAATGGACATTCATGTGTTGTAAAAGAAAACTTAATAGAATTTGTAATAACCTTATTAGATGTAACAACTGAATGTATAGAAGACAATCTAATCGGACTAAAAGCAAAAGATGAAATTGTTATAGAAAAAAGAGATGGCGTAGAATGGATTTATTTATATAATTTCTATAAAGTAGAAGAAGAAATTGCAACACGAATAATTAGATTAGACAATAGCAAAAACATGAAAAAAATAGAACATATAGACAAAGCATTAAAAAAAGTAGAAGAAAAATCCAAAATGGAATTATCAGAAAAACAAAAAGAAGCCATAAAAGCAATAAATGAAAAAAATGTTACAATAATAACAGGTGGACCTGGAACAGGAAAAACCACAATAATAAAAACAATAATAGACCTATATGAAGAAAAAAATAAAAAAGTAGTACTTGCAGCACCAACAGGAAGAGCAGCCAAAAAGATGACTGAAGCAACAGACAAGGAAGCATCAACTTTGCACAGATTATTAGGACTTGGAAAATTAGATGATGAGGGGATATATACAAGACATAGTGATTATGAAGGAGCTCCAATAGATGCAGATGTAATAGTAGTAGATGAGCTTTCAATGGTAGATATGTTTGTAATGAACTATTTATTAAAATGTATATATCAAGGAACAAAACTAATACTAGTAGGAGATGTAGACCAATTAGCTTCAGTCGGACCAGGAAGTGTATTAAAAGATTTAATAAATTCTGAAGCTATAAATACAGTAAAATTGGACAAAATTTTTAGACAAGCTGCAAAAAGTAAAATTATATTAAATGCACATAGAGTAAATAATGGACAAAAATTTTTAAGTAAAGAAGATAAAGAAATAGAAGAAGATACAAAAGAGGACTTTTTCTTTATACAGCAAAATTCAACAGAAAAAATATTACAAGAAGTAATAAGCTTATCAACAGGAAGGTTAGAAAAATTTGGCAATTATGATTTCTTTAAAAACATACAAGTATTAACACCAACCAAAAAAGGACCATTAGGAACGCGAGAATTAAACAAAGCTTTGCAAAATGTATTAAATCCAAATATAGATGAATTACCAGAAAAAGCAAATGGTGGGGCTATCTTTAGAGTTGGAGATAGAATAATGCAAATAAAAAATAATTATGACATAACTTGGGAAAAAGAAAACAACCAAAAACAAGAATATAATATTGGAGGTTATAAAATTCCACAAAAACCAGAAATTGGAACAGGTGTATTCAATGGAGAGATGGGAACAATATTAGAAATAGATGAAAAAGAAAAGGTTATTAAAATCCAATTTGATGACGAAAAAATAGCTTGGTATGGTTTTACAGAATTGGAACAAATAGAACATAGTTATGCTATAACTATACATAAAGCTCAACGGAAGTGAGTTTGATGTTGTAATTATGCTAGCTCCTCAATCAGCTCCTATGTTACTTACAAGGAATTTATTGTATACTGGAATTACGAGAGCAAAAAAATTACTTATAATTATTGGAAGTGGACGTGTTGTGGATTATATGGTTCAAAATGTAGATAGTAAGAAGAGAAATACGGGGTTGGAATTTAAGATGAGAATGCTTAATAGTTGATGTCATAATTTGTCGAAATGTTTTTGTTGACAATCTACATAAAATGGATTATAATGAGTATACTAATAATAACTAACTTATATAAGTTAGAAAAGCGGTTTTTCTGTAACCATTCAAAAACAGAAAAAAATGGTTTTTCTGTTCCAAACAAAAACAGTCATATAAAGCGGTTTTACCATTCCAGAAAAAAATGGGATTAAAAGTAAGGTGGTAGAAGTAAAACTTTTACCATCTAAAATTTTATATAAGGAGGTTAAATGGAAAAATTACATTGGTATATTGTTGATAAAAAATATATAGAATATCTAAAAAATTTCGATGATAAAATACAAAATGTAGATTATAAATTGAATTTAAAACCGTTTATTGGAATTGTGATAAAAATAAATAATTTCGATTATTATGTTCCTATTTCATCGCCAAAACCGAAACATTACAAGATGAAAGATGGTATAGATTTTATAAGAGTAAAGCATCAAAATAGAATTTTAGGTGTATTAAACTTAAATAATATGATTCCTATTTTAGATAAATATGTAACTATATTAAAGTATAAAGAAATTGAAAAATATAGATTTTTTAAAAGTGAAGAACAAAAGAATCTTTATATATCATTATTAAATATAGAACTAAAATGTATAAATTTGAAATATGAAGAAATTAAAAGAAAAGCGATGAAATTATATTTAGAAAGATTAAATAATAAAAATTCAAGAATTTCTCAAAGATGTTGTGATTTTAAATTCTTAGAAATAAAATTAAATCAATTTATTTTAAATCAAGAAAAGAGTGAATAAAAATTTTAAAAATCCAAGAAAAAATTCTAAATCTAATATATCCCCAAACGTGCGGAATATGTGGAAAAATAACCCCAAATGCATTATGCAAAAAATGTGAAAAAAACTTAAACAAACAATCAGAAAATCAAATAATAAAGGAAGGAACAGAAATAGAAGACAAATATTTTAATGAATTAATGTACATATTTAGATATGAGGGGAAAATAAGAAAAATAATAATAGACTACAAATTTAATGAAAAATCATACATATATGTAACCTTTGTAAATTTTTTGTTAAAAAATAAAAAAATATTTGAAAATATAAAAAAATATGATACAATTGTACCAGTTCCAATTAGTCCCAAAAGGCAAAAAGAAAGAGGTTATAATCAAAGTTTACTTATAGCAAGAGAAATAGCCCACAAAACAAATTTGGAATTAATGAATAATTGTTTAATAAAAACAAAAAATATAATAGAACAAAGTAAATTAAATAAAGAAGATAGAGCTCAAAATATATATGGAGTTTATGAATTAAAAAATAAGCAATTAGTAGAAAACAAAAAAATTTTATTAATTGATGATATATATACAACAGGAAGTACAGTAAATGAATGTAGTAGAATATTAAGGAAGGCAAATCCTGAGAAAATAGGTGTACTAGTATTAGCAAAAGATTAAAAGTCGTATATGGAGGGAAAAATGGAAGATTTAGTAGAAAGTATATTAGATTATGTAAGGTCAGATTATACAGACTATGCAATTATGATAAATGGGGAATGGGGAGTTGGTAAAACTCATTTCTGGAATAATAAAATAAGAAAAAAAATAGAATCAATGCAGTTAAATGGTAAGAGATATACAACAATATATATGTCATTATATGGTATCTCAAACTTAGAAGATATTAGTAAAAAAATATTTATTGAAACAACCCAATTAATGGACAAAAATTTAAGAAAATTTATGGAACAAACAGGTCAAACAACTATACCAGAATATGCAAAAACAGGATTAGATATGGCTAATTTCTTTGGAGTTACACAAAATGGAGATAAATTAGATTATGGAGAATTTTTCTCAACAGATGACAAGGTTCTATGTTTTGATGACTTGGAAAGAGCAAATGTGGATGTTATAGATATCTTAGGTTATATAAATAATTTTGTTGAACATGATCATATAAAAACAATAATAATATGTAATGAAAAAGAATTATCTACAAAATTAAAAAGTTCAAATCTAGAAATGAAAACATTTATAGCAACATATTTGTTAGATAAACAAGGGGAACTAAATACTACGGACAAGCCAATGGTAGAAAAAATTCAAAATAAAATAGAGCATGTATTTGATAAAGCAAATGATTATGAAAGAATAAAAGAAAAATTAATAGGAGAAACATTTGATTATGCTCCAAAATTTGATTATATAATAAATGGAATTTTGATGAGATATGAAAGTAATCCGGATTTAATAAGATTTTTAAGAGAAAATACAAGACTTATAATTTTAACATTTGAAAGAAGTGGAACAAGAAACTTAAGAATTTTAAAACACGCTTTAAATGACTTTCAAAAAATATATGAAATGGTAGAAAAAAATTACCCAAATACAAATAATAGAGTAATGCAAACAATGCTAATATTTACAATAGCTATATCATTTGAAATAAAAGCTGGAAAAATAACAAAGGATAAATTTATAAATGTAAAAGATAATGAAGAATACAAATCATTATTAGTATCATCAAGAATATTAATGGACAATAGACAATTCTATATAAAAGAATTTGATAATAACTATTATTACAATTTCAAAGCAGAATACAGATTCTTTAAATTTATTGAATATTATGTAAGAACAAGAATATTTGATATGAAATTATTCAAAGAAAATATGGAAACAATAAGAAATACAGTAGATACAGAAAACTTGCCTGGTTATAAAAGATTACTTACAGAAGAATATTGGAAAATTTCTGATGATGAATTTGATAGAGTAATAAAAGAAGTTTTAGAAGAAGTAAAACAAGGAAATATAGAATTAATAGATACAGTAAAAATATATGCATATTTTAGCTATTTTTCAAGAAAAGGATTAATAGATTATGATATAAAAACATTAAAAAATGTATTTTTCAATGGAATGAATTTATCTTCTTTAAAATCACAATATTGTAAAAACGTTGAAGAGGAACTTTCAAAAATAGCAATAGAACAATTTGAAGAAGATATGGAAGAAATAATCAAACATTTCCATATGTTAAATAATCAATTATTAGATAAAATGTATAAAGAAAAAGCAGAAGTAGTATTCAAGTGTATCCCAATGAAAATGGAAGAATTCTATGAAAAATTTGATAGAGAATGTATGGACATACCAATATTTAAATATTATGATGTATATCAAATGTTCCAAAGAATATCTTGTGCAAGTAATGAAGATATAGTTCTAATAAAAGAAAAATTATTAAATAGGTCAGAAAAATATACAAAACAAATAGAACCAGAAATGAAAAATATCAAACAACTAAAACAAGTTATAGATGATTATTTAAAAGGAAAAGGACAAAGCATAAAAATTGTTATGCTTAAAGAATTTTCAAAGAGTTTAGGAGTAATATTAGATAAATATAAGACAAGTTTCTTGCCAAAAAAAGAAGAAAAAGAAGAAGAAAACAAATTAGGTTAGTCCTAGTTTGTTTCCTTTTTAAAAAAATAAATAAAAATGTATAAAAATTTCCTCTTTTGAGATAATAAGAGTAGACTTGAAATTAAAGGAGGAAAATTATGAAAGCAACAGGTGTTGTAAGAAGAATAGACGATTTAGGTAGAGTAGTAATACCAAAAGAAATAAGAAAAACTTTAAGAATAAAAGAGCGGAGACCCACTTGAAGTATTTACAGATAGAGAAGGACAAGTAATATTAAAAAAATATTCTCCTATTGGTGAGTTATCAGAATTTGCAACAGGTTATGCTGAGACATTAGCAAAAACAACAGGACATATTGCATGTATTACAGATAAAGATTCAATAATAGCAGTAGCTGGAGGTTCTAAAAAAGAATATTTAGAACAAGATGTAAGTCAAGAGTTAGAAAAACTAATGGATGACAAAGAAGTATATACAAGCAAAGAAAATAGTGATATGGCAATGCCAATTACTAAAAATGATAATAATCAAAGAAAATATAATGCGCAAATTGTATATCCTATAATTTCAAATGGAGATACAATAGGAACAGTAATATTAATGTCAAAAGACTCAAATGCAAAGATGAATGAAGTAGAAAAGAAAGTAGCACAATCAGCAGCAACATTTTTAGCAAGTCAAATGGAAATATAAAACAAAAAACAAGTTATTGTAATTAATGCTTTAAAATTAATTATAATTAACTTGTTTTTTTCTTCTTTTTTATTATAATTTTTTCATCACTTAAACCAACAATGTAATCGATAGAAGTACCGTAATATTTGGCTAAAGTGATTAAATGAATTATTGGAATAGTTCTATTACCACATTCATATTCTGAATAATATTGTTGAGATATTCCTAGCAATTGAGCTATATCTTTTTGGTGTTTATCATTATCTTCTCTTAAATCTTTTATTCTCTTGAATTTCACTAGAACCTCCTAATTAATATACAATAATATTAGAAATATCAACAAATAAACTAACTTGCAATTAGAAAAAATTTATTTATTGGTAAACTCTTATGATAAATTTTAACAAAAAAATTATTAAGTGTTTGTATATACATTAAAAATTATGTAAAAATATTGTTTTTTATTGATTAAAAAATCTCTTTTTGATATAATTTTAATACATAATAAATTGTGTAATATGCAAAAGAAAAATAGGAGGAAAAGTATGAAGGAATAAAATATCAAGGGGATAACATTAGTGGCATTGGTGGTTACAATTATAATTTTATTAATTTTGGTGGGGATAAGTATTCAAACAATAATGAATACAGAATTATTTACCAATGCAAAAGAAACAAAAAATGCAGTAGAAAATTCACAAAATGCTGAGAATTCAATTATAAGTAGTTATGATAAAAAAATAAAAGAAACATTGACTGGTAATAGGGAAGAAATTAAAAATAATGAATATAAGGAAGAAGAAAAAGCAGTAGGAACATGGATTGATGGTAAAAACTTATATAGAAAGGTATTGGTAAAAGAACAAACAATAGAACCAAGTCAAACAGCATTAAATATAAAAATGGGAAATATAGAGAATTTGGAATATATTTGGGATTATAATATTATATGTACAAATAATTTAAATGCAAATGTAAAACTTCCATATTTAAAAGGAAGTAAATCTGGTCTTGATGGATTTGTTTGGTATGGTAAAGAATATTATGGTACTACAGATACAGATGTTACATTATGTTTGAGAGGAGAAAATGATCATGATACTATAGAAAAAATTTATCTTATTTTAGAATATACTAAAAAAGAATAAAAGTAATATTGATATTGAGTAACATGATATGGAAAGAGAAAGTGAGGAGATATGAAAAAAAGCAATAACATTAGTAAAATTAGTAAGTGTAATTTGTATAATATTAATATTAGTAATAATAATTAATGCAATAATAAATACAGGACTATTTAGAGATATATTAAAACAATTCCAAAAAATTAGTGAAAAGAAGAAATATCACAAGTAAAAGAGGTAACAACAGTAAGGCATTAGTAGAAAATTGTAAATATTTTAGTAAATATAAATGACAATAATAAAATTTCGATAAGTGAAAAAGTAAAAGCAATTAATGATATAGATAATATATTTTAGTCT
>ENA-UOOA01003763-UOOA01003763.1-human-gut-metagenome-genome-assembly--contig:-P61old-NODE-3763-length-18297-cov-61.057395_pt1 | contig 18297 bp, 14 predicted proteins | sample MGYA00242467_ERZ724014 | MGnify/ENA metagenome assembly ERZ724014 | reverse complement strand
GTTGCCGCACCTCGCTCGCCGTATCGGCACTTAGAATTATGCGGTATTGCCTTAACGCTAAAACAAAACGGCGGACGCACTTGTCCGCCGCTTTCTCATTTGATTTCCTGGATGGTGTAGTTGAAGCCGTACTCTTCCTGCAGCTTCTTTACGGCAGGCTCGCAGTCCTCGATGAAGGTGGCGGAGTAGACGCTCTGGCCGTTGTGGGCCTTCTTGTACTCTTCCACAATCTCGTTCAGCTTTGCCCAGCCCTCGTCAGCCTTGGCCTGGTCCATGCTCTGGGGGAAATCGATGATGAATTCGCGGTGTTTGGGGATACGTGCTTTCATAATGATACACTCCTGTGATTTTTATCAAAAATATACGTTTTGTATATTCAGGCGGATTTACAGCCCGAAACAGCGCCGGGCATTTTCGGCGGTCTGGTCCAGCACGGCCTGGGCATCCATGTCCCAGATCGTGCCGATGTAGGCGGCCACGTGGGCGATGTTGCGGCTGTCGTTGCGGGTGCCGCGCACCGGCTCCGGCGCCATGTAGGGGCAGTCGGTCTCCAGCAAGGCGCGGTCATGGGGGATGGCGGCCAGCACTTTGGCGGCACGTTTGGCGCCTTTGTAGGTCACGGCACCGCCAAAGCCCAGATACATGCCCTGCTCCACCAGCCAGGCGGCGTCATCGGCGCTGCCACTGTAGCAGTGCAGGGCACCGCGGGGCTTATATTTGCGCAGCAGATCATACATTTCGGCATGGGCTTCCCGGTCGTGGACCGACACGGGCAGGTCCAGCTCCCTGGCCAGCTGCAGCTGGGCCTCAAACAGAGCGTACTGCTCCTCGCGGGGCACGGGCCAGTGGTGGTCGAGGCCGATCTCCCCTACCGCGACAACGGCGGGGTCCTCATACAGCGGACGCATGGCGGCAAGCTCGGCGCGCCAATCGCCGTGGTAGACGGCCACGGTGGCGGCGTCCTCCTCGATGAGGCTTTCCGGGTGGATGCCCAGCGCGGCGTGGAAGTAAGGCGCGGTGTGCGCCAGTTCCAGCACCTTTTGGGCGTCGCCGGAGTGGGTAGCACATTCCAGCACACCCACCACGCCGCCCCGGGGCAGCGCGGCCAGCAGGTCGGCACGGTCGCCGTCAAACTGGCGGCTGGCATAATGGGCATGGGTGTCAAAAATATTCGTCATGGTTCAGCTTTCCTTTGGCTGCGGGGCGCGGTTGACCAGGAAGATGCCCACACAGACCAGCGCCAGCGCCGCGATGTACTGCCACTCAAACAGCGGCTCACCGTTGAGCAGGGCCGAGAGCAGCACGTTCATGATTGGGATAATAAGCCCGAAGATGGCGATGCGGGAAATGGGGTTGTTCTTCATCAGCAAAGCCCACAGCACATAGCCAGCACCGGAAATGAACGCCAGCACGAGCAATACCGGGATAGCCCCGCCCTGCTGCGGGTGCAAGCTGCCACCCATGGCAAAGCCGATGACGGCCAGCGCGAACCCTCCGCAGCCCAGGTTGAGGACACTGACGGTGAAGCTGTCGGTCTTTTTGGCGGCGGCCTTATTCCACGGCCCGGCCAACGAGAAGATGGCCGAAGCCAGCAGCATGTACAAAATGCCTTTAGCACTGCCGCTGCCGTAGTTGCCTAAGGTAGCAAACAGGACGCCGCCAAAACCCAGCACGCAGCCCAATGCCTTGCGCGGGGTCATGCGGTCGGCATTGCCGTACAGGAAATGGGCCACGATAACGCCCATAAAGCTTTGGGTGCTGTTGATGATGCCGCCCATGGCACCGGTGAGCAGCGCGGCCGCCGAGTAGTAGAAGAAATACTGCGCGGCGGTCTGCCACAGGCCCAACCCGCAGCAGACGGCCAGCTGTTTGCCGCGGGGCATGGGAAGCGGGCGGCGGTTAAGCGCCAGCCCGGCCAGCCAGACCAGCGCCGCGCCCATCATGAAGCGGACGCCTGCAAAACAGAGGATGGTCGCTGTATCGGAGGAATCGATGGCGAACATCCGATACCCCATCTTGATAAACGGCAGTGCCGACCCCCACAGAATGTTGCAGAGGATAGCCATAGCTACAGCAGCCGCCGGATTGGAGAAGAATTTATCCAGCTTTGACTTCTGGTTATCCAAATTTTATTCTCCCAAAATTGCATGACTATGTGATTTTAATTAAAAGTTCTTTCAGTTCCTTTCTTTCAAGAAAGGAACAAACAGCCTTAATGGATGCGTGCACCGGCGGGGGTGCTGTCCGGGAAGAAGGCGATGGAGCAGCCGCCGTCGACATCAGTATCAGCAGCAAAGATCATGCCCTCGCTGACATACTTACCCTTCATCATCGGGCGGGGTGCCAGGTTGGCCACGATGCCGATCTTTTTGCCGATCAGATCCTCGGGTGCGAACCACTTGGCGATGCCGGACAGGATGCAGCGTTCGCGCTCGCCGTCAAAAACGGTCAGGTGCAGCAGCTTCTTGCTCTCCTTCATGCGCTCGCAGGCACGAACCTCGGCCACGCGCAGCTCTACCTTGCAGAAATCATCGAAGCTGATCTCTTCCTCATGGTCGCCGATCAGCTCAGCGCTGGCAGCAGCGGCTTCGGCTTTAGGCTCCTCTGCGGGGGCGTTGGCAGCCCGGGCAGCGGCTTTCTGTGCAGCCTCCAGGGCATCCAGTTCGGCCAGCTCCTTGGCGGTGTCGATGCGGGGGAAGATGTTCTCGCCCTTGTGCAGGGTGGCATTGGCAGGCATAGAACCCACGGCAGCGGCGCTGTCCCAGGTCTTCAGGCTGTCATCCACACCCAGCTGGGCAAAGATCTTCTCGCAGGTGGCGGGCATAAACGGCTGCAGCAGCACGGTGCAGATGCGCAGGGTCTCGGCCAGGTTATACAGCACACGGGCCAGGCGGGGCTTGGTGTCCTCGCTCTTGGCCAGCACCCAGGGGGCGGTAGCGTCGATGTACTTGTTGGCGTTGTCGATGACCTCAAACACGTCGGCCAAAGCGTTCTGGAAAGCATAAGCCTCCATGTCGGCCTCGTAGCGGGCGCGCAGACCGCTGACTTTTTCCAGCAGGGCGGCATCCTCGGCCCCTTCGTCCTGCTCGATGGGCAGGCAGCCGCCAAAGTACTTGTCCGCCATGGCGGTGGTACGGGACAGCAGATTGCCCAGGTCGTTGGCCAGGTCCATATTGATACGGTTGATCAGCAGCTCGTTGGAGAAGTTGCCGTCGGAACCAAACGGGAAATCACGCAGCAGGAAGTAACGCAGGGCGTCGGCGCTGTAACGCTCGGCCAGCAGGTAGGGATCCACCACGTTGCCCTTGGACTTGGACATCTTGCCGCCGTCCAGCAGCAGCCAGCCGTGGCCGTAAACGTGCTTGGGCAGGGGCATATCCATGCTCATCAGCATGGCAGGCCAGATGATGGAATGGAACCGCACGATCTCCTTGCCGATAAAATGCACGTCAGCAGGCCAGAAAGTTTCGTAGTCGCTGTCGGGGTACTTATCGTTCATGAAGCCGAGGGCGGTGGTGTAGTTGAACAGGGCGTCGATCCAGACGTAGACGACGTGCTTGGGGTCGAAGTCGACGGGGATGCCCCACTTGAAACTAGTACGGGAGACGCAGAGGTCCTCCAGGCCCGGATCGATGAAGTTGTGCACCATCTCGTTGACGCGGGAACGGGGCAGCAGGAAGTCGGTGTTGACCAGCAGGTCGCGCACGCGGTCGGCGTACTTGGACAGGCGGAAGAAGTAAGCCTCTTCCTCAGCATCGACGACAGGACGGCCGCAGTCCGGGCAGCAGCCGTTGACCAGCTGACTCTCGGTCCAGAAGCTCTCACAGGGGGTGCAGTACTTGCCCTTGTAGGTGCCCTTGTAGATGTCGCCCTTCTCGTACATCTTTTTAAAGATCTTCTGGATGGCGGCAACGTGATAATCGTCGGTGGTACGGATAAAGCGGTCGTAGCTGATGTTCATCAGTTTCCACAGGTCCTTGACGCCCTTAGGGCCTTCGACGATATTGTCGACGAACTGCTGCGGGGTGACACCAGCCTCTTTGGCCTTCAGCTCGATCTTCTGGCCGTGCTCGTCGGTGCCGGTCAGGAACTTGACGTTGTAGCCCTGCAGGCGCTTGTAGCGGGCCATGGCGTCGGTGGCCACGGTGCAATAGGTATGGCCGATGTGCAGCTTATCGCTGGGGTAATAGATCGGCGTTGTGATGTAGAATTTTTTCTGATCCATGATTCTCTCCTTATAACAAACCGCGTAGGTGTTTTCACTTTGCAGGTGTGTTTACTTTTAAAACCCGATGGGTGTTACGCCGCAGGCTTCCAGCGCGTGGCGGCAAAGCACCTCGGTGCTGTCGATGAAGAATTTACCCAGGTGCTCGTCCCGCTTGACGAGGCTCAACTCGGTGCAGCCCAGTACGGCCATATCGCAGCCCTGCTTTTTCAGGTCGTGCACAGCACCGCCGAACTTGGCCATGTCGGCGCGGCGGCCCTGCTTGATGTCGTCGTAGATGACCGACATGATGTCGTCCTGGTGGTCGCCGGCGGGGGCGGCCCACTCGATGCCCGCATCGCGGCAGGCGATCTGATAGGTCTCGGCCTGCAGGGTGCCGTCGGTAGCCAGGATGCCCAGCTTAGTGCAGCCTGCAGCCTTGGCGTCGGCCACGGTCAGGCGGGGCATGTTCAGCACCGGCACGGGCAGTGCCTCGGCCAGGCGGTCGTAGAAATAGTGGGCGGTGTTGCAGGGGATAGCAATGACCGTAGCGCCGTAGTGTACCAGGCTGAAACCGTCCTGCTCCATGACGGCGAAGGGATCGTCCTTGCTTTCGCCCATGATGAACGCCGTGCGGTCCGGCGTGGACGCGCGGGAGGAAATGACGATGTCAATATGATCCTGGTCACAGGATGCGGGGGTGTGGTCGATCAGCATCTGGTACAGGTAGCAGCTGGCGGCAGGCCCCAGCCCACCCAGGATGCCCAGAACTTCTTTATGGGGGTTTTGCGGCAGTTTTTTCTCCGTCGTGGCACACCCCTCCTTATAACAGTATTCTTATTTATTATAAAGCGTAGCGGGGAAATATGCAAGATGCTAATATGAAAAAGGCTCCCTCCCAGAGGGGGCCGAATAATAAAAAAGCAGCCCACCGGCAAGCGGCAGGCTGCGGAAATTATTTTGCGTACTCGGTAGCGCGGCTTTCGCGGATGACGCTGACTTTGATCTGGCCGGGGTAATCCAACTCGTTCTCGATCTTTTTGGCGACATTGCGCGCCAGCAGGATGACCTGATCGTCGCTGACCTTGTCCGGCTGGACCAGGATGCGGACCTCGCGGCCAGCCTGGACAGCGTAGGAGCTTTCGACGCCCTCGAAGCCGTTGCAGAGGGCTTCCAGCGTTTCCAGACGCTTGATGTAGCTCTCCATGTTCTCGCGGCGGGCACCGGGGCGGGCAGCGGAGATGGCATCGGCAGCCATGATGATGAAGGCCAGGGTGGTCTTGGGCTCCACGTCGCCGTGGTGGGCCTCGATGGCGTGGATGACCTGCGGGTTCTCGCGGTATTTCTTGCAGATGTCGACGCCGATCTGCACGTGGCTGCCCTCGATCTCGTGGTCAAGGGCCTTGCCGATGTCATGCAGCAGGCCGGCGCGGCGGGCCAGCTGAACGTTGATGCCCAGTTCGCCAGCCATCAGGCCGGCCAGCCAGGCAACTTCCAGCGAGTGGCTCAGCACATTCTGGCCGTAGCTGGTGCGGTACTTCAAGCGGCCGATGAGCTTGACCAGGTCGGGGTGCAGGCTGTGGATACCCAGATCCATGACAGCCTTGTCGCCCTCGCGCTTCATCTGGATCTCCAGCTCGCGGCGGCACTTGTCGACGGTCTCCTCGATGCGGGCCGGGTGGATACGGCCATCGGCGATCAGGCGCTCGAGGGCCATGCGGGCGACCTCGCGGCGGGTCTGGTCAAAGCTGGACAGGGTGATGGCTTCCGGCGTATCATCGATGATGAGGTCGCAGCCGGTGGCAGTCTCGAGGGCGCGGATGTTGCGGCCTTCACGGCCGATGATGCGGCCCTTCATCTCGTCGCTGGGCAGCGGCACCACGCTGACGGTGGCTTCGCTGGTGGCATCGGCGGCGCAGCGGGCGATGGCCTGGCCGACCAGCTCACGGGCGATGTTGTCGCACTCGTCCTTCATGTTGGCCTGGTAGGCGCTGATCTTCATGGCCTTTTCGTGGGTCAGCTCGTCGTCCACCTGCTTCAGCAGCACGGCGCGGGCATCCTCCTGGCTCATGGCGGCAATGGTCTCCAGCTTTTCGGTCTGACGCATTTTCAGCTGTTCCAGCTCGTCCAGGCGGGCTTCCACGGTCTCGGTGCGGCGCTTGAGGTCTTCCTCTTTGCGCTCCATGGCGGCGGAGCGCTTGTCCAGCGCCTCCTCCTTCTGGTCCATGCGGCGCTCCTGGCGGGTGATCTCGGCGCGGCGGTCCTTGATCTCCTTGTCAGCTTCGCTCTTGAGTTTGAAGGCTTCGTCTTTGGCTTCTACGATGGTTTCCTTGCGCTTGGCTTCAGCCGTCTTGATGGCATCGTTTACGATGCGCTTGGCTTCGTCTTCCGCCGAGCCGATCTTGGCTTCGGCCGTGCGCTTGCGGTTTTCGCCACCCAGGTAAAAACCGAGCGTCCCGCAAACAGCAGCAGCAACAAGGACCAGCAGCACAGTGATAATTGGGCTCATGGTCAGTTCACTCCTTAATTTTGGAAAAATGCAAATTCAGGAGGGCGCAGCACAGCGGGACGCTTTTTCAATATACGGTTTGTTTGTTTTTTATGGCAAAAGCAACACAGCGCGGCAAATGCGGGCAAAAAAGCGCACACTTATGCCACAAGGCGGCAATATAAAACGTAACTAAGCCAAAAACAGGCGGATACTGTATCGTAAAAAAGCGGTGTTCCCGGTGGGCGACACCCTATGGACGCAACCGCACAGGCAGTGGTTAAGGTGCGGCGCTTTTCCTTTTATTCCTGTTTACAATTTTATCGTTATTTAAGGCAATTGTCAAGAAGTATTGCATCGAAATAAGAGGGCATAAAAAGCCCCCCCTGGGAGGGAGCCGGAGCCCTTTCCCAGAGGGGCCTTTAAAATCTTACGCCGTCACATCCTCGAACTGGGAATTATACAGATCAGCGTAGAAGCCGCCCTGGTCGATCAGCTCATCGTGGGTGCCCTGCTCCACAATGTCGCCATCCCGCATGACCAAAATCTTGTCGGCATCACGGATGGTGGACAGGCGGTGGGCAATGACGAAGCTGGTGCGGCCCTTCATCAGGCGGTCCATGGCGGACTGGATGCGCTGCTCGGTACGGGTATCCACACTGGACGTTGCTTCATCCAGAATCAGGATGCGGTTATCCGCCAGGATGGCGCGGGCGATGGTCAACAGCTGTTTCTGGCCCTGGCTGACGTTGGAGGCGTCCTCGTTCAGCTCCATCTGGTAGCCGCCGGGCAGCGTGCGGATGAAGTGGTCGGCATTGGCAGCCTTGGCGGCAGCGATGACTTCCTCATCGGTGGCATCCAGGCGGCCGTAGCGGATGTTCTCCATAATAGTACCCTTGAACAGCCAGGTATCCTGCAATACCATGCCGAAGCCTTCCCGCAGGGCACTGCGGTCAAAGTCCCGCACATTGCGGCCGTTTAAGGTGATAGCACCGGCGTCCACATCGTAAAAACGCATCAGCAGCTTGACCATGGTGGTCTTGCCTGCGCCGGTGGGACCGACGATGGCCACCTTCTGGCCGGGCCGGACCTTGCAGCTGAAATCGTGGATGACGGTCTTTTCCGGCGTGTAGCCAAAGCGGACGTGGTCGAAGGTGACCTGGCCGTCGATGGCGGCCGGGTCGGCACGGCAGGCCGGATCAGCCAGCTGGTCCTCCTCTTCCTCGCCCAAAAATTCAAACACACGTTCCGACGCGGCGGCCATGCTTTGCAGCATGTTGGATACCTGCGCCAACTGCTGGATGGGCTGGGTGAAGTTTTTGACGTACTGGATGAACGCCTGGATGTCACCGATGGTGATAGCACCGGCGGCAGCAAAAATACTGCCCGCCACAGCTACGGCCACGTACCCCAGGTTGCCCACAAAGTTCATGATGGGCTGCATCAGGCCGGAGAGGAACTGGCTTTTCCACGCGGATTCGTACAATTTATCGTTGGCAGCATTGAAATCTGCCAGCACGGCGTTCTCACGATTGAAAGCCTTGATGACATTGTGGCCGGAGTAGATCTCCTCGACCTGGCCATTGACAACGCCCAGCGTTGCCTGCTGCGCCTTAAAATATTTCTGGCTGAATTTGACCACCAGCAGCACCAGCGCCAACGAGACCGGCAGGATCAGCAGTGCGATCAGCGTCATTTTGGGACTGATGGACAGCATCATGATGAGCACGCCGATCATGGTGGTCACGCTGGTGATCAGCTGTGTGACCGACTGGTTCAGGCTTTGGCCCAGGGTGTCCACATCGTTGGTGATGCGGGAGAGCACTTCGCCCACGGTGCGCTTTTCAAAATAGGCCAGAGGCAGGCGGTCGATCTTTTCACTGATCTGACGGCGGAAATCATAGCAGACTTTCTGGGACAGGCCGCTCATCAGCCAGCTCTGGATAAAGCTGAACGCCGAGGACAGCAGGTACATGCCCAACAGGATCAGCAAAATTTTACCGATGTAGCCAAAGTCGATGGCGCCGGTGCCCTGCAGCTTGGCGATCCAGCCAGTGGCCAGGGCCGTGGTGGCCTTGGCGAGAATTTTGGGGCCTGCTATATTAAATATGGTAGACAAAATGGCAAAAACAACGACCACGATGAGCGAAAGCTTATACTTGCCCATCGCCCGCAGCAGCTGCAGCAGGCTGCCCTTAAAGTCTTTGGCGCGCTCGGTGGTCATGCGTCCGGGTCTTGGCATATCACTCACCCTCCTTCGACAGGTTCAATTCTTTCTGGCTCAGCTGACTGCGGGCGATTTCCTGATACTCGGGGCAGCTTTCCATCAGCTGGGCGTGGGTACCGTCGCCCACGATGCGGCCCTCGTCCAATACAAGGATGCGGTTGGCATGCAGCACTGTGGAGATACGCTGGGCCACAATGATGACGGTGGCGTTGTCTGTCTGGGCTTTCAGGGCACGGCGCAGGGCCACGTCGGTCTTGTAATCCAGCGCCGAGAAGCTGTCATCAAACAGGTAGATGCGCGGCTTTTTAGCGATGGCACGCGCAATGGAAAGACGCTGTTTCTGCCCGCCGGAGACATTGCTGCCGCCCTGGGCAATGGGGCTTGCATAGCCCTCGGGCTTGGCATCGATAAACTCGGTGGCCTGGGCAATGCCGGCGGCGGTACGCACGTCCTCATCGGTGATATGCTCGCCGGCAAATTTCAGGTTGCTGTCGATGGTGCCGCTGAACAGCACGCCCTTTTGCGGCACATAGCCCATCAGGTCGTGCAGCGTGGCCTGGGGCATATCGCGCACGTCCACGCCGTCGATACAGACCGCACCGCCGGTGGCATCATAAAAGCGCGGGATCAGGTTGAGCAGCGTCGATTTGCCGCAGCCGGTGGAGCCGATGATGGCCGTGGTCTCGCCGGGCCTGGCGGTAAAGGTAATGTGCTCCAATGCATCGCTGTCGGCACCGGGATAGCGGAAGCTGACATCCTTGAACTCCACTTCGCCATTCCAGTTTTTGCGTTCCAGCGCCGGTTTGGCGGTGGCGGCATCGGGGTCGTGGATGGTGGCCGGCGTCTTGATAACCTCGTCGATACGGTCGGCTGCCACACCGGCACGGGGCAGCATGACGGCTACCATCGCCAGCATCAGGAAGGACATGACGATCTGCATTGTGTAGGTGATGAAAGCAATCATCTCGCCCACCTGCATGTTGCCCAGGTCCATGGCCTTACCGCCGAACCAGACGATGAGCAGGCTGGTGCCGTTCATGATGAGAGTCATGAAAGGCATCATGGCAGCCATGGTGCGGTTGGTAAACAGCTGGGTGCCCATCAGATCGCGGTTGGCTTTATCAAAACGGGCTTCCTCAAACTTTTCGCGGCTGAAGGCGCGGATGGGCATGATGCCGGTCAGGATCTCGCGGCTGACAAGGTTCAGCCGGTCGACCAGCGTCTGCATCTGCTTGAATTTCGGCATAGCCACGTTCATCAGGATGGTGATAAGCACCAGCAGCGCAGCCACCGCCACAAAGATGATCCAGGAAAGACCGGTATTGCCCGCTGCCACGTGCAAAATGCCGCCAACGCCCAAAATAGGCGCATAGGCCACCATGCGCAGCAGAATCACACAGACGAACTGCACCTGCTGGATGTCGTTGGTGGTGCGGGTTATCAACGATGCTGTGGAAAACTTTTCGATCTCCGCGTTGGAGTAGCCCACGACGGTGGAGAACACCTCGCGGCGCAGGTCGCGGCCAATGGCAGCCGACACGCGGGATGCGATGAAGCCTACCGCCACCGCGGCGGCAACCATCAGCAGGGTCAGGCCCAGCATCTGCCCGCCAATGCGCAGCAGATACGCTATCTGCACGTCGTGAGCGATGCCCTGGGCTTCGTATTCGAGGGAAACCAGCAGCACGGCCTGGCTGGCAAGGTTGTCGGCCACGGTCCCATCCAGCTGGGAGAGGGCCCCGGCAAGCTGGTTTTGCAGCATCTCCCGTGCGCCGGGTACCTGAGCCATCGCCGCAAACTGCTGGCTGACGGCATCCAGGTCGTAGGTGGTGGGGGTCACCGTCTCGGTACTGCCGGCGGCCCGGGCAGCATTTTGGGCCGCAGCCATGTACAACACCACATCGGGTGTGGTGAAAGCGGATTCCAACTCCGCCGCAGCAGTGTCGGCATCCTCAGAAAGATAACGCAGACCGTCGGCGTCAGGCTCGCTGTACCACTGGGCGGCCAGGGCGGCCTCGTCCTCGGTCATCAGCAGTTCCAATGCCTGCAGGGTAGTATCGCGGACGGTATACGGTACCGGGCTTTCGATACCGCCCTGCTGGATGCCAACATCCACGATCTTGCTTGTGTAGTCCGGCAGGGACAGGTCGCAGTAGGCCTGCACGATCAGCAGGGCCGCCACGGCCAGGCATGCCGCCCAATGGCGTGCCAGCTGTTTAAATATTTTCGTCATCGACGGGTCCTCCCTGTTTTTGTGTGCTGATTTTTTTCTGCATGGCGTCGTTTTCTGCTTCAATTGCATCCAACAGCACGCCGCGCAGGGCGTACATCTGGTCGATCTGTTCCGGTGTCATCCGTGCCATGATGCGGCCAAAGTAGGCGTTCAGTGCCGCCTCGCTTTGCAGGCGCGCCTGCTCGCCCTGTGGGGTGATGCGCACGAAAGTTTTGCGCCGGTCGTTGGGATCAGTTTCCCGCACGATGCTGCCATCCTGCTCCATCATGCGCAGCCCGCGGGAAACGGCCGGCATAGGCTGCCGCATAGCACGGGCCACCTCGGAAACATAAATTGCACCCTCTACGCCGCGCTGCTCGATTAGAATGTGCAGGTTTTCCAGCATGCCGAAGTGGCATCTGGGACAGTCTGCCAACGCGCCGCGCATGCCGCGCTTGGACATTGTGTGCAGCCGCGAGACAAACCGAAACACCCCCTGCAGATCCGGGATCTCTGAACCTGGCATAAAGCACCTCCAGTTAATTATTATCATGTGTTAATTATTTCATCGTGATAATAATAGTCCCTCCTGCATCAGGATGCAAGAGGATTGCAGAATTGTTTGGAAAATGTTCATAATCCGGGTGGGCATGCGCTTTTGTTCGTCAATTTCAAGCAAAGTTCTCGTCCGTAACGTAAAAATTGTAGACATTTCGCACAATCAATGCTACAATAGAATCAATTACAGGAGCCAACTGCGCCCCAAAGTTAGGAGAATCGCCGTGAAACTGAACAGCCGCCGTACCATTCTGGTGGGTCTTGCGTTTTTGTCGATCTGCACGTTTTGGCAGATGTACGACAGCGTTATGACCTTAATTCTGACCGACACCTTTAAGCTGAACGAAACCTTTGCCGGTGCCATTATGGCTGCTGACAACGTACTGGCGCTGTTTTTGCTGCCGTTTTTCGGGGCGCTGTCCGATAAGACCAGCACCCGCATCGGGCGGCGCATGCCGTTTATCGTGGGCGGCACCGCAGCGGCAGCCATCTTGATGAACCTGATTCCGCTGCTGGATGACCGCTACGCCGCCAGCCCCAGCACCGGTACATTAGTGCTGTTCATTATCGTGCTGGGGCTGCTGCTGGTGTCCATGGGCACCTACCGTTCCCCCGCCGTGGCCCTGATGCCCGACGTGACCCCCAAGCCCCTGCGCAGCCGCGCCAACGCCATCATCAACCTGATGGGCGCCGTGGGCGGCATTTTGTACCTGGGGCTGGCGGCCGTGCTGTACCCGGCGTCCAAAACCAAGGGCGTGGAGCACGTCAGCTACCGGCCGCTATTCTTCATCGTCTCGATGATCATGGTCGTGGCGGTGGTCGTTTTGTATCTGACCATCAAGGAGCCCAAGCTGGAAGCAGAAAACCAAAAGCTGGAAGCCGCTCATCCCGAGTGGAACCTTGCCACTGACGACGGCACCGGCCACGAGGTGCTGCCTGCGCCGGTCAAGCGCAGCCTGAGCTTTCTGCTGGTGTCCATCTCGCTGTGGTTCATCGGCTATAACGGCGTTACTACGTGGTTTACCAAGTATGTGGAGGCTGTCATGGGCGAGGGCCTGGGCGGGGCCTCCACCTGCCTGCTGGTTGCCACGGCGGGCGCTATTGTCTCGTACATTCCCATCGGTGCGCTGGCCGCTAAGATCGGCCGCAAGCGGACTATTCAGTGCGGTATCGTGCTGCTGGCCGCCTGCTTTATGCTGGGCTACGTGCTGACCACCACTTACAGTTCCATCCAGCCCATTATGTACGTGGTGTTTGCGCTGGTGGGCCTTGCCTGGGCCGCCATCAACGTGAACTCCCTGCCTATGGTGGTGGAGATGTGCCGCGGCAGCGACCTCGGCAAGTTTACCGGGTACTACTACACCTTTTCGATGGCCGCCCAGGTGGTGACCCCCATCGTGGTCGGCTCCCTGATGCGGGCCATTGACTACCGTGTGCTGTTCCCCTACGCCGCCCTGTTTGTGGCACTGAGCTTTGTGACCATCTGCTTCGTCAAGCACGGCGACACCAAGGCAGAGGCCAAAAAAGGGCTGGAAGCGTTTGAGGATATGGATAACTAAACGGCATATCCAACGCCAATCTAACGTCATAAGCGCAACTTATTTCCGCCGGGAGCAGAACGCCCCCGGTGGATTTTTTGTTAAGGCAATACCGCATAATTCTAAGGCAATACCGCACAATTCCCGCCTGACGGCTTAAGCACCGCTCCGGCGGCTGCGGCACGGCATCTGCGTTGCCAAAATGCTCGATAATACACAAAGTATTATCTGCGCTTTTGGCTTAGCATCTGCCGCACCTCGCTCGCCGTATCGGCACTTAGAATTATGCGGTATTGCCTTAAGTGCCGCATCTTTCCCTTTCGGGTTTGGGAACCGGAAACACAGTAAAAGTCGGGAGCGACCCGAAAGTCGCTCCCGCTGCACAGCCTATTTATTTGTAACGAGATACAGATTCTGTATTCTGCAAACTGCTCACCGGAGATTTCAAGTGCAATATCACTGTACCGGCAGCCCCACCGCAATGGTGGTGCCCTTCTCCGAACTCTCCTCCACCCAAACGGAGCCTCCGTGGAGGTCGGCGATCTCCCACACCAGCGAGAGCCCCAGCCCCGCACCGCCGTACTCGCGGCTGCGGGACTTATCCACACGGAAAAAGGGCTGGAAGATGCTCTGCTGATACTCCTCCGGAATACCACAGCCGGTATCAGAAACGCGAATCAGGAGTTTTTCCGTTTCCTGTGTAACGCAGACCCTCACCGAGCCGCCGGGGCGGTTGTACTTGACGGCGTTCTCTGTCAGGTTGAAGATCATCCGGTAGATCAGCGCATCGCTGCCGGTCATAACGCCGTCGCCATCCGCCTCCAGCGTGATGCCGCGCTTTTCCACCAGTGGCGCGAGATCCGTAAAGATCTCCTCGATCATGGGAGCGAGCTGGATCCGCTCGTTCCGTGCCACTTGCCGCAGATTGCTCATCTCCAGCAGAGTCTTGGTCAGCCGGGTCAGCCGTTCCGTCTGCTCCCGCAGGAGGGCGAGAAACTCCGCAGTCTCCGGCAGCACGTCGGGGTGCTCTGAGGAAAACAGATCCAGCTGCGCCTGCATCAGCGTCAACGGCGTGCGCAGCTCGTGGGCGGCATTGCCGGTGAACTGCCGCTGGGCGGCAAAGGCATTGTTCAGCCGCTCCAGCATCTGGTTGAACGAGCGGCTCAGCTGCCGGAATTCCGGAATAACATCTTCGTCGATCCTCATATCGGCAAGATTGTTCAACTGCACCTGCTCCACCTGCGAGGCAAAGCTGCGAAGGGGCTTGAGGGCGCGTCCGCTGACAAAATAGGCGAGGATGCCGCTGAGCAGCGTTACCGCCGCCGTGATGTACCAGTTGGTGGTGCGGAAGCGCCCCTGCACCCCATCGACGACGATGGTCAACTCCTCGTTGGGCGCTATGAGCTGCGGGTCAAAGCTCGCCGCTCCGCCATCATTCAGGATCACCGTGCCGCCGCCCTGTAAGCTGTCCGCAATGGTGTCCATATAGTACACACCGGAGGAGCAGAGCAGCAGATTCATGGCCACGCAGGTGATGCCGATGAGCAGGACGGACATCAGCGTGATGCGCCACTGCAGGGAAAGCCGCTTCATTCCTCCTCGCCTCCCATCAGATAGCCCTCGCCGATGCGGTTGCGGATGGGGTCATAGCCCAGCGCGGCGCGGAGCTTTTTGCGCAGGGCGGAGATGTGGACGCGAATGGAATTGCTGAAGCTGTCCACGCTGTTGTCCCAAACGTGATCCATCAGTTCCTCCTGACTCACGGGCCGCCCCTGATTCACCATCAGGTATTCGAGTATCCCTGTTTCCTTGCGGGTGAGCGTCAGCGTCTGCCCGTTGGCGGTGGTGGTACGGGAGCGGGTGTCAAAGGTCAGGCCCCCGCAGGTCAGCAGTACATCATGCTGGGTGAACTGCCGCAGGGTCAGGCTGCGAATGCGAGCCTCCAACTCGGCAAGATGAAAGGGCTTTGCCAGATAATCATTGGCCCCGGCATCTAACCCCTCCACCTTGTCCTCCACCTCACCCCGGGCGGAGAGGATCAGCACCTTTGTCTCCCGGTCGGTCTGCCGCAGGGTGCGCAGCACTGTCATGCCGTCCTTCTTCGGCAGGTTCAGATCCAGCAGCACCAGATCGTAGCGCTCCACGCCCAGAAGCTCCAACGCCTTCTCCCCGTCGTAGCAGCAGTCCACGCTGTATGCTTGGCGCCGTAGGCTGCGGACGATGGTTTCACACAGGGCGCGTTCGTCTTCAATTACTAAAAGGTGCATGAGAGCCCTCCTTTTTTATCCATTTTTATGTTGTTTTAATTATAGCAAAATTAGATAAGGTTTGCGTTAAATTTTCGTTCTTAACAGTGACTTTAACTCTCTTGCGCTATGATGGTGGCAGAAAAAGTGAAAGGGTGATGGAATTGAGCAATGTAAAAAAGTCGGCGGTGCAGGCCGCGTTGCTGGTTGTGGGTATCGCTATGCTGTGTTTCGGCGTATGGCGCGGCGAGACGGCGACGGTGCTGAGCAAAGCAATTAAATTATGTCTGGAGTGTGTGGGCATTGGGTAAGAAATCTTCGGGCGCGTCACAACTCCTGTCCCACTTCCGGGGCTGGATACAGGCGGGGGCAGCCTTATTGACCAACCTGCACCTGCCGAACTTCCTCAAAGGAGGCCTGTATCAGGGCGCAGGGAAAAACGTCTGCGTGCCGGGGTTGAACTGCTACTCCTGCCCAGCGGCCTCCGGTGCCTGTCCCATCGGTGCGTTTCAGGCGGTGGTTGGGTCTTCCAAGTTCCGCTTTTCCTATTATATCACAGGTTTCCTCATTTTGCTGGGAGTCCTGCTGGGACGCTTTATCTGCGGTTTTCTGTGTCCCTTCGGCTGGTTTCAGGAACTGCTGCATAAAATCCCGACGAAGAAGCTCTCCACAAAGAAACTCAAGCCCCTGACCTATCTCAAGTACGCTGTACTGCTGGTGATGGTCTTCCTGCTGCCGGCGTTCCTTGTGAACGATGTAGGCATGGGTGATCCGTTCTTTTGTAAATACCTCTGCCCACAGGGCGTGCTGGAGGGGGCCATCCCTCTGTCCCTTGCCAATTCCGGCATCCGGGCGGCGCTGGGGAGCCTGTTTACATGGAAATTCTGTATCCTGCTGGCGGTGATCGTGCTGAGCGTGGTATTCTACCGTCCCTTCTGCAAGTGGCTCTGTCCACTGGGGGCGTTTTACGCACTGTTCAACCGGGTGTCCCTCTTCCAGATGAAGGTGGACAAGAATAAGTGCGTCTCCTGCGGAAAATGTGCCAGAGCCTGCAAGATGGATGTGGACGTGACGAAAACGCCCAACCATACTGAGTGTATCCGCTGCGGGATGTGCATCCGCGCCTGTCCGACGAACGCCGTGTGCTTCCGCTACGGCTTCGGCAACGGGAAAGAAACAACAAAGAAAACAACGATGGAGGAATCAAAATGAACAAGAAGAGAATTTTTGCACTGGCTTTTGCCGTACTGATGTTGCTGGCCTTGGCGGCCTGCGGCACGAAGAACAATGACAAGATGGGCGACATGAGCGGCAACGGCTCCGCCATGACTGACGAGCCGAAAAACGCCGATGAAGCGCTCACCCTGCACAAGGAGCTGCTGGATCAGGAGAACGCGATCCTGTCGGAAAATACCGAGCTGTGGGAAAAGGTCTTTATGAAGGCTGACAAGGGCATGGCCATGGTCGAGGACGGGAAAAACTACGGCGACTTCCTGCTGGATACCATCGAGGCCGCTAAAGAGCAGTTCGCCGACAAGGAGTATGACTGGCTGAAGGAGTCAGCCACGAAGATCAGCAATATTGAAAACAGGCTGACCGAGTTGGAAGAGAAGTATCCCGAGATCATGCAGAAATCCATGGACGGCGATATGAGCATGCCCGCGGGCAGCGACACGAGCAACCCTCCCGACGACGGCAGTATGCAGAAGTTCCCCACCTTTGAGGGCAAGGACCTGGATGGCAACACGGTGAAGAGCGACGAGCTGTTCTCCGCCAACGCCGTCACCGTGGTGAATTTCTGGTTCACCACCTGCAATCCCTGCGTGGGCGAGCTTTCCGAGCTGGACGCGCTGAACAAGGAACTGGCGGAGAAGGGCGGCTCCCTCATCGGCGTCAACACCTTCACGCTGGACGGCGACGAGGCAGCGATTTCCGAGGCGAAGGACGTGCTGGCCAAGAAGGGCGCCACCTATCAGAATGTGTATTTTGACTCCGACGGTGAGGCGGGAAAGTTTACCACCAACATCTTTGCCTATCCCACCACCTATGTGGTCGACCGCAGCGGCAATATCGTGGGTGAACCCATCGTAGGCGCCATCACGGAAAAGAAGCAGGCGGAGACGCTGCAAAAGCTCATCGACCAGGCTCTTGCCGCCGATATGGGCTGACAAACGAATTTATCTTCTCAGAAAGGAGGGATACACCATGTATCGGAGAGTATTGCCGCTTCTGCTCACCGCGGTACTGCTGCTGAGCGGCTGCACTGCCGGGCAGAAAAATATGCCGCAGAAAACGGACGAGAAGGAAATGACCGGACAGCCCTCTGATATGTCCGGTGAAGGAAGCATGTATATGGATACCACGGAAAATGTCATATATCTGGCGGGCGGCTGCTTCTGGGGCATGGAACAGCTGATGCAGTCCATCCCCGGCGTCATCGATGCCGAGAGCGGCTATGCCAACGGCACCTGCGGGGCGGACGCCGATTACAAGACCGTCTGCAAAGGAAACACCGGCTTCCGGGAGACCGTGCGGGTGGAGTATGACCCCGGGCAGGTGAGTCTCGACGCCCTGCTGCTGGCCTACTTCTATGTGATCGACCCCACGGTGGAGAACCGGCAGGGCAACGACCGGGGCAGCCAGTATCAGACCGGTGTCTATTACACCAACGAAAGCGCGAAGGAAACGGTGGAGCGCATCGCGGAGATCGAGCGGGGACGCAGTGAAAAGTTCTTCGTGGAGATAGGTCCACTCAAGAACTATTACCCCGCCGAGGAGTACCACCAGAACTACCTCGAAAAGAACCCGAACGGCTACTGCCACA
>ENA-UOOA01003759-UOOA01003759.1-human-gut-metagenome-genome-assembly--contig:-P61old-NODE-3759-length-18335-cov-13.671171_pt1 | contig 18335 bp, 18 predicted proteins | sample MGYA00242467_ERZ724014 | MGnify/ENA metagenome assembly ERZ724014 | reverse complement strand
ATGGTCCAGGAAAACACATACAGCAGATACAGGGACGTGATGGTGCCGAACCACGCAAACACGGTGTAGACCCAGATAATGCGGAACACGCAGGAGCCCAGGATCACGATGACCATGGGGACAGCGCTCTTGCCAAGGCCACGGGAGGCGGCGATGGAGCCGTCCATAAACGCGGAGACGCAGTAGGAAACGCTCATGACCGTCAGACGGTACATACCCGCGTCCATCACCTGCGGGTCTGTGGTAAAGAGGCTCAGGAACGGCCGTCCAAACAGCAGCAGTCCCAGACCCAGAAGCAATCCCGCACCGAAGGCGTAAGCCGTGCTGATCAGGAAGGTCCGGCGGATACGGTCCTTCTTGCCTGCGCCGTAGTTCTGACCGATGAAACTGCCGCAGGCGGTGTAGAAGGCCTGCATCACATCATACACCAGCGCGTCGGCGTTGGTAGCAGCGGAGTTTCCCGCCACCATGGTGGCGCTGAAGGTGTTGACGCCACGCTGGATGAACAGATTGGCCAACGCGAAAATGGCGTTTTGCAGTCCGGACGGGATACCGATGGATAGAATGGCTTTTGTGCGGGTCTTATGGAACCGCAGCTGAGAAAACCGCAGGCAGTAGCTCTCACGGCTCCGCAGCAGCGCCGCCGTTACCAAAATGGCGGAAAAATACTGGGAGATGATACTGGCCACCGCCACGCCCGCCACGTCCATATTGCAGACGATGACGAAAAACAGGTTCAGCACCACGTTGATGACGCCGGCGATGGAGAGGTAGTACAGCGGACGGCGGGTATCCCCCACCGCAGAGAACACGGCATTGCCGAAGTTGTAGACCGCCAGTGCGGGCATACCCAGGCAGTAGATCCGCAGGTACAGCACAGCGCCGTCCATCAGCTCCGGCTTGGTGTTCAGCGCTCTGAGGATACCGCCCGCAAAGCCGCAGCCGATCCCCAGCAGTACAAGTCCCGCCGCCGCGCAGGTCAGCGCCGCCGAGTGGACAGTGTCCGAGAGGTTCTTTTGATCGTCGGCTCCGAAGTGGTGCGCCACCAGTACGTTAACGCCGCCGGACAGTCCGATGAGGAAGCCGGTAAACAGGGACACGAAAATGGTGGTAGAGCCCACCGCTCCCAACGCTGTAGAGCCCGCGAACCGGCCGACAACAGCCACGTCCGCCATATTGAATAACACCTGTAGCAGGTTGGAGAAGATCAGAGGAATGCTGAATCGGAAGATCTGCTTCCCCAGCGGTCCCGTTGTGAGGTCCGCCTGTGCCGTTTTCATGTCTCCTGCCTCCCTTTTATCGTCATGCCCGCCAAGTGTAACACAGTCGGCAGGGCATTTCAACCGTGAAAGCGAAATAATCAGCGTCGACCTTTTGCAAAATCATTCGTTGACTTTCTACAACATAATCCGGTATAAGGGTGGCGCGCTTTAGTAAAATCGATTACGTATCAGGAGGAACCGTTTTATGAAAACATCCGGCGCCGCATCTAAGTTTGCTATCCCCCTCTGATGCCAGTGAGATTCCAGTTCGACATCGGTGACATCGCACCTATGCTCATTGCTCATAGAGCATCGTCCTTTTTGGCTGCCAGGCGAAACAGGTACATGACCAGCAGCCACACCCACGAGACCATTTCCGCATAGGCGATGGTCATATTTCCAAAGTGCGGGGCCATTGCGTAGGAGGCAATGATGCGGACGGCCAGAGAGACCAGTCCCGCAACGCTGGAGTACATCAGGTCTCCCCTGCCCTCCAGATAGCCGCGGAACGCCGTGGTCAGGCCGAAGATCGGATAGAAGAATGCAATGCGGTGGAAAAAAGCGCTTCCGATCGCCACCGCAGCGGTCCCGGCACCGAAAAGCGCAATGATCTTTCCGCCTGTCGGGATCACGAGGCCCGTCAGGAACGCAGACACCACCAGGGTCAGAATTGTACCGGCAGAGAGGGTTTTTTGGGTGCGTATCGTATCTCCCGCGCCGTGACTGTGAGCCGTGACCGTGGAAATACCGGAGCCGAGATTCACGATGGGCAGCAGGATCAGCGTGTCGATACGGTAGGCCGTTGTGATGGCGGTGACGGTATCCGTTCCGAAGCGGTTCATGAAGTCCTGCAATACCAGACTGCCCAAGGCGCTGATGCTGGACTGTACCATGGGCGGCAGGCCGTAGCGCAAACCGTCCCGCACCACGGCGCCGCAGAAATTCTCTTTCCGGTAACCGCTTTTCAGCCACGGGTATTTGCTTGTTCCGTACAGGACGATGAACACCGTCATGATCGCTTGGGACAGCACGGTTGCCGCAGCCGCGCCCAGTACGCCCCAGCGCAGCTCCGCAACAAAAAGGATATCCAGCAGCACGTTGATGACGGAGGAGACCAGAATGGAGAGAAATGGGATCCGGCTGTCCCCCAGCCCGCGCAGGGTGGCGGTATAGACATTATAGACCGCCAGAAACGGCAGGCCCCAGAAAATAATGCGGATATAGCCGCTGGCGAGGTCGATGGTATCCGCCGGCGTGTGCAACAGCTCCATAAACGGATAGGACAGGGCGGAGCCGACTGCCGCAGCCAGCAGAAATACGCCGCCGAGGATCACGGCAAACACCGCCAGCACAGGCGGGATGCTGTCCTGTTTCTTTGCACCGAAGTTCTTGGCGATCAGGACGGACAGGCCCAGCGTGAAGCCGGTGATGGTGGTGATGAAGAAGCTGATGGGAATGGACGTCACGCCGATGGCGGAAAGGGACAGCTCTCCGTCCACATTGCCGACGATGAAGGCGTCTGCCCAGTTATAGAGCTGCTGCAGCACACCGCTGAGGATCAGCGGCAGGCTGAACCGGATCAGCTCTTTCATGATGGTTCCTAATTTTTGATTCTCGTTCATGTGTCCTCCTGAAAATTGCAGAACAAAACCACGCAATTGTTCTGCACAATTGCGTGGTTAAAAGCAGCATATCAAACGCCTTGAAAACCCCACGTCACAAATTTTGTAGGAGTATTATAGCATGGCGTGGCTGACAATGCAAGAGAGACGGTCGATCCTGTCCGGTCCCGGTCAGATCACCGACGCGCCGAAGGGCATCAGCGACAGCTTCGCCATCTTGAAGCACTGCTTTCCGATGGGGATACCAAGGAGTGTTATGCACCAGAGACAGCCAAGAATGACATAGCCGATTGCCATTTCAAGGCCGAAGAATACGATCCAGATCAGGTTCACCAGAAAGGAAACCCCGCCGCCCCCATATATGACCTCTTTTCTGAAAGGGAAAAAGGCGAGACTTGCAAACTTGAAGCATTGCAGTCCGACGGGAATACCGATGATGGTCACACACCACAGGCATCCGGCCAGCACCCACGCAAGTCCGCCGATCAGTCCGCCAAACAGAAACCAGAGAATATTGCCGATCACTGTCATATTCCTTTCCCCTTTCATTTTTCTTTTCGTATTGTGTTCAATTCACCTTGTGAAAACAGGCTGCCGCTTGTTTGAGTGCCTTGGCAGCAATGGCGTCCGGTAAGCAAACGATTGTAATTCCATCACTTGTTCTTTCTAATTTCGATCAGTCCGCATATACCGGCAGCAATACACAAAAGCGCCGGAACACTTGTTCCTAAATTATTCAGTTCCGTTGCGCCGGCTCCAATCAGTACAATGGCTGCTATAAAATTCATTGCGACGCAGAACATAAACCATTTCACTTTCGTTGCCTCCTATTTTCACTGTTCAACATGATTCCGCCATTTTGGACAGTTCACGCTCAATTTGGAGTTCCGCAAAACGAACATTTCCCCACTGTAAATAGTCAGGGCCTATAACCGTACTTCGGCCCCAAAAAGTTTTCTCGCTTCACCGATGCTGCCGGTAAATGTTCCCCGTAATCCATAAACACGGGCTGCATAACGGATAACCACCAAAATAACCGATCCTCTGTCTCTGAACGCTGAACACACGCAGAGATCGTGATTGGATCAAAAATGGTCGGACATTCGTGTGAAGCGACGGAAAGCGGTCATTCTTCAAACTCAAAGGTTTCCCGCTGATTCACCGCGTCCAGCGCAAGCTGGGCACGGGACAGTTCATCGGCAGCTTTCTCATAGTCGGCCTCCACCGCCGCGATGTCATAGTTGGCGTAGGTGTAGTCGATGATGCTGGACTGGCGGCCGTACTGCTCCTCCACACGCTCCTTGGGCAGTCGGCTTTTCATCTCCAGCAGCTTGCTTTTCCGCTTGGTAAGCTGAGGAATGTAGACCAGCAGCTCGTCGATGGTCATGTCAAAGCTGTCCACGGTCTGCGTGGCATTAAAAATGTTGATGGCGTGCTTGAGCTTGCGGATTTTCGCTTCCAACTCTGCGAGACGGATCTGCGTTTCAGCGTAATCGTAGACAGGCCGAACGGACTCGACATCCTCCCCCATGGCAGCCCGGAAGTCCCGGCTGCGGGTCTCCTTGTCCAGCAACGCGGTATACTCGTCATTCAGTTTTTTCAGCAGCTTATTGGCCTGTGCGGAGGTGTAGTTCATTTCCATCTGCCTCTCTTTCCTCTATCTGCATGTATTGAATTTTTTAATAGTATACCACGGTCGGGTGCGCTTGTATAGTCGGTACAGCAAAGGGATTCTGCCGTTAGAACGTCTATCCATTGACAGAAGCTCACATTTCATTCTACAATGAACGTAAAGACATTGCGCGATACAAGGCAGAACGCCATCTGAATATGAAGCAATCCGGTTGCAGGTTCACGCCTGCTGATCCGGGCGCAGAAAGGTGGAACATATATGGCCAGATCCTCTTTCCAGAAATTGAAATTACTTCATGTCATGAATTATCTGCTTCAGAACTCCGACGAGGAGCACCCGGTCACGGTCCATCAGATGATTCAATACTTAGAGTCCAACGGCATCGCCGCAGAGCGCAAAAGCATATACGATGACATCGAGGCGCTGCGCACCTTCGGCATGGATATTGAGGAATGCAAGCGGGGCCGCTTCTTCGGCTATTATGTGGCAAGCCGCACCTTTGAGCTGCCGGAGCTGAAGCTGCTGGTGGACAGCGTGCAGTCCTCCAAATTCATCACCCACAAAAAGACTGCGTCCCTCATCAAGAAGATCGAGACGTTGGCCAGCGTACACAGCGCCCAGCTTCTTCACCGGCAGGTCTTTGTGAAAAACCGCATCAAGACCATGAACGAGTCCATCTACTACAATGTGGATGAGATTCACAACGGCATCTCCAATAACCGGAAGATCCGGTTTCTGTACTTTGAGTACAATGTGGCCAAGGAGCGGCAGTACCGCCACGGCGGCGCGTACTATGTAGTCAGTCCCTTCGCCATGACCTGGGACGATGAAAACTACTATCTGGTGGCCTATGACTCTGAGGCTGGAATCATCAAGCACTACCGCGTGGACAAGATGGAGAAGATCTCCACGCTGGATGAGGAGCGGGACGGTCAGGAGGTCTATCAGGCGCTGGACATGGCGGTCTACACCCGCAAAACCTTCGGTATGTTCACCGGCGAAGAGATCAAGGTACAGATGCGGTTTGAAAATCACCTGGTAGGCGCCGTTCTGGACCGGCTGGGCAGCGAGGTATTCATCGTCCCCGACGGCCCGGCCCATTTCACCGTCCGGACGGACGTGGTGGTCAGCCCTCAGTTCTTTGCGTGGGTGCTGGGTTTTGGCCCTCAGGCGCAGATCGTGGGACCCGCTCATGTCGTGGAGGGTATGAAGGCGCATATCGGCTCCGTTGCGGCGCTTTACGGCCCGCAGGCATAAAAACTGAATCAAATTCAGATCAAACGGCTCTGACCATTACGGTCAGAGCCGTTTTTTCGTCGCAGTCCGGTTTTTCGGACAGATAAAGATGTAGAATGATGACACTGGAAGGAAACCCGATCATTTTGAAGGAGGGGTTTTATGAAGTTCAAGATCGTTTTTTCCGCCGCTGAAAAGGGAAGCAGGCACGAGGCTGCCGCGCGGTTTGTTATTTCCAGAAAGCCGAAGCCTACCAGATCCCTGGTGCTGATCCACTTCCCTGCTCGCAACATGACGCTCTCCTACTACAACGATCAATTTGATCTCCACTGCGGCGATCTGGTCTTTGTGGATGGAAAGCTGGAAGGTTTCCGCGGTCATGTGGTGGATGTCTGCTATACCTTCAAGATCAAGCTGTCCGACTACAAGCGGGTCATCAGCGTCGCCGATACGAAGGTCCACGGTGAATTCCATTTTGCCGGATCGCACTTCGTCACCTTTGATCGCAGCGCACTCCCTTATGAACAGGTCATCACCTGGTTCAAGGCACCTGAGAAGGAGGATACGGAGATTGTTTCCGAACAGGACGGCAGCGGCTTTCAGTTGAATGATCTGCAAACCATGAAGATCAGCGACGCCATTGCGGAGCGGGGACATGACTATTACAGAGAAAAACGGGTGCGGTACATCTCTCTGGATAAGACTCGGGTGCGGGCCATTGTGGAAGGGACACAGCCCTACGAGCTGGAATGTGACTACATCGATGGCGAGATCAGAAATCTGGTTTGCGACTGTTTCTGCACTTACGCCTGCAAGCATATGTTCGCCGCCATGTTGCAGCTAAAAGAAACTCTGACATTCATTGAGAAGCACTACCCGGGCAGATTTGAAGAAAGTCGGTATTTCGCCGCTGTCTGCAAGGAAACGCTGCTGAATACCGCGATGGCCGGCAGAGAAACCAGCAGTATCATGCTCTGAGCCGCAGATCGATCTGAGGAAAATACGCCGTACAGAGATCGCAGATGGTGACAGTGTCCGTTTTATAGGACAGTATGTATTGTATACTGAGCATGTAATCAGAAAACAACACACCACGGAAGGGGTTATAAAAATGGAGCGATTTGAACTGCGGTATGTGATGGGACACATTGAGGTATATGATGAAAACGGCCGGTTCTGCTTTTCTGCGGATCATGTGTCCGAGGCCATGGAGGAATTGCGGGAGGAGTTCAGCGCAGCCTGACCCTTACCGGCTGATAGGCGAAAAAAGTCTGCCTTCCAAATGGAAGGCAGGCTTTTGCAGAGCATTTTCTTATCTGTCGCTATTTCAATCAGCATTTATGAATACGCACTCTGCAAGACTCTATTTGCCATTTATTCTGCTCGGCTCCGGTGCTCAGCTCAGAACCAGCCATTCAAGAGGTCCAGCACACCGGAGATATCCCCGGTCATCGTATAGCCGCCCCTCTGCGTATAGAGCGTTCCGCGATCATCCATTGAGATCTCCTGCTGATTTTCAAAGCTGAAGCGGTACACATACTGATCGTAGGGGCCGACCTTGCTGTCAGAGGTTCCCCTCCGTACTGCTTGAATGGTTTCCAGTTCATTCAACAGGGCTTCCTTCTGGGCGTCCGTAAGATCGCGCCTTTCCGCACCGTCCACAGATTCTCGCGCCACGGTGCAGGAGAGCTCCAACAGCTTTTCCGGGAATACCGCCGATGCCTTTTGGGGAAAGGGTTTTACAATGACGATCACCGCAAGCAAAACCACAACCACAGCCGCTAAAATGGGGACCGAAATTCTCTTTTTCATATCGCTTTCTCCTTTTTATGTTCATTCATAGGCATTCCGTCAAAAGCCGCGTTACCACCTTTTCAGCACACCCAGCAGGCCCCGCTTGAGCACCTGACCGCCTGCTGAGATCAGTTGGGACTCGATCTTGGCCGCCCGGCGCTCCGCCTTGCGGCGAGCCTCGTCCTCCAGCTTCTGTTTGCGCTTTCGTTCAGCTTCTTCCTCCTTCAGACGCAGCTTTTCCGCCTGAGCCTCCTCCTTTTCGCGGGCCTTGCGGTCGGCCTCCTCCTGTTTGGCGGTCTCCGCTTCCTCCCGCTCCGCCGTCAGCACCTCGTAGGCTGACACGTTATCCACAAACTCGTCATACTTCTCCATGCCGTCATGCATCATCACCTTGGCCCGGACCATGGGCTCCGGCACTGACATGAGGCTCTGGGGGCAGATGATCTTCGTGCGCTCCACCACAGCGGGTACGCCTGCTTCGTCCAAGAACGAGGTCAGCGCCTCGCCCACGCCCAGCTCCATGATGGCATCCTCCGCCTGAAACGCGGGATTGGGCCGGAAGGCCCGCGCCGCCGCGCGGACAGCCTTCAGCTCTGCGGGGGTATAGGCCCGGAGGGCGTGCTGCACCCGATTGGAAAGCTGTGCCAGCACGGTGTCGGGAATATCGCTGGGGCTTTGCGTCACAAAGTACACGCCCACGCCCCGGGAACGGATCAGCTTCACCGTCTGCTCCACCTTTTGCAGCAGCACGGCGGGGGCGTCGCGGAACAGCATGTGGGCCTCGTCAAAGAAGAATACCATCCGGGGCTTGTCCAGATCGCCGGCCTCCGGCAGGATCTCAAACAGCTCCGACAGCATCCACAGCAGGAAACTGGCGTACAGCGTGGGATTCTGCACCAGCTTGACGCAGTCCAGCACATTGATCATGCCCCGGCCGTCAGCAGCCGTGCGCATCCAGTCGCGGATGTCCAGCGCCGGTTCCCCGAAAAACAGCTCGCCGCCCTGCTGCTCCAGCGGCAGCAGCGCCCGCAGGATCGCTGCCACCGACTGCGGCGTGATATTGCCGTAGGTCATCATGTACTCGGCGCGGTGCTCGCTGACATAGGTCAGCATGGCCCGCAGGTCCTTCAGGTCGATCAGCAGCAGCCCCTTGTCATCCGCAATTTGAAACACGATGTGCAGAATTCCCTCCTGCACCGCCGTCAAGCCCAAAATCCGGCTGAGAAGCTCCGGTCCCATGTCGCTGACGGTGGCCCGGACGGCGTGGCCGCCCTCCTGATAAACATCCCAGAAGGTGGTGGGATAGCCCTGGTAGACAAAGCGGTCCCGCAGGCCGAATTTGTCGATGCGCTTTTCCATGCCCTCGCTGCTCTGGCCCGGCGCGCAGATGCCCGCCACGTCGCCCTTCACATCGCACAGAAACACCGGCACACCGGCGTCGGAAAAGGACTCTGCCATCACCTTCATGGTAACGGTCTTGCCGGTACCGCTGGCTCCGGCGATCAGTCCGTGGCGGTTGCACATATTCAGCGCCAGTTCCACCCGCTTGTCGCCTGCCAAACCCATATAGATCTTCCCGTTTTCGTACATGAAGCCACCTCCGTCATTTGTTAATGCTCTTTTTCATCATTATACCTGCGCGCCCGCCCCGGTGCAAGAGCAAAGAGGTGCGTTTCCCCTGTTCATAACAGTTTTTCAGCGGTCAGACAGGCAGACGCAGCCTTATAGCTGTGAAAGGCATAAGGCCCCCAGAAGAAGTATAGGTAATACCTCCAATTAGCGTAACTTATTTCATTAAAAATAGATACTTTTTTAACATATTGTGCAAAAATCGCAACAATCTTTTCAAATTTTTGTGGCGAGGTCCCACGGAAAAAGCCGTGTCAGGAATTGACATTTTCTGTCGCGTCTGAGATAATGATTACATTGAAGCACAGGCAACTGACGGAACGTGGAGCACCACATGGAAGCCTGCTGTTATACGTACTGTCGACCGTCTGGGCAAACCTGTTCTCCATGGAGATCCACGGGGACCGGTTTACCCTTTTTTTATTTGCATTTTTATCTTTTTAAGGAGGATCGCATGAAAAAAGTAGCAGTCATTATGGGAAGCGACTCTGACTGGCCCGTTGTAAAGGGTGCCTGCCAGCAGCTCGAGACCTTCGGCATCCCCTATGAGGCCCACATTCTCAGCGCCCACCGCACCCCCGCCGCCGCCGCAGACTTCGCCAGAAGCGCCCGGGCCAACGGCTTCGGCGTATTGATCTGCGCCGCCGGTATGGCGGCCCATTTAGCGGGCGCCTTCGCCGGAAATTCCACCCTGCCGGTCATCGGCATCCCCATGAAGGGCGGCGCTGCGGACGGACTGGACGCTCTGCTGGCTACCGTCCAGATGCCCAGCGGCATCCCCGTGGCTACCGTGGCCATCAACGGCGCGAAGAACGCCGCCGTGCTGGCCGCTCAGATCCTGGCCGTCAGCGATGACGCACTGGCCGCCAAGCTGGACGCTCAGCGCTCCGAGATGGCGGAGCAGATCGCCGCCAAGGAGGCCAAGCTGCAGGCGGAGCTGGCCCACTAAGCTGTTCACACAAGCATTGATCTTTTCCTGATAAAACCGATATTCAAAACATTTTGGAGGTACAATACTATGGAACTCGTTTATACTGGCAAGACCAAGAACGTTTACGCTCTGGAAAACGGCAACTATCTGCTGAAGTTCAAGGATGACTGCACCGGCAAGGACGGCGTATTCGATCCCGGCGAGAACTCCGTGGGCCTGACCATCGACGGCGTGGGCGATGTGAACCTGCGCATGAGCATCTATTTCTTTGAGAAGATCAACGCCGCCGGCATCAAGACCCATTTTGTCAGCGCCGACCTGAATAATACCACGATGGAAGTCCTCCCTGCCAAGGTCTTTGGCCATGGCCTGGAGGTCATTTGCCGTCACAAGGCCGTCGGCTCCTTCATCCGCCGCTACGGCGAGTATATCGCTGAGGGCGCCGACCTGCCCGCCTATGTGGAGACCACCTTCAAGAATGATGAGAAGGGCGATCCTCTGGTGACCAAGGACGCGCTGGTTGCTCTGGGCGTGATGACCGCCGAGCAGTATGATGCCATCAAGGAGGAGACCCAGAAGATCACTCAGATCGTGGCCGATGATCTGAAGGAAAAGGGCATGGTCCTCTATGACATCAAGTTTGAGTTCGGCTATGCACCCGACGGCAGCGTTATGCTCATCGACGAGGTGGCCAGCGGCAACATGCGGGTCTATAAGGACGGCCAGTACATCGATCCCATGACCCTCTCCCAGCTGTTCTTCGCGTAATGGGCGGTTATTTTGGAGCGATCTCCCACCGGGATGTGGGACTGGACGTATTTTTCGGCACGGACTACCACTCCCATCTGGGTACCCGCCGGGGCGGCATGGTGGTTTACGGGCCGGAGACCGGGTTCGTCCGGGAGATCCACGATATTGAAAACACCCCCTTCCGCACGAAATTTGAAAGTGCGCTGCATGAGTTCAAGGGCCACATCGGCATGGGCTGCATCAGCGACACCGACCCCCAGCCGCTGCTGGTGCGCTCCCATCTGGGCCTGTACGCCATCTGCACGGTGGGTATCATCAACAACATCGACGAGCTGATCGATACCTATTTCTCCGACCACGGGCATCAGTTCATGGCCCAGAGCAGCGGAAAGGTCAATGTCTCCGAGCTGGTGGCCGCCCTCATCAATATGAAGGAAAATCTGGTGGAGGGCATTTTGTACGCGCAGGAGATGATCAAAGGCTCTATCACGATCCTGCTGATGACGCCGGACGGTATTCTGGCTGCCCGCGACCGGCTGGGCCGCCTGCCTGTGCTGGTAGGCAAGCACCCGGACGGCAGCCTGTGCGTATCCTTTGAATCCTTCGCCTATCACAAGCTGGGCTATGAGGACGTTTACGAGTTAGGTCCCCGTGAGATCGTGGCCCTGACCCGGAACGGCTATGAGACCGTCTCTCCTCCGGGTAAGGAAATGAAGATCTGCGGCTTTCTCTGGACCTATTACGGCTACCCCAACTCCAATTACGAGGGCGTCAACGTGGAGGTCATGCGCTACCGCAACGGCGAGATCATGGCCCGCGACGAGGTGGCCCAGGGCCGGCTCCCCAAGGTGGACTATGTGGCGGGTGTGCCGGATTCCGGCGTCCCCCACGCCATCGGCTTCGCCAACCGCAGCGGCAAGCCCTTTGCCCGCCCCTTTGTAAAGTACACCCCCACCTGGCCCCGGTCCTTCACCCCTGCCAATCAGGAGGTCCGCAATCAGGTGGCCAAAATGAAGCAGATCCCCGTTTCCGAGCTGATCCAGGGGAAAAAGCTGCTGTTTGTGGACGATTCCATCGTCCGGGGCACCCAGCTCCGGGAAACGGTGGACTTCCTCTATGAGTCCGGTGCGGAAGAGGTCCACATGCGCTCTGCCTGCCCGCCCATTATGTATAGCTGCAAGTACCTGAACTTCTCCCGGGGCAACTCCGATATGGAGCTGCTGGCCCGGCGGGTGATTCAGGAGCTGGAGGGTGATGAAGGACATAAGCATCTGGACGAGTACTCCGATTCCTCCACGGAGCGGGGTCAGTGCCTGCTCAAGTCCATCTGTGAAAAATTCGGTTTTGATTCTCTCGGTTATCAGTCTTTGGACGGCGTGCTGGAAGCCATCGGCATCGACCGGGATAAGGTCTGTACCTACTGCTGGAACGGAAAGGAATGATCGACATGGAAAAATCTCACTCCGCCGCCTATGCGGCAGCCGGTGTGGACATTACTGCCGGTTACAAGGGCGTCAAGCTGATGAGCGCGGACGTCAAGCGCACCCACATCCCCGGCGTAGTTTCTGACATTGGCGGCTTCGGCGGCCTGTTTGCCCCCGATCTGACCGGTATGACGGAGCCGGTGCTGGTTTCCGGCACCGACGGTGTGGGCACCAAACTGCGTCTGGCTGAGCTGCTGAACAAGCATGACACCATCGGCATCGACTGCGTGGCCATGTGCGTGAATGACGTGATCTGCTGCGGCGCGAAGCCCCTGTTTTTCCTGGATTACATTGCCATCGGCAAGAACGTGCCGGAAAAGGTGGCAGCCATCGTCTCCGGCGTGGCGGAGGGCTGTGTGCAGGCCGGCTGCGCTCTCATCGGCGGTGAGACCGCCGAGCACCCCGGCATGATGGCCGCCGATGACTACGATCTGGCGGGCTTCACCGTGGGCGTGGTGGACAAGCCCAAGGTCATCGACTCCAGCCGCATGGCGGAGGGCGATGTGGTGCTGGCCCTGCCCTCCTCCGGCTTCCACTCCAACGGCTACTCTCTGGTCCGCAAGGTATTCGACGTGGAGAACGCCGATCTGGGCCGGTATGATGACGAGCTGGGTGAAACCCTGGGCGAGGCCCTGCTCCGTCCCACCGTCATCTATGTCAAGCCCGTCCTCCGCTGCATCGAGGCCGCAGACGTGAAGGGTGTCAGCCACATCACCGGCGGCGGCTTCTATGAGAATGTCCCCCGCTGCATCCCCGACGGCCTGTGCGCCAGGATCGACAAGGCCGCTATCAAAACACCCGCCATTTTCCGTCTGCTCCAGAAAAAGGGCGGCATCGACGAGCACGATATGTTCAACACCTTCAATATGGGCGTGGGCATGGCTGTGATCGTCAGCCCCGAGACCGCCGACGCGGCCCTCTCCGCTCTGAAGGCAGAGGGGATCGACGCCTATGTCTGTGGTGAGATCGTTGCCGGCGAAGAAAAAGTTGCTTTGTGCTGAGTGAAACCGCTCCCGGTACGCACTGTCCCGCTTTTCCGCGGTATCCTGACGTATACTGCTCCGGTGCGCTGAAAGGAATCGGCGCATCGGCGGCAAAGGAGAGATCATGACTATGAAAAAAGCGAAGATCGCCGTGCTGGTCTCCGGCGGCGGCACAAATTTACAGGCACTGCTGGACGCGCAGGCGGCGGGACTGCTGCCCCACGGAGAGATCGCGCTGGTGGTCTCCTCCAATGAAGGAGCCTACGCCCTGACCCGGGCGGCCAACGCCGGCGTTCCTGCCGAGACGGTCTCCCCCAAGCGCTGCGGCGGTCAGGCGGCCTTTGAGTCCGCCCTGTCCGACCTGCTGGCGGCGCATGAGATCGACCTCATTGTTCTGGCCGGCTTCCTCACCATCCTCAGTGCGGACTTTACCGCCCGCTGGCCCTCCCGCATCCTGAATGTGCATCCCTCTCTGATCCCCGCCTTCTGCGGCAAGGGGATGTACGGTCTGAAGGTCCACGAGGCCGCTCTGGCCAAGGGCGTGAAGGTCACGGGAGCCACGGTGCATTTTGTCAATGAGATCCCGGACGGCGGAGAGATCCTGCTGCAAAAAGCTGTGGAGGTCCTGCCGGACGACACCCCCGAAACCCTTCAGCGCCGGGTCATGGAGCAGGCCGAATGGCAGCTTCTGCCCCGGGCAGCGGAGCTGGTCTCGGAACAAATCGTAAAGGAGAAGAGCAATGCTTGATTTTCTGACCCTTCTGCGGGAGAATCCCTACCCCGGCCGGGGCATCCTTGTAAGCCGGGACCTCGTTTACTATTTCATCATGGGCCGCAGCGCCAACAGCCGCAACCGGATCTTCGTGAAAACGGAGGACGGCATCCGCACCGAGGCTCATGATCCCGCCAAGCTGGAGGATCCCAGCCTCATCATCTATCATCCCGTCCGGACCATGGGCGACGCGCTGGTGGTCACCAACGGCGACCAGACGGACACCATCTGTCAGCACGGCGATTTCCGCAAGGGCCTGATGACCCGGGAATACGAGCCGGACGAGCCCAACTGGACCCCCCGCATCTCCGCCATTCTGAATGCCGACGGCTCTTTTGAGATGTCCATTCTGAAGCACAAGAACGGCCGCTGCCTGCGGGAATTCTTCTGCTATGAGGGCTGCGACGAGAATCAGGGCTATTTCATCAGCACCTATCAGGGTGACGGAAATCCTCTGCCCACCTTTGCCGGTGAGCCTCTGGAGGTCACCGTTCCCAAGCCGGAGGAGGTCTGGGCCTCTCTGAACGGAGACAACAAGGTGTCCCTCTATACCAACGTGAACGGCGAGGTGCGCCTGTTCAACAAAAATCTGGGAGATTAAGGAGAAGGTGCCGAAATGAACGAGTTGGAACTGAAATATGGCTGCAATCCCAACCAGAAGCCGTCCAAGGTCTTTATGCAGGACGGCTCTGACCTGCCCTTTACCGTTTTGAACGGAAAGCCCGGCTATATCAACCTGCTGGATGCGCTGAACTCCTGGCAGCTGGTGAAGGAATTGAAGGCCGCCACCGGCCTGCCCGCCGCCGCCAGCTTCAAGCACGTCTCCCCCGCCGGTGCCGCCGTGGGACGGCCCCTGAGCGAGGTGGACCGGAAGATCTACTTCGTGGATGACACCGCCGAGCTCTCCCCCATCGCCTGCGCTTATATCCGCGCCCGCGGCGCTGACCGCCTGTGCTCCTACGGTGACTGGGCCGCTCTCTCCGACGTCTGCGACGCCGCCACCGCCCAGTACCTCAAGGGCGAGGTGTCCGACGGCATCATCGCCCCCGGCTATACCGACGAGGCGCTGGAAATTCTGAAAACCAAGAAGAAGGGCGGCTACAACGTGGTCCAGATCAACGCGGACTACGTCCCCGCCGCCGTGGAGCACAAGGATGTGTTCGGCGTCACCTTCGAGCAGGGCCGCAATAACCTTGTGATCGACAGGGAGATGCTGACCAACATCGTCTCTGAAAACAAGGAGCTTCCGGAGGCTGCCAAGATCGACATGATCGTGGCCCTCATCACTCTGAAATACACCCAGTCCAACTCCGTCTGCTATGTGAAGGACGGTCAGGCCATCGGCGTGGGCGCAGGCCAGCAAAGCCGCATCCACTGCACCCGTCTGGCTGGTCAGAAGGCGGACAACTGGTATCTGCGCCAGCATCCCAAGGTGCTGGGTCTGCAATTCGTAGACAACATCCGCCGCCCTGACCGGGACAACGCCATCGACATCTACACCTCCGACGAGTATGAGGACGTGCTGGCCGACGGTGTGTGGCAGAACACCTTCAAGGTCCGCCCCGAGATCCTGACCCCGGAGGAAAAGAAGGCGTGGATCGCCACGCAGGCCGGCGTCACTGTTGGCAGCGATGCCTTCTTCCCCTTCGGCGACAATGTGGAGCGGGCCAGAAAGTCCGGCGTGACCTACATTGCCGAGCCCGGCGGCTCCATCCGGGATGACCATGTCATCGCCACCGCCGACAAATACGGCATGGTGCTGGCCTTCACCGGCGCACGGCTGTTCCATCACTGAGCCGCCGTACAATTCAAAGCTTCCGCGTCCGCACAGACGCAAACGCAGATCCGTTCCGCTGCCCCGCACGTTCCCCCGTAAACACCTTACCGGTTTGCGGAAGACGTCTGCGGGGCAGCATCCAAAATTCATTCAGGGAGGGAACCATGAACCTTCTGGTTATCGGCGGCGGCGGCCGTGAGCACGCCATCGTCAAAAAATTGAAAGAGAATCCCGCTGTGGAGACGATCTACTGCGCTCCCGGCAACGGCGGTATCGCCGCTGACGCTGTGTGCGTCCCGGAGATCGGCGCGAAGGATATTTCCGCGCAGGTGGACTTTGCCAAGACCCACAGCATTGACTTCGCCGTGGTGGCGCCGGACGATCCGCTGGTGCTGGGTGCGGTGGACGCGCTGGAGGCCGCCGGGATCCCCTGCTTCGGCCCGGAGGCGAAGGCCGCCATCATTGAGGGCAGCAAGGTCTTTTCCAAGGACCTGATGAAAAAATACGGTATCCCCACGGCGGAGTATCAGGTGTTCACCGATGCTGCCGCCGCGATGGACTATGTGAAGTCCTGCGCCCTGCCCGTGGTGGTCAAGGCCGACGGTCTGGCCCTGGGCAAGGGCGTGCTCATCGCTGAGACCCGGGAGGACGCCGTGGCCGCCGTGGAATCCATCATGCTGGACCGCGCCTTCGGCGACAGCGGAAATCAGGTGGTCATTGAGGAATTCCTCACCGGCCCGGAGGTCTCCGTGCTGGCCTTTACCGACGGCAAGACCGTGGTCCCCATGGTATCCTCCATGGACCACAAGCGGGCCCATGACCATGACGAGGGTCTGAATACCGGCGGCATGGGCACCGTGGCCCCCAACCCCTACTACACCGAGGACATGGCCCGCGTGTGCATGGAGACCATTTTCCTGCCCACCATGGAGGCCATGAACGCGGAAAACCGCACCTTCCGGGGCTGCCTCTACTTCGGACTGATGCTGACGCCGAAGGGCCCCAAGGTCATTGAGTATAACTGCCGCTTCGGTGATCCGGAGACACAGGTGGTCCTGCCCCTTCTGAAAAGCGACCTGCTGACGGTCATGCAGGCCTGCCGGAACGGAACGCTGGCAGAAACTGAGGTGAAGTTCTCCGACGGCGCCGCCTGCTGTGTCATCATGGCGTCCAGCGGCTATCCGGAGCACTATGAAAAGGGCTTCGCCATCACCATGCCCGCCGAGACTGCCGCCCACACCTATGTGGCCGGAGCGAAGCGGGAGGAGGACCGTCTGCTGACCAGCGGCGGCCGGGTGCTGGGCGTCACCGCCACGGCGGCGGATCTGAAAAGCGCCATTGAAAAAGCCTACGAGCGGGTGGAGAGCGTTCATTTCGACAATGCCTTCTACCGTCATGACATCGGCCAGCGCGCCCTGAAAGCGCTGGAACACTGAAGGGAGCAAGGGCAGGCATGGTTTACAGAGTATATGTAGAAAAGAAAGAAGCGCTGGCCAACGAAGCCCGCGCTCTGTTGGAGGACCTGCGGGCATTTCTGGGTATTCAGTCCCTGACAGGTCTGCGGCTGTTCAACCGCTATGATTTGGAGGGCATCAACCGGGAGCTGTTCGACTACGCCGTTCAAACGGTGCTGTCCGAGCCCCAGCTGGACACGGTGACAAGTGAAGTGCCTCAGGGAGACACGGTGTTCGCCGTGGAGTATCTGCCCGGCCAGTATGACCAGCGGGCGGACTCCGCCGCCCAGTGCATCCAGATCTTATCCCAAGGCGAGCGGCCCACGGTCCGCACCGCCCGGGTATATGTTCTGGAGGGCGAGCTGACGGCGGAACAGGTCGAGGCCGTCAAGAAATACGTCATCAACCCGGTGGAGAGCCGGGAGGCGTCTCTGGAGCTGCCGGAGACCCTGCGGATGGAATATGACATCCCCACCACCGTCCGGACCGTGGAGGGCTTCACCTCCATGGACGCTGCCGCGCTGGACGCTCTGCGGGACGAGCTGGGTCTTGCCATGGATCTGGACGATCTGAAATTCTTGCAGGACTATTTCCGGGATGACGAGGGGCGGAACCCCACCATCACCGAGATCCGGGTGGTAGACACCTATTGGTCCGACCACTGCCGCCACACCACCTTCTCCACCCACATCGACCAGGTGGAAATTCATGACGCGGCCATTCAGGCCGCCTACGAGCGGTATCTGGCCGCCCGTGTGGAGGTCTACGGCGAGGAAAAGGCCGCCAAGCGGCCTCAGACCCTGATGGACATTGCCACCATCGGCGCAAAGGTCCTGAAAAAGCGGGGCCTGCTGCCGGAACTGGACGAGAGCGAGGAGATCAACGCCTGCTCCATCCACGTCACCGCCACGGTGGACGGCGAGGCCCAGGACTGGCTGCTGATGTTCAAAAATGAGACCCACAACCACCCCACGGAGATCGAGCCCTTCGGCGGCGCGGCCACCTGCA
>ENA-UOOA01003757-UOOA01003757.1-human-gut-metagenome-genome-assembly--contig:-P61old-NODE-3757-length-18338-cov-5.362413_pt1 | contig 18338 bp, 28 predicted proteins | sample MGYA00242467_ERZ724014 | MGnify/ENA metagenome assembly ERZ724014 | reverse complement strand
CGGAAAAACCGGCGGTAAAGCCTTGCGCGATTCCCAGCACCATCCACGACAGCCGATTGCCGCCGTCAATCATGAAAGGAGGTGACCGTATGCAAGAAATAACGGCTGGTGCTGTGCACGCTGTACGAAAATTGGCATAGAAAAAGCAGCTCCGAAGAGCTGCCTCTGTCTGTCAGTATCCATACTTTATTATTGCGATATATATTTTTTATTATATTGAATCAAGTCACTTTCATGTTTTATAAGTTCCTGACCCATTTCAAATATACCCAATTTTAATTTCAAAATACTCTTTTCTAAATTTCCTTTATCCTCTTTTGGATAGTTATCCCTAGCCATCCACCCCATTTTCATATGACATTCAAATGTCTTATAGGCAATATTATCACAAATTTGGATTGCTGCTTTCACCGTATTTTCCTCTTCCTCAGAAAAATTTATCCAATTATATTTTTCTGGTCGATTATTACAGTCTATAAATTTATAGATGTCTTCAATGTATTCGTCTGGTATATTTCCACCCGGAAAAAACATCTCATTCCGAAGCTTGCGAATATATTTAGTTAATGAGTTAATATACTTGCTTTTTTTCTATTGCCTCATCTTTTTTTCTATAATACTTAGTAACAATAACTCCTGTTACAATTCCAGTTAATAACCCGACTACTACCGGCTCTAATAAATTAATTAATTCCTCTGTCATTTTCTTCACGCACCTTTTTTTGTTTAATATAACAAAATCATAAATAACATTGCAACATATTTTTTGTGTGCGCAATAAAAAGACACCCAACTATTAAAAGTCAGATGTCTTTCTAGGAATAATATTATGAGGAGCCAATCGGAACACCAGGACTCGAACCTGCGGCTCGGTTTAACCGCTCATGCTCCCTCCCGATCGGGGAGGTGTTCCGAGATGGACGTGCACCCTTGGTATCGTCCAAGGTGGATCCAACCCTGTCGTAAACGTTTTTCACATTTCGTGGAAATAATAATGCCGCCGCTTACCTACTAAGCAGTAACAGTACCTTTGGCCATCGGTATGGTACTAACCGAATCAACCGCCAGGCTGTGACACCTGGCAATCACTTAATAAGGAGCTATTATGAAATCTTTTCACCAAACCCAGTTTATATACTACCATGGAAAAAGCGAACATGACCGAACATTTTATAAATTTTCCAAATTCTTTTTTAAATAACGGTCATGGCGTATCCGGCAGTTATCTTCTGTGTACTTGGTCCGACGGTTGGGGAAACGGTAATTCATGTTTATGGCAACTGCTGCCCAGGTCAGATCATCCAGATAGTAAAGCCGGAAGATCTGTCTTAAATCACTTTTGGGGATTTCCCGGATAAAATCATCTACTGCATTCAGTGCGTCCTGCAGTTCATCTTCCAGTATGTGAAGCTTTGTTACCCGCTTTTTGATCATACCCTTCACCTGATCAACTTCTGGAAAAGGATAGCCGGTTATCTTGATCGGACCGAAGGTTCCATCCTTTCTGGTTCCCTTCACGGTATCAGAAACCACACCCTCATTCTCGATCTTGACCAGCCTGCGCCTGTCCCGGTCTATGCGGTTATGTAGGTCTTTGATTTCTTCCTTTAGCTCCACATACTGCTCCAGCACCGTCTTGTCCACCTCTATCACCTCCCACAAGCAGTTCGTATCTATGTACCTGTGCCAGGATTGCCGGTTCTGATCTGGCATCCTCCAGGAGCTTCCTGGCCTTATCCGGGTTCATGCTCAATTCCTTGGCAACCTGCAGCACTCTCTTCTCATCAATCATCTGGCACCTCCACTTCTGGCCACAGCATCGGTACGTTCAAATTGCGAAAATATCCTCTGCATACCTGCCGTATCGCACAGTTAAATACGCAGTCGTGAATGTCATTGTTTTTACAGTAAATTCTAATCGTGTTCACCGCCTCAGTGGCTTTCCGGTCCGTTGCCTTTCCCTGCTTGGTCTCTGTCATCTTTTTCACCTCTATCCTTGTTTACGGCACTTAATGCCCAGGCGATCACGCCAAAGGCTCCGATTAGCACGCCAACACCCATTGCAACGATTACGTCTATCATCTATTTTTTCCTCCTCGGACACCACTTAGGACTTGTCTTAATTGTTATCTCTGTCGAATACCTCTCTGTTTTGCAAATCAATGTATCAGCTGGACAACTGACATGCGCCCTTACTTCTGGGTGTTTACAATACCAGCGATTAGGTCTTCCATTCATATCTTGAAACTCAGTATTTTCACATTTCCTACATTTTGGTATCATTTCCCCGCCTCCCAGCTCCGGCACTCCCTGCAGCGGATCTTACTGCTGCACAGGGTGCCTTTAATCATTGACAGCCTCGGACAGGTCGGGTGGACGTATACGATCAGCTCACCTACTCTGCCGGTACTGTGTTTACAGGTTTTATATTTTTCCTCCATAGCCTCAGCTCCTTATCGTTTCATACAGTTTCTTCTTGGCGTTGTATTTCAGTGCAACAGGCATACCGCAGTTTATACAGTTCAGCTCAATCAGTTCTGCAATCTCATTTGTGAAATATCTTGTCCTACCGCCACATTCACAGTTGATAAATGCCAGTTTCAAATCCTTCAGATCCGTCTTCTTGCCACATTCTTTACAGCCGTAATAACTAAGCTGATGTTTGTCACAAAAGGTCTTTGTCTTACCACAGTGTTCACAACGGATATGTAAAAATCCGGTATAGCCTCTTGACTCCCGCGTCAGATTTTTATTGATCATCATAGGCGCTGCCTCTGGTTCTTCCCGAACAGGCTCTTGGGGGGGGGCAGTTTTTTCGATGCTGCCATCTGATGCACAGTCTCTTTAAAATCCGGATTCTCCACAGCCGGTACCTCAACCAGGAAGCGATTTCTTTTCAGCATTTCTTCCAGTGGCTCTACTGTAAATGCTGATTTATCAGCTTCCAGTGTCTCATCATACATGACCAGGACTTTCTTCCCCTGGAGAAATTTCTTCAATGCATCCTCTAACTTCATTTCCTGTAGCATAGCTTAATCTCCTCTTTTTCTTTTTGCCAGACATTCCAGCTGCCACACTACATCCTGCAGTGCGACTTCTACTTGCAGCGTCTGGTATTGTTCTCTAATCTGGTGACAACGTTCTGCAACTCTCTCCCAGGCTCCATCATCTTCCGGAAGAATACTGTTGTACTCTTCATACATCTCCTGTACTTCCGGATATTCTTCCCAGAGAGCTTTTCGTTCCTGGGGTGTCAGCCAGATCATGGCAGCCTGTCGATCCGGACATAAATCCCAGGGACTTCCGCCCAGAACTTTTCCACGATTTCCGAAGCCACCAGTGCATCATCATCCCAGAAACCAACTTTCGTCATGCAATCCTTTAATAGTTTCTGCAGGTTGTCTGTATCCGGTTTGGAAAGTCTGTAGGTACCATCCAAATGTTTTCCCCTGGGGAAGCACCATTTTGTGATCAGCCTGACTCCACAGTGATATGGTTCATCTGGTACATGCTGTCCAAGATATGCTACCAGTTTCTGTCTGGCTGCTTTTAATTCCGGTGGCTCATAGAACACTGGCTTCCCTCCGGCAACCCTGACCTGTTTTTCCTGATGGGTTACAGTCGGCGGAACCATTGCCATGAAAAATTCAAATTCCAAAATCATCAACTCCTTTTTCGGGTGATCAAGGTATGGTGCCCACCTGAGTGCGGGGTGGGTGGTCGTCGTGCGTGAGCTTATCGCACGACTACCTACCCCCGCTAGATGGGGTGCGCACATACACATATACGTAGTATATGGTTGCGCACCCCCATTTTTGCGCACTGCTCACAACCATAAAAACAATGGTTCTGCGCACCGTGAGCATCATCATAAAAAATATGATTCTGCGCACTACTCTGTATCATGGTTATGAGCACTCCTGCGCACCCTTCCTCCTGATGTATGTTTTTCCATCCTCACCTATGTATTTTTCAAATTTATTCCGCAATTCTTTCTTCTGACGCTTGCCTTCTCCCAGCCAGGAAAGTAACTCTTTTGCACTTGTTTCAAGTGCTTCTGCCAGCTCTGAAGCAGAAATTTCACGGCCATCAAATTCAATATTCTGGAATGCAATCTCAAACTCATTTAACTTACGCTCACGGTTCTTTTGAGCATTTTCTTTTCGCCTCTGGGACGCTTTTTCCCACGCAGGCTTATCATCTTCCAGCTGCAGGTCTTTCAGGCTTCCTACCTGATCAATCCTGTGTACCGGATAATCGAACCACATATTGACCGGATCAAACTTCGGGAACTCTCTTAAGGTTCCCTCAATTCTCCATGCAGTACGCGCCTGTACTTCCGCTTTCGCAGCCGTTATCTGCTTATCCAGGGCTATTTTCTGCCATTTATCCAGGTGTGCCTCACAGTAACCCAACATCTGTGCACTGCTCAACAGATCGTCCTGTGAGAGGTCATCCTGCCACTTATAATGTGCATCCAGATATGCTTTACAAGTTCCACAGACAGCCTTATTTTCTTCCTGTTTCATCAATGCCTCTGTCGGCTCTAGCTCGATCAAATCCAGAAGTGCATCCGGATCACGGGCAAATACACCGGATCCAGAAGCGCGGTCCATGGACTTCTTACCGCCCTGATTTCCTTTGCTGTGATGATGACAGTAGATCACGGCACAGCCAAGCTCTGTACACACTTTATCGAACTGGTTACAGAAGTTCGCCATCTGATCGGCACTGTTCTCATCACCAGTAATGACCTTATAAATCGGGTCTATAATGATCGCTACATAATTCTTCTTTGCTGCCCTTCTGATCAGCTTTGGTGCAAGCTTATCCATAGGCACAGACTTTCCTCGAAGGTTCCAGATATCAATGTTCTGCAGGTTGTCTGAGGCATAGCCAAGGGACTCATATACATCTTTAAAACGGTGAAGACAGCTCGCCCGGTCAAGTTCCAGGTTCACGTACATCACACGTCCCTGCGCACAATGCCACTGCAGCCACTTCTTGCCCTCTGCTATGGCGATACACAGTTCAATCTGAAGGAAAGACTTACCAGCCTTGGATGGTCCAGAGATCAGCATCTTATGCCCTTTACGGAGCACCCCGTCAATGAGACAGGGAGACAGCTCCGGAAGATTATCCCAGACACTTTCCAGACCTTCCGGCTCTGGAAGATCATCATTCACACCTTCAATCCACTCATACCATTCATTCCAGGAGGATTTTCCTATGTTGGTATCCACAATGAACTGCTTCTTTTCCCCACGTTCTACACCTGGTATCCTGGACAATCTGGAAGGGTTCCGGTTCTGGGTATCTACATCAATCCCGTTCTTCTGGCAGACTTCATACAGATAATCAACGCGCTTCCTATACTCGCTATAATCCGCTGCATCCACCCTCACGATTGCGTGAAGGCTTTTCTTTCCGGAATACACCAGGCAGGCAATGGGAAGCTCCAGCTCACGTAGGATGGCGTTCTGCTGGTCGATTTCCATGTGATCAGATTCTACAAGAGCATACCGGTAGTCTGTTACATTTTCGTTTTTACAGCCGTTTCCATCCAGTGGGTTGAAACGGATCCACGCGCCAGCTTCCGGATTGTAATCACCCAGCACAGCTCCAATGTCGCCTTTGCAGGTATTCAGCTGCTCGATCAGCTGTCCTGCAGTACGGTCCCAGCTTCCCTTTTGTGGAAGCCATCTGGTACCTTTCTCGTCTGTCTTTTTCCAACTTCCAGTTACGTACCCTACGTTTTCCCCAGCTTCAAACAGGGTTTCCAGATATGTGATCAGCTGCTCTGCCGGGTTCCAGTTCTTTGGTTCCTGGATCTCCCTGCCTTCCAGCCAGTTCTTATCCACTACTACACGGTCACTGTCTACCTGTATACTATCGTTCCAGTCCAGTTCATGGCCTTTTTCCGGCACCCATCCGCGCTCCATTGCCATCTGTACAATAGTCCCACCAGTTACCGGAGAGGAGGAACCAGAAAAACTTCTCCACTTCTTCTCACATTCTCCGGCATGGTACCGTCCAAAGTCCTTCTGGCTCCACTGATCCCAGACGCTTACCGGATAGCCTTCCAGTTTCAGTGCCATTCCGACATTCACCCAGTCCTGATAGCTCAGGGAACCGGGATCGATGTATTCAATTATCTCTGTAAGGCTTGTCCTCTGCTCCATGTTTATGCTCCTTTATATTCCTGTGGTATAATGTCGTTCGGGATCTTCCATCCGTTCCCGGCAATCCTGTCAATTAAATTCTTGGCTGTGTTAAACTGCCAGGTCCCCACATGTTTAAATCCCCTGCCCTCCAGGAAGCGGATCTGCTTCGGGGTAGTAAGACCCTCATTTCTACGCTTGTCCAAACGGTCAAGAATCTTAGCTGCCTTTCCTGCATTCTCAATCTGATCCGGCATGATTCCCAGCTTTTCCAGTGTCTGCTTCTGTTTGTCAGATGGCGGTCCCATCTCCCATCCAAAAGACGGAACATAACTGGACAGGTCTTCTGCTTGAATAGACATCTCGAACTGCAGTGGATCTACAAGCTTCTTTTTCCGTTTTTTCATCTCTGCCAGCTGTTTAGCCAGGGATTCCTCACGCTGTGCGACTACATCTTCTGAGGCAGTCTTTTCCGCCTCTTCAATATCAATAGCTATGCCGGCTTCTCGTTCCAGGTTCTCCGTCATCTTCTGGGCTACTTCTTCATTCTCACAGATCAGACTTGCGGGGTGGCACAGTTCATGCCGCTCTGTATGCCAAAGGAAATCCAACAGCAACAGATGATCTTTTCCTGTTTCTGGTGAAAGTCTTGTGCCACGTCCCACCATCTGGCAGTAAAGGCTTCTTACCTTTGTAGGTCTTAATACCACAATGCAATCAACTGACGGGCAGTCCCAGCCTTCTGTCAGGAGCATGGAATTACATAACACGTTGTATTTACCAGCATCAAAATCTTTTAATACCTCAGCCCTGTCCTGGCTGTCTCCGTTTACTTCTGCCGCCTGGAAACCATAAGCATTTAGGAGATCCCGGAACTTCTGGCTGGTCTTTACCAGCGGCAGAAATACCACAGTTTTTTTATCCATGCAGTATTTCTGCATCTCCTGGGCAATTCTTTCCAGGTATGGATCCAGCGCAGTACCAATCTCACTTGCCTTGAAGTCCCCTGCCTGTACAGAAACGTTGCTCATATCGATCTTGAGTGGAATTGTCAGCGCCTTGATCGGGGACAGGTATCCTTCCTTGATTGCCTTGGGAAGGGTGTACTCATAAGCCAGGGATTCAAAATATACGCCAAGGTTCCGCATATCCCCACGGTCTGGCGTTGCCGTTACGCCTAACACCTGTGCTTCCGGAAAATGCTGCAGCACTCTCTGATAGCTGTCAGATATACAGTGATGGGCTTCGTCAATAATGATGGTATTAAAATAATCAGCCGGGAAACTTCCCAGCCTCTTTTCTCTCATCAATGTCTGTACAGAGCCAACCACTACCCGGAACCAGCTGCCCTGGCAGGAGCTTTCTGCCTTTTCCAAGGCACATCCAAGCCCGGTTATCTTCATCAGCTTATCTGCTGCCTGATCGAGCAGCTCCCCTCTGTGTGCCAGGATCAGTACGCGGTCACCTTTACGGACACATTCCTCTGTTACCTTGGCAAATACCACAGTCTTTCCACAGCCTGTAGGAAGGACCAGCAGGGTTTTTAACACCCCGCTGTCCCACTGTTCAAAAATAGCTTCCTTCGCTTCTTTTTGATACGGCCTTAGTTCCATGTTTTAAAAGCCTCCCGGTGTAAATGCAGGTTTACTGGTATCCTTTGGATACAGCTTTTCAATGTAATTGAACTTCTTGTTTGGATCCTTAATTCCAGGCTTCAGTCCGATCTTAGCGCGCGCAGTCTTGCCAGGAAGTGCACTCCAGTCCATACGGAGTTCTTCTCCCTCCTTCTTAAGGCCAACGCCACGGAACAGCTCAGACAGCTTCCACTCCAAACTGGTATGCAGTACATAATTTTCACGGATGGTAACCTCACGTTCCGGAACATGCACCGTAAAATAAACAACTGCCATATTGCATGGAGGGAGCTTACCCTCACCTTTAGATCTGCTACGGTCAAATTTCTCAATTGTTACGTTATAATCCCCTTCTGGAATTGGCTCATAATCCTGGGCATCCTGTTTGATGGAATCCTCCCAGCCTAACTCTCTTCCTTCTGCTGCCATAAATTTTTATCCTCCTTTAATTGAACGGCACCTGTTGTGTCGCTTTCATTTCTTTGATCATTCCATAGACCTGTGGCCATGCCCCGATCAGACAGCCATTGATAAAGTCCATGTCATAATCTTTCACCTTTACATCAGAGGGGTAATACCCTCTTGCTGCCACTACGTTCTGGATGTCCCATTCATCTACCTGGTTACTCTCCATCAGGTCACGTAAAGCTTTAGGGATTCCGGGATCAATGGTGCTGCTCCTTGCTGTCGGTTCCGGAGTCTTTTGTGGTTCATTAAGCGGAAGGTTCATCTGCTCCCCAACAGTAACAGCAGGTTCTGTCTTTGTAGCTTCCTGTACCGTAGTCGGCTGAGGCTGTACAGTTGGCTGAGCCTGTACCGGCTGCTGCGCTGGTACGGATTTTGGCTGTGTTTCTTTTACTGGCACGGCATTTCCCTCAATGATTGTCCGGATGGAATCATAACTGAATGGGACTTCATCTGGCAGACCGTAGCGGTTCTTTGCATCCCAGCAGGCATTGTGGGTGGTATACATCACACGCTCACCGCCCTGGGCTTTCCTCTTTTTCCCTTTATCATCCACCGCAATAGAGAATGTTTTATAATTGGCAAACAGTAGCATGTCCGCCCATTCCTTGATCAGTGGGGAGGTCTGGGATGCTGTTTTCTTTCCAAGCTTTAACTCCCATCTGTCATAAGCTCCCAGTTCATCCGGCTGTTCAAACTTCCGGATCTGCGCATGTGCAGTAAGGACCACGTTGACACCAGCCTCTACAACTTCTGTCAGCTGATTGAGGAATTTCCCCAATTCTTCTTTTACATAAACATAACCATTTCCGTAACCAAAATCCTCAATACCGGACTTTCTGTGCTTGTCGCAGATATGCCGGATACACATAGATTCCGCCCAGTCAATGGTATCTATGACCAGTGTCTTGCACATAGTCGGATGTGTGCGGACATAATCCACCTGGTCCAGCAACATCTGCCAGCTGGACGCCTTGGGAAGTCTCGCAACATCCATTGAATTGGTACTTCCTTCCGTGTCAATAAACACCGGATCTGGGAACTTGCTGGCAAAAGTGGATTTGCCAATTCCTTCTGGTCCGTAAATGACCACCTTCTTTGCACAGGGAATCACACCTCTGATAATTTCCATTTAAAATGCACCTGCCTTCCATGCTTTTTGCTGTGGTTCTTCCGGATGTTCCTGTCCAACCACATAACCGTCTTCAATAATAATGCTGCACTCATCACCAGTAGAAACTCTGGTAGCAATTGCCTGGAGTCCTTCTGCTTCCAGCCACTCTCCAAACTCCTGCAGTGTCTTTCTGTCCATCTGCTCCAGCTTGTCCAGAAGAACGAAACCGCACTGCGGGTTCAGTTTGCGGACAATAGCGGTAGAAACCTTCAGACGTTCCGCACCGGACATGTTGTCCCACTTCTGGCCTTTATAGACCAGCTCTCCATCTTTTACGGATAGCTCTGGAAGAGGAAGCTCTGCAGAAGTCAGAAGCTCATTCTTCTTATCCCTTGTCTCTTCCAGCTGCTTTGTTAGATTGTCGTACTTGGTACGGTACTCTTTGGCGTCATCCTCCGCTTTTTCCTTATCCAGGTTGGCTCTGACTTTACGGTTGATTTCCTCGATATTGGAGATATTAGCTTCCAGTTCTTCTGTGGACTGGTCCGTCAGATCCTTTGCAGAAGTCTCTGCAATATCCAGATCTTTTACCAGCTGCAGATGTTTCAGCTTGGCTGCTTCCAGAAGCTCAGACAATCTGATTACTTCCTCATGGGCACGCTTCACAGATTCCCGGAGCTGCGCAGCCTGATCACGCTTTCTCTGGTTCTCGCCATTCCTTGCCAAAATCTCCTGCTGCTGTCTGATCAGCTCGGAGGGTGACACCAGATCTCTTGGAGCCTCCGGATAATAGGGCTGCTCTTTTGCAAATTTCTCTTTCTGATCAGCGGTACGTCCTACATACAGACGCTCCTGGTAAAGCTCTTTTTCTTCCTTTTCCAGTTCTGCAAGCTGAGGTCCCACGCCAATGATCTGCAAAAGCACTTTTGCCTTCTCTGTTCCGGAGGCTTCCATAAATCTTGGAAGATCCAGGGCAAGCTGTTCCACAAATTCATTAAGCAGCTGCTGTCCGGCCTTCTGACCATTCGGGTCCGTAACCTTGAGGGCACTGTTCTTTCCCTTACGCTCCACTACCAAACCATTGTTCATCACAATATGTAAGTTCGGCGGCACCATGGAGCCTTCTCTTGTACTCTGGGAAGGTTTGTAACGTTCCCCGCCAAGTGCCCAGGCGATGGAATCCAGAACTGAGGTTTTGCCCTGCTGGTTATCTCCGCCAATGATGGTTAAGCCGTTCTGTGCAGGTTCCAACTTTACTGCTTTGATACGTTTTACATTCTCGATTTCGAGACGGTTAATCTTCATGCTCATATCTTATCTTTTCTCCTTTTTCAAAAACTCAAAATCATTTAGCAGTTTCTCCATCAGTTTTTCTGGTTCCTGCACTGCCATAATATCTTCATAACGCGCTTCCGCCAGGAGCACATCTCCTAAGATTGGAGAACCATGTCTTGGCATGTCATACATCCAGCTCCCCAAACGGTTTAATGGAAGATTTTTGAAATGCCCATCCTCATCCACCAGCATAATCACTGGTCCCTGAAAGTAATTATTCATTTTGACAGTATGGACAGTTTCAAAATGGCCTCCTAAAGCTTTTTGAATACTCTTGAAATCATCAAAATTCACATCAATAATTGAGATTTCGTTATCTGCTGAAATTTTTAATGTTTTCATTGATTTTTCTCTCTTTCTCCTCTACAATGAAAGGGTGATAAACTTTTTTTGTCCATTTGGACACCGGATCCTGATGAGCTCTCACTCTCAGGATCCATTTTCTTTTAACAACCGTGTAAGATGCTCCCTGGCTGCTTCGTAGTTTTTAACGGATTCTTTCATCATTACTTCTTCACGATAGATATCATAAGCAGTCATTTTGCTTTCTGAAGGTTCCTCCACCCAAATCCGGCATGGATATCCAGCTAATCCTATTTCGAAACTTACATGGATTCCGCTTGCTATAGCTTTCTTCGAAAGCTCATACAACTCATCTATCATTTTTTCTAAAATCATGGTCTCCTCCCTTCTGGCTCTGTGCCCTGTATCAGCATCCATGCAAGCATTGATAATGCTATAGCTCCTGCAACCTGCAGTCCGTCCCACTGCCAGAACGGCAGGTATGTAGCAAGGGTGCCTATGATGACAGATATGATTATGTTACGCTTCACCACCGGCACCTTCTTCCACAACAGCCCGGTTGCTCCAACCGATCATCTGCACCAGCTTTTCCGGATGAAATGCCGGAGTATACTTCCTGGCATTGCTGTCCAGAAGCTGACGCCGATAAGTAAGATAATCAATAAACACCAGAACGTTGATCAGGACAATGTTTCCATCCCGGATAATGGCGTAATCGTTGTAGCGTCCATTTTTTATCTGATTCTCAATTTCGAATAGTCTCGTTCTTACGGTTCCAGTGCTGATCTGGAATTCCTTTGCGAGTTGCTCTTTTTTCATGTATGGATACCCCCGTATGGATTCTGTATAAACCATCTTTAAGCCGCCTCCTGTTATCTTCTCATGCTAAGCGCAAGACAAATTATTGCTATTGAATTTAGCAGTGTTGCGAATAAATTTATCAGTAGTGCTGTATTCTCCGTCTTTTCTCATCTCCTTTCCTGTTACTTCTCCAAATTTCATTGACTTTTCTTCCCTACACTCCTATTCTGTAAATATCGGTACTGTCATGCCAAATACATAAGAAAGAAGGTACTAATAATGTCAGAAAAAAATTCTTTTCCTTTTGATATTCCTGAACTTCCAGATTCAGTTGATAATGCTTTAAAAAATCTCTCCGATGCCCCAACAAAATCAATTGGTCAAACTCTATCTGATGCATGGTTTTTAGTTTTTGGAGGAATTTCTCACCAAGCTAATAAACGCCGCATGAAATATGCCCATGATTTGGAGATATACAATTACGAATTGTCTCAGGCAATTGCTAATGTCCCTCCCGAAAACCTTATTGAGCCGGATATTCAAACAACTGCTCAAGCACTTGAAAATTCTAAATACTGTATCGAATCAGAAGAACTTCGCAAAATGTTCGTCAATTTAATCAGTAAGTCCGTAAACTGTGCTTATGTTGAAAAAGTTCACCCTTCATTCGCCGAAATAATTAAACAAATGAGCCCTTTAGATGCACGTATTTTAAAAAGCATGAATCCACGTTACAGTTTTCCACTTGTTGACTATGTTCTGAGTAGCTCTACTGCGAATAAATTTAGAGAGACGTTTGAAATTAATCTTTCAAATGTCTATATTCCCAATCTTTCTGGAGTAAATATACAACAAGCAAGCAGTTCAATTTCTTCCTTAAGCAGACTAGGGATAGTTACAATTGAAACTCAGTCTACAATTACAGACTCTAGTGTTTATGCGCCTTATGAGCAAACTGACTATTACCTAGAATTTTCGCGTAAAGCACGACAATTTTACGCATCTAAGAGAGCTGATCTTCATAAATATCTAGGGCAATTCACTCCTCTAGGCAAGAATTTCTTTGAAGTTTGCGTAAAATAGATAATGTGTTCTCATTATTCTTAGTTGTCATTTCGCACATGTCTTTAACATAGCCATCTACCTTTTTGAAATAGTAGGTGGCTAATATTTTAGTAGTGATCACTGACACTAAAATACTTGCTCCAATAATTTCCATCTTGCTTCATCTCCTTCCTGTTATCCAGCTTTCCGGGTTTCTACTTCCATTGCATCTCTGGCGCTCAGGAGTTCTGAGTTATTCTCCATCAACTTAAGACTTACAATATCCATCTGTTTTAGATTCTGTACGATTGCTGTGATGCGTCTTTTCTTTTCTTCGGTCATACTCTCACCTCACTTTCTAGTTTCGTTTGAATACAGTATAGTTCCTTTTGAATACTTTGTCAACTATATTTTGTTTCGTTTGAAAACTTTTTTTATTGACAATTTGGTTTTACGGTGCTATTCTTTGATTAAACAATAAGAAATTGGAGGTGAAAATAAGTGACGCAAGGAGAACGAGTCAAGATGGTTCGCGATAAGGCACAGTTGACTATGGAGCAGTTCGGAAATCGTATTGGTGGCGTTTCTAAATCTACTATATCTAATATAGAAAATGATAACCGAAACCTCACTGAACATATGCTTAAGTCTATTTGCCGCGAGTTTGATGTGAACGAGAAGTGGCTCAAAAGTGGTGAAGGGGATATGCCCCGAAAGCTTTCTGAGGAAGAAGAGGTTGCTGCTCTGGTCAGTGATCTGCTGGAAGACGGGCGGGATAATCCCTTCTTTGGAATTATCCTTGAGATTGTTCAGACATATAATGAGCTTTCTCCGGCCAACCAGAAAGTGCTCCAGGAAGCCAGTAAGAAGTTAGTGGAAAATTTAAGCAAAAAGAAAGAGGGCTAACGCCCCCTCTTCTCTCCGAGATGTTTACGGTCTAAGTGTTTTCGGATGATCACACACAATTGTTTTAAGAATATTTCATCTGATTCATCCAGTTTGGCCAGCATTTCATTGATATACAGCTTTGTTTCTTCCACTTTCCTCATATGTACAACCCCTCCGCTCTCGTTTTATCGAACGTTTGTTTGCTTTTAATATACACCATTTATATTTGATGCGCAATATATTTTGCAAACATTTGTTCGTTTAACATTATCTTTTATACTTATTATACGATAAACAGAGGGATTAATTTTACTTGACAACACAATCGTCCAGTGTACTGGACACTTATTTGTACGGTGAATCAAACAGATCTACCATCCCAACTTTCAGAGCCTTGGCAATCCTTTCTAAGTTGTCCAGGGTTGGTGAATACTTCTCGATCATAATATTATTGATCGTAGACTTCGGAATCCCAGTCATGTTCGACAGTTGCCGTACAGATACATTTTTTTCATACATAACTTTTGTCAGTAATATTTTCATGATATTAGTATGTAATATTTTTGTACTTTTATAATTCCTTTTTCTAACAAATCTTTATTTAATGGAATTTTTAAGAAACAATAACATCACAATGAATGCCATTGATCAGATATCCCAAATAAGTGGATATCATAGGAATTTAATTGAACCGAGGATCTATCAATGAAACTAATTGGTTTTTTCAAGCCTAAAAGATACGATATGGACACTCTGGAAGGCATTAATGCTATTCCCGTTCCTGCTAAAAATTATAATACCGGAGATGATTTACAAGATTGCATATATTATGTATTGCAACGTAAAGCCACTGAACATAAAAAGGCAGGACGCATGGATTGCGCCATTGCTTGCCTTCGTAAATCAAACGAATTGTCTGATTATGAAGATCGTCCACTTTTAACACAGAAAGAATATCTGCGCTTAGTAAAATATATCGAATTATCTGGTGACCGGGCTTTAGCCCAAGAAGAACTAAATCGAATTTATGACAGGCATCCCGAATTCCTCGATAAACGTATTTCGAACTTAGTTCGAATTAAAGCAGCATTAAAACGTAATAAAGAATGGAAAAATGATTTTTTGTTTATAACTACTAGTTGTAGATGTCCAATTTGTAGCCAATATGATCGTAAAGTATATTCTATCAGTGGTAAATCACGTAAATATCCAAAATTACCATCTGAAATAAAAAATAACGGTGGTTTCTGTCCTAATTGCATTATTGGAATTTCAACTTTCTTTGATGGAATAAGTACACCACCTGAAAAAAGAAAATAAAATAAAAACCGCCCCGGTGTTACCAGCACCAGAGCGGCAAGGATCTCCGAAGAGATACCTATCTTTAGCAGGAATATTGTATCACCTTCGGAGCAGCCATGCAAGCGGAACCTTTGTTCGCGCTGGCTGTTATTTTTATACTCATTTTTACCAGCACTTGCGCCGGTACAATTAAAAGGAGGATGATACCATGTGGGTTGAGGAACGTCCAAACGGAAAATTCAAATTCTGTGAACGCTATACAGATTATCTAACCGGAGATATAAAGCGCGTTTCTGCCGGAATGGTCCGTATAAGGAGGATGATATCATGTGGGTTGAAGAATCGAAAAATGGCAAATTCAAATTCTGTGAGCGGTATGAGGACTATTTGACTGGAAAAACAAAACGTGTATCTATCACAATGGATAAAAATACCGCCCAAACCAGAAAAACAGCACAGAAGACTTTGGAATTAAAAATCCAGCAGGCTATGGGAGCCTGTCCAGATCATCAGTGCACCTTAAAAGAATTGGTTGAGGAATATAGAAAAGATCAGAAAAAGACCGTTAAACAATCTACATACTCCCGAAATTATTTTGCCTGCAATGCCATTATGAAAATGCTTGGTGAAAGTACAATTGTGGAGCACATGACTGCCAAGTATGTCCGCAGCAGGTTTCGTGATTCTGGAAAGGAAAACAGCACTTTAAATGAACACCTTACTCGTTTCCGCGCTCTGATCCGCTGGGGATATAGTAACGATATGATCAGTGACATTACTTTTCTGGAGAAAATAGAACCTTTCAAGGATCTTCCTCATAAACAAAAAATACAGGATAAGTACCTGGAATCAGATCAGCTCAAAGCCTTATTGGATGGAATGGATCACACTCTTTGGAGACTGTGTACTGAATTCATGGCGCTGTCTGGTCTGAGAGTTGGTGAGCTGATTGCCTTGGACCGTATAGATGTGGATTTTAAAAACAAGGTGATCCATGTAACAAAAAACTATGATTATATAAACCAGATCGTCACATCTCCAAAGAGCTTTTGTTCGATCAGGGATGTGTATATGCAGGAGGAACTGGAAAATGTATGCAAACAATTAAATGCGCTGATGCTCCGCCGACGCTTAATGTTTAATATTGGAAAGCCAGCCCTGTTTCTCTTTTCCAGGAATGGAACTTATATACACTATTATTCCTACAATAAATATTTAAGGGAAAACTCCAAGCGTGTCTTAGGGCGTGCTATCACCCCACATGCCCTGCGTCATACCCATGCCTCTCTTCTCTTGGAGCAAGGTATCAGCATTGATACCATCTCTAGGAGACTCGGACACGAAAACAGCAAGGTTACCAAAGAAATATACTTACATGTCACAAAAAAGCTCACGGAGAAAGACAACGAACAGATTGCAAAAGTATCTATTTTTTAAAGTTGCCCCTTTTCTGCCCCTTTTATTGAAACAGACATTTAGTGCCACATTGAAAACACCGCATAAAATCAACATTTTTCCGCTGTCAAGATAAAATTAATTCAAGTCCCATCTTCCGCATTTTTTTATTTTATCAAGAAATGTCAAAAGCCTGCAAAGCGCCTGTTTTGCGGGCTTTTTTGGACTCCGAATGTTCAGGAGGTAGATAAAGTGTGTCAAAACTCTGCCCCTTTTTTGCCCCTCGAGGGGCAGAGATTTTGCCCCTTAAGGGGCAGGATTCTTGCCCCTCACATTTTCCAGAAAAAATAAAGCAAGATTTATAATATAAGAAGAAAAGCCTTTACTCTCCTGAGGGGCAACTCGCGGGATTGTAAGGGCTTTTCTTATCTAAGGGAAATCTCATGTTCAGTTTTACTGTACCAGATTCTACCTCATCTGTCGAGTTTTATCGTGCGAGATAGTACGACAGCATTCGACATCACAGGTTCTTCACAAGGACTGTGAAACCTGCTGTCTTCAGCTTCTTTACCACCTTATTGGCAGCCTTCTTTGTTCTGTAGATGCCAACCTGGACGCGGTATGGGACGGAGCCGGCTACTTTGCGGATACTTGCTGAAAATCCTTTTTTCTTAAGCACTTTCACCATCACATCTGCATTTTCTTTTGTTCCGTAGGCTCCCGCCTGGATGTAATACTTTGCTTTCGGTTGCGCCGGCGCAATTGTGATTGTTTTTCCCAAAATGCCCTCTGCGATCAGCTTGCCGTGAGCGTCCATACCAAGTTTTTTCGCTTTGGCATAATCGTCCTTGTTATCACAGAAGAAAGATTCTACCAGGACAGCTTTTGCCTTGGTCTTTCTGGTCCAGTATAAACCTGGACGTTCTTTGGCTCCTCTGTCATGCCAGACAGTGCCAAGCTTCGCGCTGATCCGCTGGGCTTCCGGAAGTCCATTCGCATTGTAGCAGTATGCTTCACAGCCATATGCCTCTCCATTAAAGGCATTCAGATGAAGCTGGACAGACAAATCATAATTCTGTTTATGCTCTTCTTCAATGAAATACTTGATTTCATCATTCAGGGAATGTAGCTGCCCTTCCGGAGCAATGCACAAGGTTGCCTCATGTCCCGCTGCCTTAAGCCATTTACACACATAGGGCGCCAGTTCCTTGTTGTACTTGTATTCGTTCACACCACCCTTGCTGGTGCCATCTGCAGATGAGATGATGCCACCGCCATAGTTCGCGTGTCCTACACAGATAAAATATTTCATGTTGAAATTCTCCTTTCAAAAAAGAGGGCGATCACTCGCCCTCGTCAATATCTTCCCCATCTTTATTGATTGCCTTGTCGGCTACTTCCAGTCCTTTGATCAGGATCTTCGGGACGTCCACTCCCATCTCCACCAGATTCTCACAAATAGACCTGATCTCATTTACCAACAGGGATGCCAGTACAAAGAAGCCAAGTAATGTTGTGATTCCCAGATCAACTCCGAGCGTCTTTCCAATCTCTACAAACACTGCAGATGCTCCAAAGGCTACCGCAATCATGATCCAGTAAGCCAGTTTTTTCAGGACTCCCTTCCAGCCGGCCTTGGAGTTTTCTTTATGCGCCAGTCTAGATTTCATCCAGCCCGTAATCCAGTCAGCAACATTAAATGCCAGGAACAAAGCAAACAGAATCCAGTGCTCTCCAAAGATATAGCTCAATACAGCAACAGCTGCGCCAACAATGGCATTATACGTATCAATCACCTTCATAATTATGTGTTCTCCTTCTTATTATATTATTTTATGGTATAAAAATAAGACCGGTTACACGGTCTCGCCCTGGGTTCGTTCATATAATTTTCAC
>ENA-UOOA01003745-UOOA01003745.1-human-gut-metagenome-genome-assembly--contig:-P61old-NODE-3745-length-18420-cov-4.281296_pt1 | contig 18420 bp, 6 predicted proteins | sample MGYA00242467_ERZ724014 | MGnify/ENA metagenome assembly ERZ724014 | reverse complement strand
CGATCATCGGCGCCAGCGTGGAAGTGGTGGGTACCACCGTAGGTACTTCGACGGGTTTGGACGGTGACTACACCATCAAAGCCAACCAAGGGAGCAAGATCAAATACTCCTTCCTGGGTACGAAGTCCGTGACGGTTACCGCAGGTGGCAGCACTACCATTAACGTCACCCTCGAAGACGATGCGATGGGCCTGGAAGAAGTTGTGGTTCAGGCTTTCGGTACCGCGAAGAAGAAAGACCTGACGGGTTCAGTCAGCTCGATCGACTCGAAACTGATCAGCTCACAATCCAACTCGACGCTGTCGCGTGCGCTCGAGGGTTCGATCCCCGGTTTGCAGGTGGCTTCGATCGACGGACAGCCCGGTGTCGACATGGGTATCCGTATCCGCGGTATCGGTTCCGGGACCCAGAACAACTCGAATGCACTGATCGTGATCGACGGTGTGCCTAACACGAACTCGAACGCGCTTTCTACGCTGAACCCGAAAGATATCGAATCGGTCACGGTATTGAAAGATGCCGCTTCGACCGCCCTGTGGGGTTCGCGCGGCGCCAACGGCGTCGTGATGGTAACGACCAAAAAAGGCCAGCAGGGGCGCGCCAAAGTGACTTTCGAAGGCCGCTGGGGCATCAACCAGCAGGGACCGTTCAAGTATGAAAAGATGGACGATCCCGCCGAAATGTATGAATGGGCATGGCAGTCGATCTACAACACGGTTCGCTATTATGGCGGCGAGAACTACACGACCAACGTAAAGAACCCGAACATGAGCCACGAAGAGGCGGCCCTCTTCGCCAGCCAGCACCTGTTCGACGCACCGGCTCTGGGTAAGACTACGGATTTTGCACGAAACACATTGGGCAACTATATGCTCTACAACGTTCCCGGGGCAACATACACTCCCACAGGAAGTGGCTCTACTGCCAGTTCGACGATGACGGGTGCTTACCTGATCGATCCGTCGACCGGCAAACTCAACCCGAACGCTGAATTACTTTACTGGGATCCTTGGGACGGCCATTTCCTGCAGAACCGTTTCCGCCAGGAGTACAACGTTTCTGTCAGCGGCGCTACCGACAAGACCGACTACTTCATCTCAGCCGGTTACCTGGAAGACCCCTCTTACATTCAGGGATCGCAGTTCAACCGCTACAACGTCCGCAGCAACATCAACTCGCAGATCACCAAATGGCTGAAGGCCGGTATCAACATGGCCTACAGCCGCCGGGCCGTACAGTCCCCGGCAACGCGCTACGGCCGTAACCCGGGCAGCGCCGTCGCCAACGTATTCCGGTGGGTGAACGGACAGAGCGCCCTGATTCCGCTCTTCCAACGCAATGCGGATGGTTCTTACATCCTGGATGCCGCAGGCAACAAACAATATACCTCTGCAGCGGAACAGAACGGATCGGTAGTCGGTCCGACCGGCGGTCCCACCTCGACCGCAAACCTGGATTACATCCTCAACCACGACAAGGACGAGACGATCTCGAACGACATCAACATCCGCGGTTATGTGGAAGCCAAGTTCCTCAAAGACTTCACATTCCAGGCCAACCTTTCGACCGACCAGACCTTTGCGATGCGCAGCCGCTACTGGAACCCCGTAACCGGCAGTGCCGTATCGACCAGCGGCGCATGGGGCCAGAATTACAACGAATACAACAACATCAACACGCAGCAGACCCTGAACTGGGCCCACGATTACGGCAAGCACCACGTGGACGCTCTGATCGGCCACGAGTTCAACTGGAACCGCGGTTACAGCCTGAACTACAAGACGCAAAGTTCGATCATTCCCGACTTCCAGGCATTCACGAACTTCCTCGCGCTGAACGGCGGCGCCACTTTCAGCGGCATCGGAGGCGGTATCGATGAGGAAGCTCTCGAAGGCTACTTCATGCGGGCGAACTACAACTACGATAACAAATACTACGTAACGGCATCGGTTCGTACCGACGGTTCTTCGAAATTCCGGTACAACGACACCCGCTGGGGCACCTTCTGGTCCGTAGGCGGCGCATGGCGTCTTTCGGGCGAATCCTGGCTGGCCGATGCGACCTGGCTGACCGACCTGAAACTGCGCGCCGACTACGGCGTAATGGGTAACCAGGGCGGTGTGGACCGCTACTCGGGCTACCAGACCTGGAATTACGGAGCCAACGGATATACTTACAGCGGAACCAACGTCGTTCCGGCAGCCATCACATTGGGTCTCGGCAACTATGTAAACTCCGGCCTGACCTGGGAGAAGAAGAAGACCTTCGACATCGGCCTCGATTTCCGCCTGTGGGATCGCTTCTACGGGACGATCGACTACTACAACATCACCGTCGACGACATGATCTGGGCTCAACCGATCGCCATCAGTCTCGGCCAGCCTTCGATCGACCGCAACAACGCGAAGATGCGCAACCAGGGTATCGAAATCGAATTGGGCGTAGACATCATCAAGACCCCGGATATCCTCTGGTCGTTCTCTGTAAACGGCACGCACTACACCAACAAGATCATCGGTGTCCCCGAAGGAATCGGAACCGAAGCTTTGAACGGGGGTTGGACGGCAGGAGTCGATGCCTGGAGTAAAGGCGGCGGCGGAGCTGTTGGAAACATCGTTTACCTGCGCGGCAAAGGCAAGGACCTGTACAACATGTACCTGTTCAAATACGGCGGCGTAGACCAGGCTACCGGCCTTCCGCTGTTCGCTTCCACCGTGTCTTCGTCCAACATCGACAAGTTGCAAAAGGCGTCGCACGTCTATGGCGACATCAAGGAGGGCAATGTAGTCTATACGACCGACTACTCGCTGGCCACCCGCCAGGAGTTCGGCTCGGCCACTCCGAAATTCATCGGCGGCTTCAGCACCTCGTTCCGTTGGAAAGACCTCGACTTCGCGGCTACGTTCGCATTCCAGTGCGGCGGTAAGTTCTTCAGCAACGAATACGCACTCAACCTTTATAACAACCAGAAACTGGCCGGCGCACTTTCCGCTGAAATGAAAGGCAATACCTGGACCCCGGACAACACCGGAGCCAAATTCCCGATGCAGATGTACGGAACCACTTACACCAACGGTGCCGAAATCGGCAGCTGGATGTATACCGACATGTCGCTGTTCAGCGCCTCGTACCTGAACGTGAAGAACCTGACCCTCGGCTACAACCTGCCGCAGAAATGGATGGACAAGATCGGCATCGGCGGCATCCGCGTTTACGCTTCGGCCGACAACGTGTGGATGTGGACCCAGCATGCCGGCATCGACCCGCGCATGTCGCTGGTCGGCGGTTACGAAGTAGGTGCCTATGCCTATCCCTACATGCGTACCATGTCCCTGGGTGTTAACGTAACTTTCTAAAACCTCAAACAGTATGAAAAAGTATTTAATAGCGCTTGCGTTGGTGGGATTCGCGACCACTTCGTGTTACGAAAAACTGAATATCGCGCCCCCCAACCGGATTACGAACGACCAGATCCAGGAGCTGCTGAAAAGCAACCCGGAAAAGGCGGAAGCGATCATGAGCAGTGTCGCCGCCGGCATGGTGCCCCTGTTCCACGAAAAGGACATCCGCGACATGGGTAGTGCCGATACACGTTACTACAACTATGCCGATGTCGCCTGCATGCGTAACCTCGAAGCCAACGACATCGCTGCGATGGGTACGGACCTCAGCGGCAGTGTCTGGGGTATGGCGGAATACAACCTCATCACCGTATTCGGCGAACATGACGACAAAGTTCCTCCCTACTGGTACCTGTGCTGGGACAACATCACCGCAGCGAACAAATTGCTGGACAACCTCCCCATGTCGACCGTAGGCGACAACAAAAAGCTGAAACAGTACCGGGCGATGGGTCTGGTTACGCGGGCGTATTTCTACAACTACCTGATGGAGAACTTCCAGCAGGCCTACATGCTCGACGGACAGGCCAACTACGACAACAAACTGGGTATGATGCTCTACACCTCTTTCGATCCCCAGCAACCGTACAAGGCCCGCGCATCGGCAGCGGAAACCTACGATTCGATCCTGAAATGGTCGAAGGAGGCCGTAACGCTGATGAAGGAGGCAGAGGTAGGCTATACCAGCGATATCACCGATATCGACCTGGGCGTCTGCAACTTCAACCTGCTGCGGGTAGCGCTGTGCGCAGGCGATTGGACGACCGCCATTACCGCCGGCAACGAACTCGTAGCGCAGTACACGAAATTCATTCCGAAAGCCAACTACGGCTGGCAGGGAAGCAAGACCGGCAACCTGCAGAATCCGATCAGCATTCCGGCATCCGGCAACTACTTCCTCAATGTAGAAAAGAACCCGGAGGTAATCATGGGCTGGCCTTATGCCCAGGCTGCTGTTCAGAGCGTGGGTAGCAGCAACATCGAACCGACCTGTATCTGGATGAACCCGTTCGGTAAAGGCGGCGGCGGACTGTTCAGCGCCATCGACCAGTCCCTCTACAACAAGATGGACGACGACGATTACCGCAAAAACCTGTTCGCAACGACCGCTTACGGCAGCTACGCCTATCCGCCCAACGGAACGCGTGCAAACGTACCTGCCTGGGTGAACTTCAAATGGGCCAACACTTACGGCATTGCCGGCAAAGCAGGCGAAGCGCTCAGCAGCAGCACGGTAGACCAGGTCGGCCAGTATGTGATGCGCGCTTCGGAAGCTTACCTGATGCTCGCCGAGGCCCAGTACCGCAGCGGAGCCACCGGCGATGCGGCAACCACGCTGAACAAACTGATCAGCGCCCGTACCGACGGTGCGAAAGATGCTTCCAACTACAACGGCGGCGGCGACCTGTGGGAGATGATCAAACTGCAGTACCGCCTCGAGATGTGGGGCGTCGGCCGTGAGTTCTACAACAACAAGCGTTGGAACATTCCGATCAACCGCAACAAGGATTACCATCCGAACGCAACTACGCTTACCTTCCCTGTCAGCGGGATGGTTTGTAAGATTCCGGAAAACGAGATCAACTACAACCCGCTGGTTGTACAGAATCCTTGATCTCGCTGATTAATCTAACTTTCCTTCAGGGCAGAAACTTGCGGTTCTGCCCTGATTTTTTTATATCCGTCCCAAACGGCCTTTGCAGCATGTTTCGCTGATATTTCAAATGTTTTACTAACTTTGTTTGCCAAACTAACTCCAATCGCATCCAAACATCTGAATATGAAAAGAGACTTCGCAAGCCGTCTGCTGTTCCCGCTGTGCGGGATGTTGGCACTGACCGTGACCAGTTGCAACAAAACAGCAAAAGATCAACCTTCCCGCCACCGGTTCATCCACAACAACGACGGCAGCGACGCGCTGCTGAACCGTTGGTTCGGAGGACATCCGGCCCACAAAGCCGACATCGACCGCTATGTGGATATGGTCGCCGAAACATCGAAAGGCCGCACACAAGTGACCACATTTATGATGTGTTCCGGCAGCGATTTCATCTACTACCCCTCTTCCAAATACGGCCGTTACTTCGGGGACGACAAGAACGGCACGATGCCTTATGCCGACAGTGCGACGAAAAAAGTGTGGCAACTGGGCGGACAGAGCGTCCGCAATCTCGAGGCCGAGGGAACCGACGTGATCAAGGCTTCGCTCGAGCGCGCGAAAATGCACGGTATGGAGGCGTTTATCACTTACCGCGTCAATGACCTGCACTTTGCCGATTCGTCATCGGGCAATCCGGCTACGTTCCCCGATTTCTGGATCGAACATCCCGAATACTGGACCGGTGATTCGACCCAGGGATGGCACAGTGCACAGGCTCTCGATTTCAGTTATCCGGAAGTACGGCAGCACAAGCTGAACCTGATTATGGAGCAACTCGAAAAATACGACATGATCGACGGTTACGAGCTCGATTTCATGCGCTTTATCGTGCTGTTCAAAAGCGGCGAAGGCAAAGAGAAAGCCCCGCTGATTACCGACATGGTGCGTGAAGTGAAACGGACGATCGACTCGCTCTCCGAAGTTCGCGGTCACAAGATCCTGCTGGCGGTACGTGTCCCCGTTACGGTAGAAGGCGCGCTGGAAAAGGGTCTCGACGTGAAGCAGTGGGCCAAAGAGGGACTGATCGATTTTATCACCATCGGCGTACACTGGCGCGGAGACACGGGTATTCCGGTGGCGAAATTCCGCAAGGATTTCGGATACGACGACATTCCGCTCTACGCGTCGATCGACGACGGCGGATACCTGCCGCGTGAATTCTACTCGGACGGCATGTACCGCGGTATGGCTTCGCACATCCTCGGACAAGGCGCGGACGGCGTATACCTCTTCAATTACTATTTCGGCGAAATCAGCGACAGAAAAATAGCCGGCATCCCGTTGTTGGAAGAGGGCGGCCAGGTAACGCGCGCACGGACTCCGGAGCTGCTCAACGAACTCGGTTCGCTCGAAACGCTCAAAGGACGCAACAAGATCTACTGCATGTCGGACGGTGTAACCGATGCATACCGTGCGCTGGGCATCGCTCCGCTGCCCGCAGCGGTAAGCAACGGCCGCGAGACCGTATTGCCCCTCTTTATCGCCGACGACACCCAGGAAACCGTACCGCAGGAGATGATCCTGTTCCTGCGCACCGACCGACCGGCTAAATTCTGGCTCGAAGTGAACGGTGCCGAAGTGACCGAACAGAAACCGGAGTACGTGAAGCTGTATAACCGCGACCGCGGGATGCGCGACGGCGAACAGATGTATGCGTTCATCCTTCCCGCCGGATCGATCCGCAAAGGAGACAATATGATCCGGATGGTCGATAAAACCCTCGACAACTATTTCGTCGTTCAGCGCGTCGAAGTGGCGCTCAAATACGGGGATGTCGAAACGAACGGCTACTTTTAATTCTTTAAATACGGCTTGTCTGCGTTCAATTTTCCGAACCGGACAAGCCGTAATTCCATAAAAATAATACAATCAGGCATGCCGCTCGCGGCATACCGAATTAAATGTATTTTGACCCGAACATGCGATCCAACTCTAAATTTGCCCTGATCACCGCAGCTTTGCTGCTCATGCTGGCAAGTCCGGTAGCCCGCGCCGAAATCCGTTTCTATGTGGCTCCTTCCGGCAGCGATGCCCAGAACGGGACCTCGCCTGCACAGCCTTTTTTGACCGTCCAGCGTGCACAGCAAGCTGTCCGCGAACTCAAACAGCGCGGACCGCTGACCGAACCGGTCACCGTATACCTGAGCGAAGGAGTCTATCCGATCAGCGAAGCGCTGAAATTTACGCCGGAAGATTCGGGTACCGAAACCTGTCCGATCACCTACAAAGCCGCACAAGGTGAGAAAGCCCTGCTGAGCGGCGGCCGAAAGGTTACGGGATGGAAACGTTACAAAGGCAACATCTGGGTAGCCACGCTGCCGGAAGTGCAAGCGGGAGAATGGTGGTTCCGCCAGCTTTACGTGAACGGGAATCTTCGGGGCCGGGCCCGTACCCCGAACCAGGGAGTGTTCGAAGTCAAAGCGACGACCGATACCACCACCAGCCAGCGCAGCTATCAAGTCGCGAGCGATTCGTTCGTATTCAATACCGGCGACCTGGATCCGAAATGGAAGCATCCCGAAAACGGAGAAGCGATCATCTACCACTATTGGACCGATACCCACCTGCCGATCAAGGCTATCGACGGCAAACGCAACGTCATCTCGTTCGGCTACCCGTCGGGTAAGGTGTTCCGCGACGGTTTCGAGGGCGACCTAGCGCGCTATGTGGTCGAAAATATCTACGAAGCGCTCGACCTGCCCGGAGAATGGGTGCTCGAACGCTCCACGGGGCGGCTGTTCTACATGCCGCTCTCCGGAGAAGATATGGCTTCCGCCCCGGCGACCGAAGAACTGATCTCGATCAAAGGAGACCCGCTGAACGGGAAATTCGTCGAATACCTCAATTTCGAAGGACTCGGACTCGCCTATTCGAATTTCAACCTGCCGTGGGGAGACTGCAACAATGCACAGGGCAGCGCAAGCGTCAGCGCCTGTGTGAACCTTTCGGGCGCACGCAACTGCTCGTTCGACCGCTGCTCGCTGCGCAACCTCGGAACGTTCGGTTTCGAACTGTTCGACGGCTGCACGTTCAACCGGTTCACCTGCAACACGCTCGAACAGATCGCAGCGGGAGGTTTCCGGCTGCGCGGCGTGGAACCGGGCGGCAACCCGGCCCTGCGCACCGGCAACAACACGATCAGCGACAACACGATCGGCTACTACGGCCTGACCTATCCGTCGGCCGTCGGCGTCCTGGTGATGCACAGCGACTGCAACACGGTTGCACACAACCTGATCCACCACGGCGATTACACGGGCATTTCGGTGGGTTGGTCGTGGAGCTACCTGCGCAGCGCGGCACGCGGCAACCGGATCGAGCAGAACCACATCCACGATATCGGGTACAACAACCTGCTTTCGGACATGGGCGGCATCTACACGCTGGGCCTCTCACCCGGTACCGTGATCAGCAACAACCTCGTGCACGACGTGAACGCGAACCGTTACGGAGGTTGGGGCATCTACACCGACGAGGGGTCGACTTCGATCCTGATCGAGAACAACATCGTCTACCATACCAAGTTCGGCACGTTCAACATCCACTACGCGAAAGACCTCGTCGTGCGCAACAACATATTTGCCCTGGGACGGCTCCAGCAACTTTCGCGCTCGAAGCGGGATCCGCACACGACCGTCTATTTCGAGGGAAATATCATCTACTGGACCCAGGGCCGGTTGCTGGCCGACGAATACAAGTGGCAGGACGAACCGTACAAAATATATGTGAATCCCTATACGCAACCGCGCGATACGAGCGTTACATTCGTAAGCGACTGGAATATTTTCTACAATCCGGACAAGCCCCGCGCGGAGGTCGATTTCAGCGGCCGCACATGGGAGCAGTGGCTCGCCGAAGGCAAGGACCACCACTCGATCTATGCCGACCCGATGTTCGTCGATCCCGGCAGGTTCGATTTCCGGCTGCAACCGGGTTCGCCGGCACTGAAGCTGGGCTTCCGCCAGATCGACCTGTCACAGGTCGGGCCACGGCCGTGCTGCGACGGAAAAGTGCAACCCAAACAATAGATAACACTGTAACAAGACTTTCCCGGTAAGAACCCATCAATAAGAAATTAACCTTATGAAGATCAAACCATTTTTCATTTTCGTACTGGGCCTTTGCCTCGCTCCGGCAATGGCTGTCCCGGTTATCGGCGCCCCCCCTCAGGATCAGGAGTTGCGTGTCGACCCGATGGCCGAGCTGCACCGGGACGCAAAATTTATCGACTCGACCGAATTGACGCTGGTAACCCCGGTACAGTTGGAAAAACTGCTCAAGGAGAAGCCCGCCGCAGGTTATTTCTGCTTTGCCGAGCTGCGTGACAAGGAGATCCGCCAATACGATTCGCTACCGGTAATCTGGGCCGAGCGCCCCGTTTCACAACGCAACGTACTGGTAGCTTCGGCACAACCGGGCGAATACTATCCGTGGCAGCTGGGCGTCTATGCGCCTTACAAGAAGCTCGACAACATACGGTTGGTTTTCGGCGACCTGACCAATGCGGCAGGCGATAAGATCAGTGCGGCGGCGATGCAATGCTTCAACATGGGCGGCATCAATCAACACGGGAAACCGTTCACGAACACGATCAACGTCCCCAAAGGCCTTATCCAGGTACTCTGGAGCGGGATCGACATTCCGAAAACCGCATCGGGAACCTACCGCGGCAAGGCGGTGCTGGAAGTGGACGGCGCCGAACCGACGATGATCGACATCACGCTCAACGTAGGAGGACCGGTGCTCGAGAACGGCGGCCGCGACGAAAGCTGGCGCAAAAGCCGTATGACCTGGCTCAACTCGACGATCGGTTTCGCCGAAACACCGACGGCACCCTATACTCCGCTTAAACGCGACGGAGAGACAATCAGCTATCTCGGCGGTACCGTAAAGCTCTCGGCCGATGGACTCCCCGCCAGCATCGTGACGAATTACGACCAGGCGAACCAACTCGACCGCAGCATCTCGAACGAAGTGCTCGCCAAGCCGGTTGCTTTCGTGGTCGAAACTTCGAAGGGAACCGAGAAACTGAAACCGTCAAAAATCGAGTTCCTCAAACAGACCCCGGCCACACTGGAGTGGAAAGTTCTGCTCAAAGGTTCGGACGTAGAAGCGGAATGCCTTGCAAAAATGCTGTTCGACGGAACGATCAACTACCAGTTGAAAGTGACCGCACTGCGCGATGTCCAGGTCAAAGATATCCGTACGGTATTCGATTATACGCACTACGCATCGAAATACATCATGGGCCTCGGTGTGAAAGGCGGTGCACGCCCCGATTCGACGATCGACTGGAAATGGGATACGATCAAACAGCAGGACCGCATCTGGCTGGGTAATGTCAACGCGGGTATGCAGGTCGTTTTCAAGGACAGCAACTACAAACGCCCGCTCGTGAATATCTATTACGAGTTCGGACGCATCCGGTACCCGCATTCGTGGGGTAACGACAATAAGGGAGGAATCAATATCACCGAACAGGCAAATGCCACACAGGTGAACGCATACAGCGGAGAGAGAACGCTCAAAACGGGCGAAAAGCTCGATTTCGATTTCGACCTGCTCGTAACGCCGGTCAAACCGATCGACCTGAAAGCTCATTTCGCCGACCGTCCCTACCACCTGAACGCCGACACGAGCGGCGGATTCATTCCCCGGGCGCTGAAAGCCGGAGCGAAATGGATCAACGTACACCACAAAGCGGACATCTATCCCTACATCAACTATCCGATGGTAGACGAGGTCGTGCCCGATATGAAAGCCTTCATCGCGAAAGCGCATGCGAACGACCTGAAAGTACGCCTCTATTACACCTGCCGTGAGCTGACGGTCAAAACCCCCGAATTCTGGATGCTCCGCAGCCTTGGCCACGAGATCATCAAAGACGGGCCCGGTAACGATACCCGAACGATCGTCTATCCGAACGGTCCGAGACCATGGCTCGTCCACAACATGCGCAAGAACTATATTCCGGCCTGGTATGCGGGCTTCGAACAGGGCAAATACAAGGGTCAGCTCGATGTCGCGGTCATCACCGATCCCGAGTCGCGCTGGAACAACTATTACCTCGAAGGACTGAACTGGATGATCAAAAACATGGGCATCGACGGTGTCTACATCGACGACAGTTCGTTCGACGGGGAGACGATGCGCCGGGCACGCCGTATTTTCGACGCGGACGGCAAACGCCGCCTGGTAGACCAGCACACATGGAACCACATGAACCCTTACGGCGGCTATGCGAACTCCATCAACCTCTCGTTGGACCGCCTGCCCTACGTCGACCGGCTCTGGATCGGCGAACTGTTCCGCGACTACAACAAGCGTGATTTCTGGCTTGTCGAGATGTCCGGGATTCCGTTCGGGCTGATGAGCGAGATGCTCGACGCGCACAACGTTTTCCGCGGCATGGTGTTCGGCATGCTGCCGCGCCTGCCCTGGAGCGGCAATCCGGTTCCGATGTGGCGCGCGCTCGACGCTTTCGGGATCGACCAGGCGAAGATGTACGGCTACTGGGACGACCGTAATCCGGTCCGCAGCGACAACGAACTGATCCCGGTAACGACCTACCTGCGGCCCGGCCACTCGGCCATGCTGTCGATGGCCAATTGGGACAACGACAATGCGCAAAAGTGCCGCATCCGCATCGATGAGAAGAAACTCGGGTTCCGTCCGACGCAGGTCTACCTGCCGGAGATCGACGAGTTGCAACCGGCCGGAGAGATCGACCTGAACGGGGAGATCGAGATTCCGGCGACCAAAGGGCATATTGTCATCCTGAAATAGAAAACCTAAACCCAGTCCCGGAGCCTCCCTGCTCCGGGACTTTTTTATGATAGGGAACCCGCCAACTTGACGATAAAAAATCCGGCAAAACGGACTTCCTATTTTCCGGGATTACGGGTTTACGAACCGCCCGGCTCTGATGCTGCAACCGTTAAACATCCGCTCACTACATATATCCGCTCCACCATGTCCAGATCTCTTCTTTTACCTTTGTTCGGCGCTGCACTCTGCCTCTGTGCGCCGCTTTGCCACGGCACAACCGGCAACGGACAAACACCCGGCCGAAATACGACGACTCCGGCACCCGGCCGTTCGTCGGTCCGGGTGGTCGAACGAGAAATGCTCACCTACCCCTACTCCGCCCCCAAGGAGGTTCCCGATTTCGGACGCATTTACCCGTACCACCGTTACGACGGTTACACGGCCGAAGGCCGCATGCAGAAATGGGAGATGGTCGAAATGGAGAACGACTACATCAAACTGTGGATCATGCCCGGTGTGGGGGGCAAGATATGGGGTGCCGTAGACAAGCGGACCGGACGCGAATTCATCTACTTCAACCATGTGGTGAAGTTTCGCGACGTGGCAATGCGCGGGCCGTGGACTTCGGGCGGAATCGAGATGAATTTCGGCATCATCGGCCACTCGCCGTGGTGCTCGGACCGGGTCGATTACGCAATTGCGGAAAATGCCGACGGCAGCGTCAGTTGCACGGTTGGAGGAACCGACCTTGCATTGGGCACCGACTGGCGCGTTCGCATAACGCTGCCGCCCGACAAGGCTCTCTTCGAGACCGACGTGCTGTGGTTCAACGGATCGGGATGGGACCGCCCGGCCTACCAGTGGATGAACGCCGGAATCAAGACGGTCGGCAACCTCGAATACTCCTTTCCGGGCGTCCGCTACCTCGAACACGACGGCACGAGCCGCCATTGGCCGACGGGTTATCCCGATTACCGGTTAAACCGTTACGAAGAAAACAACCACGGCCACTATAAATCATACCACGTCACGGGCGAATACACGGACTTCTGGGGCGGCTACTGGCACGACGACGGGTTCGGATTCGGCCACACGGCGGAATACGCCGATAAGCCGGGCAAGAAAATATGGATATGGGGACTCTCCCCCTACGGCATGATCTGGGAGAAGCTGCTCACCGATTCCGACGGACAGTACTCCGAGGTGCAGTCGGGACGCCTGCTGAACCAGAGCATCGGCACCAGCTACCGCACGCCGTTCAAACACGGAGCCCTGTCGCCCTATGTCACGAACGCGTGGAGCGAACGGTGGTTTCCGGTACGAGGCACGGACGGTATTCTCTATGCGACCGATGAACTGGCATTCAACATCGTACCGGGAAACGGCCAGCAAACGCTGAAAATCTATGCGATCGCTCCCGTCAGCGGCGAACTGCTGGTGACATCGGACGGAAACAAAGAGATCTTGCGCAGCCAGCTGGAGCTGGATCCCACCGATACCCTTTCGCTGCCGCTCGGTGTGCAGGAGGTTCCGGATTTTCTCGATTTATACCTCGACGGACGCAACCTCTACTGTTTCGAACTCCACGACACGCCGCTGATGCGGCCGCAACGGCTGCCCGAAAACTTCGACCACGGGTCGGTCTACGGGCTTTATCTGCAAGGCCGTGAGTTCGAACGGCAGTTTTTCCTCTCCGCCGCAGCAGACAAATACCGCGAAGCGCTTGCCAAAGATCCGAATTACCAGCCGGCGCTGGTGCGCCTTGCAGGCATTTGTTTCCAACGGCACGAATCGGGCGAAGCCCTCGAACTGTGTGCCCGGGCGCTGGCGATCGACACTTACGATGGTGCGGCGAACTACCTGTGGGGCCTGCGGGCCGCTGAAGAGTTCGATCCCGCCAACGCCATGGAAGGTTTCGCGCTGGCCTCGCAATCGACCGAATACCGCGAGGCAGCCTGCACCGAAATGGCACGGCTGTGGATCAGCGAACAGCAGGTTTATCCGAAAGCGCGCCACTACGCCCGGCGCGCCCTCGAATACAATCCCCGCAACCTGACGGCGTTGCAACTCGAAGTGCTGCTGGACCGGATCGAAAGGGAGCGCTCCGTAGCGAATGCGTCAACAACCGATACGACCTCCATATCCCGTACATCCGCCCCGTCCGGAACCGCTCCGCAAACCTCGCTCGACCGCCTGCAACAGATCGATCCGCTGAACCACTTCGCCGCGTGGGAACGCTACCTGCTGAGCGGACGCGAGGCGGACAAAAAGGCTTTCACCGACGGAATCCGCAACTCGTTCGCTGCAGAGAGCTACCTGCACATCGCCGACTTCTACTACCGGGCCGGCCGCTGGCGGGATGCGCTGACCCTGCTGGCCGCCGCGCCGGAACATCCTAAAATCCTCTGCTGGCAAGCGTGGCTTTGGATGTGCCTCCAGAATTTTAACGGACACAACGATGAAGTCGAACGGCTGCTGACGAAGATTGCCGCGACCCGCCCCTCTCTCGTTTTTCCGTTCCGCAGATCGGAATACGACCTGTTCTCCTGGCTGGCCGACACGCTCCCGTCGTGGCAGGGTAACTACTACCTCGCGCTTTGTAAAATGCAGGACGGTCACCGCGACGAGGCGCTCGAATTGCTGAACCATCCCAAAGGCGATCCTGCGAAAATCGATTTTTATCCCTATTTCGCCCTGCGGGCCTCGCTGCAAAGTGACTCCTCCCGAGCCGAATCGGATCTGCTCGAGGCTTTCCGGATCGCGCCCGACGATCCGCACACCACATGGTTGCTGGCCGACCACTATACGGGCCGCAACCAATGGGCCGAAGCACAAAAATACCTGACCCGGCGGCTGTCCGTGGATAAGAGCGACTACACCGCCGGCATGAAACTGGCGAAAGTCCTTGCCGCACAAGGCGCTTTTCAGCAAAGCATAGCGCTGATGCGCAGCCTGGACGTGCTGCCGAACGAAGGAGCGCAGGAAGGACGCAACCTGTGGCGGGAAACGAACCTCGATTACGCCTGCGCGCTGATCGGAGCGAAACAGTTCCGCAAGGCCCTCGACGCCATTGCCCAGGCGCGCCTCTGGCCCGAGAACATGGGCGTCGGTAAACCGTACGACGACCTGGTCGACGAACGGGTCGAGGATTTCCTCGAACGGTACTGCCTGCTACAAATGCACCGCAACGGTGAGGCGGCTGCCAGCCGGATCGCGGCACGGATCGAAACACCCGGCTATAAACCCTACCGGGCCGCAGACCTGCTGTCGGCACTGATGCTGCGTGAAGCGGGACAGGTCGAAAAAGGTGACCGGCTGATGGCCGAATGGTTGCACAGCGCTCCGGACAAGAAATCAGCCCGTTGGAGCGACGCCGTATACCGGGGCGATTGGAACGCCGCCGAACGCATCGCGCAGGAACCGAACGAGGTACTGAACCCGCTGCCTTACGAAATCCTTTTCGACGACCGCGACTTTCTATTGTTGATGCGACACCAAAACCTACTGAAACCCGAAACAAAACCCTGACCGAAATGAAAAACAGACTGTCACGCTCCCTCACTGTACTGTTTTGCTGTACCGGACTGCTTGCAGGCACCGGCGTTGCCGGCACCGCCACGGCAAAGACTGCCGGAAGCACAAAATCAAAAACTGCCGGGACAACCGCATCCCCAAAAGGAAAAGCCGCTTCACAGCCCGGCTTGTACGAAATCTTTAAAAACCCGGAGACCAAATACCGGCCTTATGTCCGGTGGTGGTGGAACGGGGGACGCCAGACCAAAGCCGAAATCGAACGCGAACTCGACCTGATGTATAAGGCGGGCATCGGCGGCGTCGAGATCAACACCATCGCATTCCCGGGCGGCGATACGCTCGGCTGCCCGGCATTGCCGTGGCTCAGCGATCCGTGGCTCGACATGGTGCAAACCGCGATCGAAGGGTGCCACAAACGCGGTATGGTAGCCGATATCATCGTCGGGTCGGGTTGGCCCTACGGAGCAGAGTTCCTCACGCGCGACCAGCAGTTGCAGATGCTCACCATCGAGACGATCGACCTCAAAGGCGGAGAAAGATTCACGATCGACCGGGATGAAATCCTGCGGCGGGTCAATCCCAAAATACATTCGGTATACGGCGACTCTCAAAAAGAGCTGCTCTACCTGCGGCTGATGCCCAAAAAGATCGACGCTTTCACCGAAGGAATCCGTTACGATTCGCTGACCGGACGCCACTCCATCACGATCGACGTCCCGCCGGGCGACCATGTGCTTTATTGTTTCGTCAAACTGACCGGCTATATGAGTGTAATCCTCGGTGCTCCGGGTGCCAAAGGCCCCGTATTGAACCACTTCGACCGCGTAGCCGTCGAACAGTTCCTGAACCGGATGTCCGACCGGATGAACACGAAGCTGGGCAGGATGGGCGGCAGCAACCTGCGGGCCGCCTTCACCGACAGCTTCGAACTCGAAGGGGCCAACTGGGACAAAAACATGCTCGCCGAATTCAAGCGCCGGCGGGGCTACTCGCTCGAACCTTACCTGCCCTACCTGATTTTTAAGGTAGGTGAAATGGGCAATCCGGTCAAGGAAAAGTACGGCTCTGAATTTTCGCTCGAAGTCCAGGAGGAGGTGATTAACCGGGTCCGCAACGACTTCGACTTGACCCAACGCGAATTGTTCCACGAAGCATTTACCATCCCCTATAACAAATGGTGCCACCGCAACGGCATGCTCTCCCGCGTACAGGCTTACGGCCGCGGGTTGCACACGCTCGAATCGAGCATGTACATCGACATCCCGGAATGCGAAACCTGGTTCGGGCACCACCACGGCACCAGTTTTCCCGACAATTCGATGGCGGGCCGCGGTTACACGATGGTCAACAAGTTCGTATCGTCGGCCGCCCACCTCGCAGGCAATCCGAACGTGAGCTGCGAGGAGATCACCAATACCGGATGGGTTTTCAACGCGACGCTCGAAAAACTGAAACTGACGGGCGATCTGAGCAACCTGTCGGGTGTAAACCACTCGATCTTCCACGGCTTCAATTACTCGCCCAAGGAGGCGCCGTTCCCCGGCTGGCTGCGCTACGGCACCTATTTCAGCGAGCGCAACCCGTGGTGGCCGTACCTGCGCCACTGGATGGACTACAAGGCGCGCCTCTCGGCCGTACTGCAGAACAGCGAACAGCAGGCCGACGTGGCGATCCTGCCGCCGGTCGAAGATATGTGGTCGAAATTCGGTTCGCAACGCGATCCGTTCCCGCAGCTCACCTACCCCACGTACGCCAATACGATGTGGGAAGCGGTGCACCAGAACGGACACGGCTGCGACTACATCAGCGAAAAAATCCTTACCGAAGGCCGGTCGCGTAACGGCGAACTGCGCTACGGCCCGCGCGCCTACAAGACGATCCTGTTGATGGATGTTGAGAGTATCCGGCCCGAAGCGGCCGAAGCGCTGGAAAAGTTTGTCGCTGCCGGCGGCAAGGCGATCTGTATCGGAACGGAACCGCACCAAAGCGTCGGCCTGCAAAATGCGGCAGCGAACGACCGCCGCGTACAGGCCACCGTCGCCCGGATCAAGGCGCGTTATCCGCAACGGTTCACCACCGTCGCGGCCCCCGACAGCACGGCATCCGTGCTCGACTGGTACCGGAACCTGCAACGGCAGCAACGAATCACCCCCTATGTTGGAATCGACCGCCCGTCGCAACTGTTCAGCCAGAACTATTACAAACACGGCAACCGGGATATCTTTTTCCTGGTCAATTACGATGCCCGGAACGAACGGACGCTGCGACTGGATTTTGCGCTCCCGGAACTGCAAAACAAAACCGCCTGGCTCTGGGATCCGGAGACTGGAACCCGCAGCCGGATCGCCGGATGGAACGGCAAGGAGCTGACGATGCGCTTCGGTCCCGAGGAATCCAAACTGCTGGTGTTCGAAGAGGTACGGATCGATGATCCGAATGCGGAAACCATAGATGTTTCGGCCCCGGGCCCGTGCAGCGGTACACCGGTAAAGACGCTCGACGGACTCTGGAATGTCACGATGACGCATGCCGTAACCGGAGAGAAGAGTACGCTCTCGCTCGACAGCCTGGTCGATTTCAATACGCTGCCGATGCCCGGACTGCGCCACTTCGCCGGAGTGATCGATTACACGATCGCGGTAAACATCGACGATCCGCAACAAATGACACGACTCGATGCCGGAAATACGTACAACGGCGTTACGGAACTGCTTATAAACGGACAGTCGGCCGGCATCAAATGGTACGGCGAACGGATATTCGACATCGGCGGCAAACTGCTTCCGGGTAAAAACACCGTTACCGTACGTGTCACGACTGTACTCGGCAACTACTGCAAATCGTTGAAGGACAATGCTACGGCACAACAATGGACCCAACGGCAACCTTACCTGCCGCTCGGACTCGGCGGCCCGGTACGGTTGTTCTGACCGTTATGTGCGGATACGAACAGATAAAGAATGATGCAAAATCCCGGACCCTCGATATGAGGTCCGGGATTTTTTAATTTTTCCATATTTCCCTGCAAATATTTTGCAGTTTAAAAATATTCGTTAC
>ENA-UOOA01003738-UOOA01003738.1-human-gut-metagenome-genome-assembly--contig:-P61old-NODE-3738-length-18436-cov-79.433328_pt1 | contig 18436 bp, 10 predicted proteins | sample MGYA00242467_ERZ724014 | MGnify/ENA metagenome assembly ERZ724014 | reverse complement strand
CGTACTATCCAAGGGCGGCATGCTGTAACACTGACCTAGCGTTGCTCCTATGTCACAGGCAGCAGCCAGAACAGCAAGCCACCATCAGTCCGCCACCATCAGTCCGTAAGATAGGCCTGCGTATCCAGCGCTGCACGGCAGCCCATGCCCGCTGCGCTGATCGCTTGACGATAAGTACGATCCACGCAATCGCCTGCAGCAAAGATGCCTGGCGCACTGGTCACCGTGCTGGCACCCTGCACCACGACATATCCATCATCGTCACGGTCCACAACACCGGCCGCAAAATCAGTGGCTGGCGTATGACCGATAGCCACGAATACGGCGTTGGTGTCCAGCGTGCTTTCTTCTCCGGTCACCACGTTACGTACGGCGATGCTGCTGACACTGGCCGGTGCTACAGCCGGTCGTTTGAGCGTCAAGCCAGGAATGGCAATAGGTGCACCGGTGTTCTGTGTGGGGGAGGAGGTGCCGGTAATGGAGGTCACCACTGTGTTGGTCAGTAGGGTGATGGTCGGATTGGCTTTGGCTCGGTCCACCATGATCTGCGAGGCACGGAAGCTATCGCGTCGGTGAATCAAGGTGACCGAAGAACCGAACCGGGTCAGGAATAATGCCTCTTCAAAAGCCGAATCGCCACCGCCTACGACCACGATAGGCTTGTTCCTGAAGAAGAAGCCATCGCAGGTGGCGCAGTACGAGACGCCATGTCCGGACAGCTCCTGTTCGCCGGGCACCCCAAGCTTACGGAATGACGACCCTGTGGCGATGATGAGTGCTGATGCCTCCAACTGGGAGTCATCGGAGAGCGTTACACGATAGGTCGGCTTGACCGAATCACTCTCACACGCCTCAATGGAAGAGACATCGTCTGTGATATAGGTTGTACCGAAGCGCTTGGCCTGTTCCTTCATGCGATCCATAAGATCCGGGCCAAGAATACCTTCCGGGAATCCGGGGAAGTTCTCCACCTCAGTGGTGTTGATCAACTGTCCACCTGGCGACAACGCACCAGTGACCATAACAGGATTAAGACCTGCACGGCCAAGATAGATGGCGGCCGTGTAGCCAGCGGGACCAGAACCGATAATGATGACGTTATGTTTCACGTGAAACATTGTCACACCCCCATACGATATTCCGTGTCATTCAGCCAGATGCGAAGAAGGGGCGGTACCGTCGAATGTATGCGAACGGTACCGCCCCTTCTTGGGTCAGTTATCGGCATAGATGCCGATTAGAAGACCTCCACCTTTTCGATGTACAGCTGGTTCTGCGGCAGGCTATCCGATGGCACCCACAGCAGCAGATCCTGCGTCTTGACGGCTTTGGTGAACTTCACCTCAGTAGTGCCACCTTCAGCAAAGGTGAATTCGGCCACCTGCTTGCCTTGAGTGGGGTCCCCAGTGGTATTTGCGCGAATATAGCCCTTACCACCGGATGTGCGGATGGTGATAACCATGCGGTACGCATCCTGCGGCTGGTCAAGGTGCATGTAGTATGCGTACCCGGATTGGCCGCCAGGATTCGACAGGAAGTTGGCGCTGGAAATCGTAAACGCCGTGTTGTTCTCATGGCTCGGTTGCGGAACAGCGCTGGAATCCTTATCGCCGGACTTCTTGGCCTTGGTCTTCTTGGACGACGAGTCAGCAGTCTCGGACTTCTTGGACTTGTCTGATGCCGAGTCCTTGGATTCGCTCTGAGTGGCATCACTCGATTTTGAAGAATCGTCAGTGGTGCCACCGTTCGTCGCGTTCTCGCTGCCACCAAATGGCACAGCGTCAGCATTGATATCAGGCCAGTCACCTTCACTGGAGTTGCTGGAAGCATCGGCAGGATTGTCTCCGGAGGATCGGAACGCATGCACTGCCCAAACAGCCGCTGCCACTACCAATATCAGAGCCACAATGATGGCAACGACCTTGGTCGACAGTTTGCCGAACAGATGTTCATCGGGCAGCTTGCTGTCAACCTCGTCATCCGGCACATCCTTCGGTGTGAAGCTCGGAGGAATGGCGCTTACTTCGGCAATGCGGGCCTGCTCCTCTTCCAAGGCACGCAGCGATTCCTCACCAGGAGCCACAGCACGGCCGCTGGCGTCGAACACGGGAATACGACTGGTTGTCTCTCCCACGGTGGCATCGGGAATACCGCCGGTAACAATAGGCACTGTCAACCGAGTATTATCACCCGGACCGCCGATGGGGGCCGGATTCATTTCGCTGTACCAGTCACCGGTGCCTTCACCGGAAAGATTTTCGTGCTCCCAGGCGTCAGAAAGGTTGAAGTCAAACAGACGGCGGGCATCAGACTGAGACTGGTTACCGTCAGCAGTACTGGACCCATCAGGCAGAGGAACCGGTGACATCGCGTGCGGAGCGGGGACGGCGGCCGTCTGAACCGGCAGGGAAGGGGTAATAGACAATTCCGGAAGACTGCTGCTGTTAATCAACGTGCTGGGAATAGGCACGATATCAGTCTCGTTGGCAGGCTTCAGTATCGCCTTGGTAATCGAGCAATCGCTTTCCACGCTCGGCAAAGCAATATCAGCATCGCTCAGTTCAGAGAGCGGCTTCCAATTACCCAACAAGGCGTCGAGTTCTACAAGGGCAGCCATTGGCAACGTATGATCGTCGGGCTCGCTCAAGGCCAATCCACGCTTGCAAATCACGCGGAATTCGCCAGGGGTGTCTTGCGGCAAGGCACGCAGATTGAATGTGGGTGTCGCTTGGCTTGGCGTGCGTGTCAGCAGGGTATAGAGTAATGCCGCAAGCTGGCGAATCGCATACCGTTCAGGACCGTCCGTACGCAGATCGGTAGCGGACGTATCGGCCAGCATCGTGGCACATGGTGCATCGGCAATTTGCACACCGGAGGTAGTCACTCGAACGGTGTCGGTTGTGATGACGATGCCGCTGGGAGTATCCGCAATGACCTCGCGCAGCACGTCGGCGCATTCTCCGATAATCGACCGGATGGCGCTGTAGCTGAGCGGCTTGGCGGTATCTACCATGTAGTCAGTCAGGCATTGGCCGCTATCCACCGGCATGACAATGAGAAGTACGTCGGATTCCATACGGTATTTCAGTATGGGAATCACACGATCAGGGCGAGTGGCGGCGATGCGACCAGCGAGCTTATCGATTGCGGCGAAAGCGCTGCGATCGGTAATGATGAACAGCTGGCAATCCTTTGCCAGCACACGGTCGTTGGCTTTCCATGCCTGAATGCCAGGCTCCTCACGCAACGATGATACCAAGGTGTATCGGTTGAGAATCGTGTCTCCGAGTTGCGGTTTCATAGTGCGTTCGGCTCCGTGTGATTGGTGTTCGAGATTGGTCTTAGATATTCTACGTGCGGGGCTATCCTTGACGGGCTCCGTCTCAGGATTGATTTACGTAGCGTCGACTTTTTTCCGGCTGGGCTGTCACAGCAACGTCCTCACTGGCCGGAGTCTTGTGTAGACGGGCCAGTATCGAGTGATAGGCGCTGATGAGTTCCGGGGTGTGTACCACCCACAACACAGCCACATATACTACGGCCAGCACAATGGTGAGCACCACGCAGATGGCCAGCGCAGACCACCAGCTCATGTGCCCGCCTACTGGTCGAATATCCGCGCCGAGCAGTGCGACTACCGGTCGTTTGATCAGCCAGACCACAACTCCGGAAGCCAGTGCCGCCACAATGGCCTTGGCATATGTCCTCGTGATCTCCCGACCGCCAAGATTGCCTTCGAACTTGCGGCGCAACATCATCAACGTCAGCGGCAACGCCAGTAATCCACCGAGGGTCACCGAGCAGGCGATGCCGAGTACCCAATGCTCAGGAGGAAGTACCATCATGCCGATGATCATGAATATTGAGGTGAATCCATACTGCATCACCGCGGACAGGAAGGGGTGAAGGCCGTCCTCAAAGGCGTAGAACGTGCGCTGGATCAGCAGGAACGCCGACCCCAATGGAATGCCCATAGACAAGGCGATAAGCGCATAGGAGATCAACATAGTCTCGTCCATCGAGACGGACGGAAGCAATGCACGGATGATCGGTTCGGGGAACACGACCATGGCGGCGGCGAAGAACATGATGAGCAGGCCCACATTATTCAGTGCGCTGACCAGGTCGTGCCGTGCCTCATCCAGATTCGCAGCTGCGATGGAACGGGAGATTTTGGGGAACATAGCCGTGGATACCGATACGGCGATGAGTGAATAGGGCAGGATGAACAGTGTGTACGCATTCTGATAGGTCGCGTTGCCTGCCACGCTGAACAGGCTGGCACCCGTCAGTTCGTGGGCGCGCTGCGGTGCGGATGTGGCGATACGGGTAAGGATAATGCCGCAGATCTCACTGGTGATCACCACGCCCAAAGAGCCTAACGCCACGGGACCCATAGACCTGAGTCCAAAGCCGCCAAGCCCGAAGCTGGGTTTGTACTTGAACCCGATACGGGCCAGCGGCAGGAACAGTATCAGCGCTTGGAAGGCCACGCCCAAAGTCCAGGTGCCTGCGGTAAGCGCGATTTTGTCGGCGGTCCAGAATTCGAGGGGCTGTTCATTGGCCTTGCTGAACAGCAGAATAAAGCCAGTAAAACCGGCGCAACTAATAATGTTGGCACCGGTTGAGCTCCACGCATACGTGAGGAAATGGTCTTTGGCGGCCAGGATCTGACCCAATACCGTATACAGGCCGTAGAAGAACACCTGAGGCATGCACCACAGGGTGAACGAGGTGGTCAGGGCTATCATCTGGTGATCGTCGCTACCCACGTACAGGCGGGCAAGCAGAGGGCTGGCCGCCGCCATCACCACGGTCATGGCCAATAGGATGCCGATGGCCAACGTAATCAGGCGATTCAGTCGTTCTTGGGCGTCTTTTTCTTTCAACGTGCGCACGATCTGGGGCACCAGCACGGCGTTGAAGATGCCGCCGGACACCAGCGTGAACACGGATTGGGGAATCATGGAACCGGCCTGATAGGCGTTGGCCGCCAATCCGGTGGTGCCGATGGCCGCAGCGAGAAGAATCGTGCGGAGCTGACCGGTCACACGGGAAGCAGCGGTTCCCGTGGCCATGATCAGGGAATTACGACCTACGCTTGAACTCATTCGTCGGGGTCCTTCTTCCGATGGAACTGCCGCCACAGGCCGATAATGCCCAGTAGCACGGCGAAGCCGATGATAATGAAGCCACTGGCATCACTGATGCGCATCACACTGGTGATCGCGGTGTCCTGCGTGTTGCCGAAGCTGTTGCCTTCCCGGTCGGTCAACGACACATGGGCCGTCGATGAGCCGGAAGTGGAAACGCGGATGGTGAAGGTCACCTGAGCGTCGCTATGCGAGGGAATATCGATGTCAGCGGTTCGCGAGGTGACGATCTGCATGGAGTCAGTCAGTGAGTTGACCTGCACGCTGACGGCGTAGGGAAGGTCATTGCTGACGGTGATTGGCATTTTCGCGGATTCGCTGAACACGGATACCGATTCCGATGGGTTGATGCGTACGCCGTTCAGAAGATCGCTGGCCAGTGTTTTCGCGGCTTTGACCATGGCTTTTCGCGTGGCTGTCGGCTGGGGGGAGCCAGACATGGACCGCAGCGCCATATCGTCATGCAGCACCAGTAAAGAGCCAATCCATTGCGTCGGATCGTTGCTATGCGAGGCGGTGTCATTGGCGTCCTGCCGGGCCAGGGCCTGCGGGTCCAACGACGAGACCTCGTCGGAATCAATCTCGTTCCTCAATATGGAGGTGGCCATGCGCATGATGTCATGCCGGCTGTCGGCCAACTGTCTCAATGCCGACCGGGTATTGGCGGTGTTGGCATCATCGGCCTTGTCGGGATTGACCGAATCGCTGACATTGTACGGATCGGCCTTGGCCATGGTCTTCAGGTCCGTCAGATTCAACCAAGACGCCTGCTCGAAGGCGCTCATCACCTGATCGATCCAGCTGGCCTCCGTGGTGCGGGAGAACGTCATAAGCAGGTATCGGGATGTATAGGGCTGTTCCATCTGGTAGAACGCGCTCTGAGCGATCAGTCGGGCCAACCGACCGGCATCGCTGGACTCGGCCTGCGCGTCCGTGCTGGTGGCTTGGCCCTTGGCCAGCGTGCCCAAGGTCGATTGCTCCTTCAGCACGGTGACATCGCCGGCAGGCGTATGCACCACGTAGGTGCCTGTGTGTACGGCTTCAGTCTGGTCGGCATCGAAAGAGGCATCGGCAATCACCGTGTCATAGCCCTGCTCGCGTGCTGCGGTCAGCGCATCCAACGTCCAACAGTTGTTGCCCTGCCATGCGTACGCGGAGGGTGTTTCGGAGTCGCCTCCGTCGGCATACCATGCGGCCGCCTGCTTGGCGTTCCACTGCTCAGTGGTGATGCCGGCCTTTTCGTAGGCCGCGGTATCGTCCAGTGCGGTATAGGCGGTGATGTCGAAGTCGGCGGGCTGCATGATGCCGGCAATGGACGGTTGCACTGCGGACTGACGCCAATACAGAGGATCCGCGATCACTTGCAGCGAGCGGTGCTTGGCGAATGTCTGCCCAAGGGATCGCGCGGTATCGGCATCCTGTTCGGATAAGGATATGGCTTGCGTATCAGTGGCTTTGGCCGCGTTGCTGGCGTCGGCGTTATCGGACTTGTCGGCCTTGTCCGTGCTGTTGGACTTGGACGATGTTGATGTCGAGGAAGTGGTGGTTTCGGCAATGCGATTGCTGATGGCCTTATTATCGACCTGCCAGCCGCTGGCGGTGTAGGGCATGGCCACGGTCAGGTTCATGGCCGGTGTTGTCGCGGTGTTGAGCCCATCCGAAGATCGGGTCAGAAAACTCGGCAAATCGGCGAGTATCTGATTGCCAACGATATACGACAGCATCAGCGGTTTCGGTCCCCAACTCCCTATGGAGGCAAGGGTCTGCTGATTGGCGTTCACCTCGATGGTGACGGTGGCAGTGCCGCCGGCGGGAATCGATGGCACGTCAACGGAACCCAACTCGTTGGGGGTTGGGATGGGGGCGTTGTTCTCGGCCCAATTCTGAATATCGGTGCGCGAGACAAAGGTGAACAACGCATTGGTGGTCAGGTGCAGTGTGCCGCTTGACGTGGCCGTGCTGTCCGTATTGCTGATGACCGCGGTGACACGATAGCCCGATTTGGAGGTGACGATGGGGGTGCTTTGCGTGATGGCAATGCTCTGCTTGGGCTGATTCTCGGTCTGATTGCCCGTTGCGTCCGTCGTATCGGATGAATCAGTCGTGTCCGTCGTATCGTTCGCGTAGACGGTCAATGGAGCGGCCAGCATCGCCACAACGGCGACGCCAGCCGCCAGTGCGTGTGCCAGACGTGTGCAATGTCGTAAGACTCCGGGTAGGTTCACTCGTTTGCCTGCCTGTTCTTCTTCCTGGCGTAGAGCCACGCGATTTTGCGTTCGTTGGGATAGCTCAACACGTCATCCAAATCTTCAAAACGCACCCAGATGGCGTCTTCCGCCTCATGATCCGGGTCTCCTTCCACCGTCAGTTCACCGCCGGTCTGTTTGAGCGCGAAGTGATGGACCAGCTTGTGCACGCGCTGCGTGGTACCGGTGAACCAGTAGTCGATGGTGGCGATGGAATCGATCACCTCGCCCAGGATGCCGGTCTCTTCATGCACTTCGCGCACAGCGGTCTGCTGCGGGGTCTCGCCTTTTTCGATATGCCCCTTCGGCAAGCACCATTCGAGATGGCCGGAGCGGGAATGACGGGCGATAATGGCCACGCGGTTCTGGTCATCGAAAATCAGACCGCCTGCCGAATATTCGCGTACGACCGGCAGTTCCTGGGCATCCAGTGAAGCGAATGTGGTCGGACCGTCCGACGTACGGCGTTGCGGCATCATGGCCGGAGTCGGGCCGGATGGCGTCACCGGTTCTACCGGCACTGCCGGTTCCGGCGAGGCAACATCTCCGGACGGGTGCCGGCCGAAGACCGTGGCCGGCGTGGGATGCGCTGACGTTGCGGGCCTCACTGGTGCTGCAGACGGCGCTGAGACCGGCATGGTGACCGGCGTTGCGGCCGGTGCGGTACGTGCCGCAGGCGGCATCAGCACGTCGCGCGGAGTCGGTATCGCTGTGGTGTGCGCGGCGGCGGCCTTGGCGACCGCAACGGCAGCATCTACGGCCGCGTGAGCGGTCGCCGCGGGATCGTTCGTGACGATGGTTACGGACGTTTGTGCCGTGGCGATAATCGGCTCGACCTCGGCAATCGTCTCGGCACCGGCCTCGCCGGCGATACCATCAGCCTGCCCCTCGATAGTGCCGCTGGTAGTGGCGATGGTGACGGTGGCATGCATGCCGAAGACGGTGGCCGGTGTGGGCATCATCGGCTTCGGTGCGGGCATGTCGCTGGCGGCGTCCGATATTTCGGATTCGGATGGTTCGGGTGTGGCGGGCGTTGCGGGTGTGCCAGGCACACCGGAATGTTGCGCAGTCGGTACTGCGTCTACTTCGTCTTGATGAACGGCCTGATTGGTGGAGTGGCTCGCGGTGCCGCCGACATCGGAAGAATCGCCCGAATCGGCGGAATGATGCGGAGTTTCGGACGTATACAGCAGGTGGTCTTGGGTATGGCTATCCGCCGAATCTGGTGTTTGCCCCAGCATGCGGGCAAGGTCGGCGGGCGTAATCATATTCTCCACCTTACTCAACCCCGTGTGCAGGTGGGGTAACGGTATGCTGGTAGGGCAGAAAAACGTCGCACGCGGGAAGGTGCCCATTGGATTTCGAAGTATGGCCTGAAGCCATCGAACTTGGTCGACTGTTCGCCGAACAGGGTTACGAGCTGGCATTGGTCGGCGGCCCGGTCAGGGATTTGCTGCTCCATAGAAAGAGCCACGATTTGGACTTCTGCTCATCCGCACGGCCTGAGCAGTTCGAGCCGATACTGCGCCGGTGGGGGCATGACGGCTTCTGGGACATGGGGCGCAAGTTCGGCACGCTGGGTGCCATGCGCCGCCGCCCGGACGGCACCGAGGTCAAGGTGGAGGTCACCACCTATCGCTCTGACACGTACGATCCGGACTCGCGTAAGCCCGAGGTCAATTATGGCGACACGCTTGAGGGCGACCTGTCCCGCCGCGACTTCACCGTCAACGCGATGGCTCTGCGCGTGCCCGACCTGCAATTCGTGGACCCGTTCGGTGGTGCCAGTGATCTGTCCAAGGGCGTGTTGCGCACGCCGGTGGATCCGCGACAGTCCTTTGACGACGATCCGTTGCGTATGATGCGCGCCGTGCGATTCGTGGCCCAGCTGGGCTTCCGTATCGCGCCGGACGCGGCCGAGGCGATTACCTCGATGCGCGACCGCATCGACATCGTATCCGCCGAGCGTGTGCGCGACGAACTGACCAAACTGCTGCTCTCCGACCGTCCGCGCGCCGGCCTTGAGGCGTTGGTCGAATCCGGTCTTGCGGACATCGTCTTCCCGGAAATTCCGGCCCTGCAATTGCAGATCGACGAACACCACCGCCACAAGGACGTCTTCGAGCACACGATGATTGTGCTCGAACGTGCTATCGCCCTGGAAACCGGCCCGGACGGCCCGGTGCCCGCCCCCGACCTGACGCTGCGCTTGGCCGCCGTGATGCACGATATCGGCAAGCCGAAGACCCGCCGGTTCGAGTCGGGCGGCAAGGTGAGCTTCCACCACCATGACGCGGTGGGTGCCAAAATGACCCGCAAGCGTTTGAAGGCGCTGCGTTTTGACCACCATCTGGTCGAGGACGTCTCGGAACTGGTGAATATGCACCTGCGCTTCCACGGCTATGTGGACGAGCCGTGGACCGATTCGGCCGTACGCCGGTATGTCAAGGATGCCGGGCACCTCTATGAGCGGCTGAACAGGCTCACGCGTGCGGATGCCACCACACAAAACAAACGCAAGGCGATGATCTTCTCCCAGGCCATGGATGAGATGGAGGAGCGCGTCCGCGAACTCAAGAAGAAAGAGGACTTCGACGCGATCCGCCCGGATCTGGACGGCAACGAAATTATGGAGTTGCTGGGCCTGGAGCCCGGCCCGATGATCGGCCGCGCCTACAAGCACATGCTGGAATACCGCTTGGATAACGGTCCGGTGGACCACGATGTGGCCGTCGAAGAACTCAAGCGCTGGTACGCCGAGATTCAGTAGTCCGATACTAGTCCGATACCAAAAAACCGTACGCTGAATACGTGTCAGCGTACGGTTTTTCGCGAAGATGAAGCTGTATGCGCCTTACTGCGCCGTGTATGCGTCGTGTTTGGTGTCGGCGGGCAGCTTGGTCATGCTATCGGCGGCCTTGCAACCCTCGATATTGGTGATGGTCTTACCGGATTGCGGGGAGGAGTTGGTGTCCTGCAGATCGTTGAACGTGGCGCCGATGACCACATCGATGAGCTGATCCTCGCGAGCCGTCATGATCATGGTGGCGTCGGTGAAATTGCCGATCAGCGTATACGCCTGATTAATGGCGTTCTTGCCGAAGTAGATGGTGGTGCGTTCAACGTCGGTGCTGGAATAGTTATCGATTTTCTGCACGCTGAATCCACGATTGGCCAAAGCTTCACCCACGGCCTTGGCGAATTGGCCGTGAGAGGTGCCGTTCATCACGCGAATGCCGACCGAAGCGTTGGACACGTATTGCGCTTTGCCGCTGCTGTCCTTGACCGCGCACGGCGCCGCGTTGCCGTAATTCGGCTGGCTGGCCGGAGTCTCCACTTCGCCGAGGCCGAAAACGTGGAAATTGAACAGTAGGGCTATGACCAGCACTACTGCCAATACCGCGCCGCTGATGGAAAAGACGATGGTCTGGCGGCGGCGCACGTACGCCTTGCGGGCTTCACGTTCATCAACCTGATACGTCATCGGTGGACTTCTTTCATGGGTCGGGTGGCTGGTTGCTACCTTAGCGTCACTGTCTGACGCTGATATTGGGGTGTTCGGGAGATTTGGCTCGAATAATACGATCGACCACAGCTGTATCGCGCCACACCTCGATAATGCGTTGTGCCGCTGCCTCGTCGGCGGCGAAAGCGACCACTGAGGGGCCGGATCCGGAGACGAATGCATGGCTGGCACCCGCCTGCGTGGCGGCGTCGATGGCCTGCCCGCTGCGGGGATGCAGGCTGATTGCCGCAGCCTGCAGATGATTGCGGTCGCCTTCTGCGGCTCCCACGATGTCAAAGGTGTGGTAGACCTCAGGAGTGCTGAGTTGCGACTGGTATGCGCCGACCAATACTTCGCCGCTGAATCCCTGTTCTATCAGCGCCAGCTCATCGCGGCTGCCGGGGGCGATATCCGTGATGCGTTCGCCGAAACCGGTGCCGTATGCAAGGCCACCGGTCAGGCAGAACGGCATGTCCGCGCCCAACGTGGCGGCAATGGTGCGCAGGCGCTCTATGGGCCAGTTCAGCTCCCAGAGACGATTGACCGCCAGCATGGTCGCCGCGGCGTCGGCTGAACCGCCGCCTAGTCCGGCACCCACGGGAATGCGCTTGGTGATGGTCAACGCCACATCCGGCTCGCGCTCGGCCGCCTGGGCCATGGCGAAGAGGGCCAGTACCGCATGGTTGCGGCGCATGTCGCTGCGTGAGGAGGCCAAGTCGCCCAAATAAGCGCCTTCGAGCTCCAGAGAGAATCCTGCTCCGGGTTGCTTGGCGGTTGCGGTGACGGTGTCGTATACGCCGATTGCGCAGTAGATGGTGTCCAGTTCGTGGCGTCCGCCCCATTCGTCGTGAGCAGGTCCCACTTCCAAGGTGAGATTGGTTTTCGCCGGGCAATCCACCGTAATGGTGATGGGGGAGAGCTCATCGAACTGATGTCGGGCAGCGGCTGGGCGTGGATGTGAGGTTACCGGACTCATTGTGCATCATCTCCATCTCCACATGATTCGATGGCCTTGGCCAGAGCGGTGAATTCGGCGATGGTGAGCGTCTCTCCTCGACGGGTCGGATCGATGCCGGCGATGGAGAATGCCTCGGAGGGCGCAATGGTCTTCAATGCCGCGTGCAGGGTCTTGCGACGCTGACCGAATGCCGCATCGACCAGACGAAATACGAGTTCCCGTTGTGTGCCGTCGTCTGTGCTGTTCGCAGTTCCCGGGGCAGCCGGGTCATCGGCCTGATACCGGGTGAATTTGACGAGCGCGGAATCCACATTGGGAGCCGGCCAGAACACATTGCGGCCGATGGTGCCCACTCGTTCGGCGGTGCCATACCAGGCGAGCTTCACGCTCGGCGTGCCGTAGATCTTGGAACCGGGCTTGGCGGCGAGTCTGTCGGCCACCTCTTTTTGCACCATCACCAAGAACGAGCCGAGGTTGTCGAAACGCTCCAACAGCGTGAGCAGAATCGGCGTGGCCACGTTGTACGGCAGATTGGCGACCAGCGTAAACGATGTGTCGCCGTTGAAATCAGGCACGTTCTCCGGGGTGACGGTTAAGGCATCCCGATTGACGACGGTGAGTCGTGACGTGGCTTCGGGCATGAATTCGGCGACTGTGCCCGGCAGTCGTTCGGCCAGCGGCGGATCGATTTCGACTGCGGTCATGGTGGCGCCGGTTTCCAGAATCGCCAATGTCAACGATCCCAGGCCGGGGCCGACTTCCATGACATGATCGGCAGCGGTCACTCCCGCCTCGCGTACGATACGACGGACCGTGCCGGGGTCGATGACGAAGTTCTGCCCGAATTTCTTGGTGGGGCTGATGCCGGCATCGGCCGCGATACGACGGATATCGGCGGCACCTAACAGGTGACCGGTGGCGGGAATGGTGTCGTTCATAAGTGTGTGTTCCTTGTGGGCTTCGTAACCGATCAGTACCAACCGACTTGTTCGGAATGTTGCCATGCCTTGGACGGGCTGCCGTAGGCTTGTGCGATGTACCACAGACCCCAATCGATCTGTACGGCGGCATCGTCACGGTAATTGGCACCGAACGCAGCCATTTTGTCTGCTGGTAGCGACTGAGGAATGCCGTAGGCACCGGAGCTCGCGTTTTCGGCATACCACAGCCAACTGGACTCGCGGGTCCATAGTTTGACCAGACAATCCCAGTCGTTGCCCGTCCACCCGCGCTGCGCGGCGGCACCGGCGGCATAGGCCTGAGCCTGGGCTACGGTCGCATGCCAGAGTCGACCGGAAGGCGTGGTGGTTGTTCCTGAATCGGAGCCAGAAGAGCCGGAATTGTTGTTCGTACCGCCGCCGGTGTTACCGGTGTTGCCGGAGTTGCCGGTGTTACCGGTGTTGCCAGTGTTACCGGAATTGCCGGTGTTGCCGGAGTTGTTGCCGCCGGTGTTGCCGGAATTGCCGGTGTTGCCGGAGTTGTTGCCGCCGGTGTTGCCGGAATTGCTGGTGTTGCCGGAGTTGTTGCCGGCATTGTTGTTGGACGACTCGTGCTGATTGTTGGAACCGGAATCGGCCTTGCCGTTATCGGCGGAGTCGGATTTCTTATCGGAACCTTTATCGGTATCAGACTTGGCGGCGCCTACGGCGATGATCTGGTCGATGGCCATCGAGGTGACGGTCTCCGATTTCAGCGTCTCCGATTCGGCCACGCCATCCACATAGGTGACGTCGTACACCTGCGTCTTCTCGCCGTTGACGCCCTGCTGGCGCACATCGGCCTGCCCTTCAGCCAGATTCGGGTCGATGATGGTCTGGGTGGAGAACGGAATCACGGACGTGCGCGTCTCCTCGCCGTGGGTCACGCGGCGTACGCGCAGAATGGTCTCGTCGCTGTCTTTCTCAACGCTGACGCGATCCTCCTTGTTGAGCACGATGCCCTTGGAATCGAGGATGGAGGCGGCCGGCAGCTTGCCATTGGGGGCCACCGAGCTTTTGCCGTCGGCGATGACGGTGACCGGCCCGGACTGGTTGATCACCAGGCCGCCGGTGAGCTGGTTGTACACGTTCTTGATGTCGACGGTGATCTTCGCGGCGTTGTTCTGGTTTTCCTCGAAAAATCCCAGTAGCTGGTCGGCGCTGGTGGCCACGGTCCAGAACGGCACGGCGGTGCCGTCGATGTTGATGGTGGTCTGGTAGGCGGACTGTACGGTGACCACGGCATGATTGGCGAGCTGGTCGCCGGACGAGGTGGTCACGATATCGTGGGTCTTGATATCCACCCCTTGTTCCTCCAGAAGACGGGTGGCCGTCATCGCATATGTGGTGACTTGGGTGGTTTGCCCGTTGATGTTCAGGGCCACGGATTTACGCGCGGTGAACGCGAATGATCCAGCCAGCGCGATACTGGTCGCCGCGATACAGGCGATTACGCGGATGCGACGCAGTGTAACAAACCGCTGCGGGGTCCAACGCCGTGCCATTGCCATACTCTTCCTGCTGGGTGAACGATTACGCCACCCATCGTAACGGTTGTTCCGGCCCGTACTGCGGTTTCACCGGCCACCGTCACCATTCCTGCTCGTCAGATTGTTCTGAGCTCAAAAAAAGAAAAGAAAAGGGGGGCGGGAGAGAAGGGGATGTTCCCGCCCCCTTGAAGGCGCGGAGCTGGTTGGGGGACGCTCCGCCCTCATTCCAGGAAGCCCATAGTTGGGGGAAGGCTCCTGGAGTACTTACCCAAGGTAAGAATTATATGCGTAGAAAAATCTACGTATCATATAATACGCCACTTTTCTACGCGTCGAGCCTCTTGTCGGGATCGAACCGACGACCTGCCGCTTACAAGGCGGCCGCTCTGGCCATCTGAGCTAAAGAGGCGATTGTTCTTAACGCGTAAATCGTTGCGAACAAATGACTAGTATACCGGTACTTCCCGAGTGGTCAATTTAAGCCGAGCCGCAGGCGGTATTGCATATGTCGCGGCGTCAACTTATTCGGCCACGCAGCATCAGGAGGCGACCGAAATCGGCTTTCCGCTGGCACCGATGGATGGCATTTTGCCTTCCACGCCTACCTGGTCAGCATCCAGCCCAATGGACTTGAGGAAGCCGTCCACCATATTCGTGTCCGCCAGCGTGAGCTGCTTCAGATCCCAGTATTCGCCGTTGATGGTGAGTGTGGGGGAGGAGAAGGCGCCGGAGCTGTTGAACAGTTCGGGGCGCAGGATCGTGTAGTTGTTGGAGGCGGTGAGCCAGTCGAGGTATTCGTTCTTGCCGCTGAACGCCGCGGCGGCCACATCCTCGCTCACGCCGGCCTTGACGGCCTGCTTCTCCAGCTTGGCGTTGTTTACCGGCTCGTAATTGGACAATTCGCCCGGCTGGAAATCCTCAGCGTAGATGTTGGAGAGGTAGCTCATGAGGTGGTCGGGATCGTCATCATGCTCGGCAATGTAGATGGCACCGTTGAACACGCGGTTGGAGTAGTTGTCGGAGCTCTTGTTGTTCTGGAAATTGAGGAAGTGCAAATCGATGTTGAGCTGGCCTGCGTTCATCAGCTTGACGAGCGTCGGGTCGAGTTGGCGGTTCACCGAGGCGCAGCCGGGGCACAGCGGTTCCATGTAGATGGATACGGTGGGAGCCCCCTCGGCTTTCTGGCCATACCCTTTGTTGGAGATTACGAAGCCGGCCTTGTCGTCGGCGTTAGCCGGCTGGGTACTGACTTTCTTGAGCTTGCTATAGGCCTCGTCCACGGTCATGTTGCTTTGCTGGCTACTGCTGCTGGTGTTGGACGGCCGCATAGCCTTGTATACGGCGAATCCAGCGATGGCCACCAGCACCACAATAATGGCCACCACAATGCAGCCGATGATGGTCTGCTGCTTACGCTCCTTGGCTGCCTGCTCGGCCCGTGCCTGCTGGGCGGCCTCCTCGGCCGCTCGGCGCTCAGCGCGTGTGGCACGCTTGGCCTGACGCTTCGGATCTGACATAGCTATCCCCTTGCAATCGCTTCAATGTTTGGGCCCCATCATAATGACCGGGCCTGAGGAGGACTGCGCCCAGAGCTGATCTGAGGTGAATTCCCTGTAAAAGTGTGACGGAACGAACGTATCGGATACACAACGGCCATGTGTGCGGATGGCTGATGTGTGAGATTCCGCCCCGCTCTAGGCGAACGGCATCCAGTTGATCGGCATGCCCAGAATCGGCATCGCGCACAAGGCCACGGTGATGATGGCCCATATGGTGAACAGCACGGTGCCGCGCCCGCCGCCCTTGGGCGCCGGCGCCACTGGAGCAGGTGGAGCCCCACCCACTTCGGTGGATGGGGCGCCCGCCGGGCGACTGTGTTTGAGCCCGCGCAGTACGCCGCCCCCCAGCCGAATCATCATCGACTGTGGGGCGAACACAGTGACCAGCCAGCCGATGGCCATGAAACCGCCCAGCGCCAGCCCGGAAGCGGAGAACGGCACATCATTGAGCAACGGCACCGGAATACCCCAATCCGCGGTGAAATACCAGGAGATGGTGTGAACGGGCAGTGCCAGAGCCGCGGTGGCCACGGCGGTTCCCGCCATATAGATGATGACTAGCAGCAGTATGCGGGGAATGGCCAGCAGCAGGGCTTTGACCAGATGCCAGGGAAAAGTCGCCACGCGAATCCACGAATCGGAGTTTTTGCGCTCGCCGCCGCGTTTGCCCTCGCGCTCAAGCTGGGGTTCGGTGTTATAGGCCAGGGTGAGCAGTAGCCACAACAACGCAGTGGCCGCGATGATGGCCACGAGCGGAGCATTTGCCGCCAGTGCCGCCAGCGGCGCCGCCAGCAGGATCAATGGCAGGGTGCCGCGCTGCAGATATTCCCCTCGCTTCACGTCCACCGGATTGGGCATGGGAGGATTTTGGACCATGGTTTCGGTGGGGGCCGCTTGGGCGGTTTGGTCGATGATGCGCTGCAATGCCGGGCGAATGGCGGGGTCCACCGCTGTGGGCTGGTTGCTTGCGGGATCCCAGCTGCTCTGGGCGGTGCCGGACGGGGGGAATGATGACGGCTGCGGCGTGGGGAGTACGGTGGTGCGCTCGGCCATTGGCGTGGTTTGGTCCGGCATCGGTGTGGTCGCGCCGGTGAGTACCTGTGTGCCGGCGTCGTCGGTGAAATCGGCAGCAGCGTCGGGCAACAGTTGCGTGGCCTGCTCCGCACCGGCCGGCGGACGTGGCGGCATATCGGCTAAGGGCAGCGTGGCGGTAGCGGCGCCAGCCGGCGAGAATACGGCGGTTTCGCCATCGCCGTTATCGCCCTTATTGCCGGAGAACACGGCCATGGTGGGAGCCTCAGCGGCTTCCTCGGCCGCGCGCCAGATGGTTCGGGGATTATTGCGGTCAACGCCGCCGGCCGCGCCAAAAGGGGGCATCGCCTCCGCGGCTTCGGCAACGATCGCAGCCGGTTGTCCAGCCACGGCTCCCGCGGCGAACGGTCCCGCCTGCTCGCCCTGCCAAGCGTTGGGATTCAACGCATCCAAGGCGATGGCATTCAGCAATTGATCCGGCGTGCAACGATCCCTGCGATCCGGGTCCAGTGCAGAACGGAAGGCAGCCAATGTGCCGGCCGGTAGTCCGGAAAGATTCGCGTTGCCCGAGGCCTCGCGCTCAAGTACCGCCATCATCGGCTTGGTGCCGAACACAGGCGCGCCGGTTGCGGCAAAAGCGAGCACGGACGCCACCGACCACCAATCGGTGGCGTCGTCGGATTCGGCACCGTCAATAATCTCGGGTGCGATGAATCCGGGTGTACCCATCACTAGGCCGGTGCGGGTCACGTGACTTTCGCCCTCGCCCATCGCGATACCGAAATCGACCAATACCGGTCCGGCGGCCGACACCATCACATTGGTGGGTTTGATGTCGCGATGGACGATGCCGGCCGCATGTACGGCTTTGGTGGCTTCGATGAGCTTGCGGGCCAAGCGTTCCAGATCGTCGCCCACATACCGGCCATTGGCGGCCACATCATCCTTAAGATTCTTGCCCTCGATGAGTTCAGTGACGATGAACGCCAACGTATCGTCGAGTTCCATATCCACGATGCCGCACACACCCGGATGATTGATCTTCTTCAAGGCCATGGCCTCGCGCCGCAGGCGCTCGCGCGGCGTGACATCGGGCTTGAGGTCGGGGTCGTGCAGGGCCGTGGACGCAGAGCCGGAGCCTGCCACTGACTCGTCGGTCAGGGAGTCGCGCAGAATCTTCATGGCATAGGTGGTGCCGCCGTCGTCGCGCACCCGCCACACCGACCCCATAGCTCCTGAGCCGAGCCGGGAGATCAGCGTATACCCACCAACCACTTCGCCGGGCTCAAGATTCAACGCGTTCAAATCGCTCATGCCCTCCATCCTAATGCCTTGCTGGTGCATTATTCTGGCTCTCTCCTGGGAGGCCGAGCTTGATATTTCTTGGCTCCCCTCTCTGAGAGGGGAGCCAAGAATAAATGCCGTTTACGTATTGAGAAGTGCCGTTTACGCCATTAAGGTCGATTGCCCTGACCGGATGTGGTAGCAAATTATGCGCTCGAAATGACAGGATAGG
>ENA-UOOA01003732-UOOA01003732.1-human-gut-metagenome-genome-assembly--contig:-P61old-NODE-3732-length-18469-cov-9.820028_pt1 | contig 18469 bp, 9 predicted proteins | sample MGYA00242467_ERZ724014 | MGnify/ENA metagenome assembly ERZ724014 | reverse complement strand
GAGCTCCCCAGCATTTCCCGGCAATTGGACCCAGACAAACAATATGCTCGAAAATCGAACTTGGGAGGAACAATAAACCATGAAGCATGTGAAACAGCTGCTTTCTGCACTGCTTGTGCTGGCTGTTGTACTCTCGCTGCTCCCGGCTGGCGTTCTGAAGGCATCTGCCGCAGAAGCACCCGCAGCGCTGGACATCGGCTATCCCACATTCAAGAACACAGAGCTTCTCGACGAGGTCTATGACCTGTCAAAGCTCGGCGTGTCCTATTCCGAAAAGGACATTATGATGGCGATCTATAAGCAGGATCTCGCCAATGGCGGCGACTCCTTCTATATGGACCGCATTCTCGCCCGTGAGGGCGTCTGCAACGGCAACGCCGGTTCGAACGGCAACGCCGACGGAAACACCTTCCTGACCCGCGGCCGCGCGCTGTATATGTACACGAGCAGCCCGTCCGTCATCGGCTTCGGCGGCAACACGGCTTATCATCAGCCGCTTGGCCGGGGCAATCTGGTTCGCGTTCTCTTCTCGAACGCCGACGGCAGCCTGACCACGAAGGAAGACACCAGCAAGCGCGTCAATGCGCCGAGTAACTGGTCCAGCACCTACTCTGTCGGCAGCAACCTGACGCTGGATGTCGTGAAGTTCATCCATCAGGAGAACGTCGCCGTTACGACGATGACGCTGACCAACAAATCCGCAGAGGATCAGGCAATTACGGTGGCAGCGGACTCCATCTTTGCGACGGAGCCCGGCAAGGTCACGGTCAATGGTGCAGAGCAGACAGAGCTGACCGGCACCTGCTCTTCCCCTGCAGGCCTTACCACCATCTATGCCCGCATGACCGGCGACGGTTTCGAGGCCGCTTCGTCCGACGACTATTGCTGGCTGTCCCGCGACGTCACCGTCCCCGCGGGCGGCAGTGTGGAGCTGAAGGTCGTCATCGCCTTTACGACGGAAGAGATCCCGGAGTCCACCGAGCAGTACCTCCGCTTCGCAGGCCTCGGCAACCTTGAGGCTGTCCGTGCGCAGAAGGCGGAATACAACCTCTACTGGGCGGAGAACCTGCCCTACATCGACGTGCCGAAGAAGGCCGTCCAGAAGGCGATCGACTATCGCTGGTGGCTGGAGCGCTTCAATTCGCTCGATGCCAACATCCCCGGCTATGACTATCAGTACCCCGTCACCATCGAGGGCGTCCTCGGCTACAACAACGCCATCATCCTGACGCAGCCGATGCACCTGCAGGATACGAAGTGGCTCCGCTCCCCGTATCTGGCCTATGGCCAGCTGCTGTCCGCGGGCAACTCCTCGCAGAGCAGCGCCTTCCTTGATAACCCCGGCAACCGCAACAACTGGAACAACCACTATGGTCAGTATCTGGCTGAGGCCGGCTATGAGGCGTTCAACGTCATCGGCGGCGGCGCAGAGGTCGCGGAGAACTTCGCGTACTACTTCGGCCACGATGCTACCGGCCAGCTGGAGCACTACGGCAACCACATTGAGGGCCGCGACCTCATCGCTTACCGCAACAACTACATGACCGGCAACGACGCCGATACCATCTCCATGCATGCTCCCGGCACCGGCACCTGGAAGGCACACGGCGAAAACGCCTACGTCTGGGCCGCTGCCGACGCCGCCGCGAAGCTCTATGAGCAGCTGGGCAACACCGAGCAGGCCAAGTATTACCGCGATCTGGCCGACAAGATCAAGGCCGACGTCCTCGAGCTCATGTGGTGCGAGGAGTGCCAGAAGTTCGAGACCTATGCCGTCCGTCCGACCGGCACACAGCATAACGCTAACCAGCCCAACCTCGTCAAGTACACCGAGTCCAACAACTACAACTACTTTGCCGTGGGCCTCGTCCCCGATGATGCCGCTTCCGTCACGAAGTACAAGGAAGCCCTCAAGGCCTTCTCCAACGGCAAGGAGTTCCCGATCTTCCCGTTCTACACCGCCAACCAGGTCCACAACCAGGAGGTCAGCGGTTCGAACAACTTCTCGAACATCAACTTCACCGTGCAGCTCCGTCTGTATGAGTCCGCTCTTCGTACCTATGACAAGGAGCAGACCTACATCACCGACGACATGCTCGCCATGATGGCCGAGTGGATGGCATGGAACGTCTACCCCGATGCAGGCGACGTCCGCTATCCGAACAACAACGAGTTCCACAACATCGACGGCAGAACCTATGAGAACTACTATCGTTCCTGGATCTACCACAACATCCTCGGCAACTACACCTACCTCTTCATCGAGGACATGGCCGGTATCCAGCCGCGTTCCGATGAAAAGATCGAGCTGAGCCCGATTGACTTCTCCTATGACCACTTCATGGTCAACAACGCCCGCTATCACGGTCATGACCTGACGGTCGTGTGGGATAAGCCGGACGACGGCAAGACCTGGTACAACGAGTGCCCCGAGGGCTACTCCCTGTACATCGACGGCACGCTGGCCTTCACCCTGAAGGATCTGGCCCATGTCGTCTATGACTCCGCCACGAAGGAAATCTCCTTCCCCGACGGCGCTGTCGAGATCGTCACCAATAACGGCGGCGCTGCCATCCCCACCGCGATGAACACCGCCATCACCGAGGAGAAGGTCCTCAACATGCTGGAGAAGTCCGGCGTGCACGGCATGACGAACCTCGCCGAGGGCGCGGAGGTCACCGCCACCTTCACCCCGGACAAGGCCCGCGCCGCGTCCTGGGCAGAAAAGCACCGCGCTGACGGCAGCGACTCCACGTCCAAGGCTGTCAATGAGACCGCTCCCGATCCGCAGGCAGTTGTGGACGGCACGACCGTCGACATGCCGTTCTGGGGCAACTACGGCAGCGTGAACGAGCGCGACAGCCTGACGCTGAAGCTCTCCTCCAAGCAGACCGTGGACATGGCGACGCTGTACTTCTACAACGACCGCCAGACGAACGGCTACTCCGAGCCCTCCAAGTTCGCAGTCGAGTACTGGGACGGCGAGGCCTGGCAGGCCGTCCGGCAGCAGACCCGTACCCCGTCCGCTCCGCGCGCGAACTACAACGCTGTGTACTTCGCACCGGTCGAGACGGATCAGTTCCGCTTCACCTTCACCAACAAGGACAAGGGCTTCACTGCCGTGACCGAGATCCAGCTCTTCAACGAGTGCGGCGACCGCGATCACCCCGCGCAGAACACGGCCCCGTCCGTGAAGCTGGCTGAGGATACCTCCCTCACCGGTAACCTCTATACCACCCTGAAGGCGACCTGCACCGACGACGGTATGCCCTACGACAAGGACATGTCCTACGCCTGGGAAGTCATCTCCGCCCCTGAGGGCGCTGAGACCCTGCTGAGCAGCGCCAACAAGCCCACCACGACCATCTCCGGCACCGTGGAAGGCGAGTACACCGTCCGCTTCACCGTCAGCGACGGCGAGCTGAGCGCGACCGGCGAGCTGGCTGTCACCCTGAAGAAGGGCGCTGCGGGCGGCCTCGGTGAGGACGTCGCTCCGGACGCCGCTTCCGTCGAAAGTGACTACACCTCCAGCTGGGAGAACCTGAACGGCATCAACAACCCGAGCTTCGAGCCGACCAGCTCCAACGTGGGCACCGGCAAGGGCTGGGGCAACTGGCGTCAGAGCGCCGGCTCCGAGCACTATGTCGGCTATACCTGGGATGAGGCCGTGACCGTCGGCGGCGCGGACATCTACTGGTATGACGACGGCGGCGGAACGCAGGTCCCGTCCGCGCTGCGCATGCAGTACCTCGATGCCAACGGCGCGTGGCAGGATGTCAACATCACCACCCCGTTCGAGAGCAGCATCGCAAAGAACAAGTACAACCGCATTGAATTCGACCGCGTTACCACCACCCGCCTGCGCCTGTATGTCACCGTTCGCTCCGGCGCACAGGCAAACGGTATCTATCGCTTCAAGGTCTATTCCTCCGTTGACGTCGCCTCTCTGAACGAGGTCTTCCTCGCCACGAAGCCCGGCGTCATGCCCACGCTGCCCTCCAACGTCACGGCAGTCACCTCGGACGGCGCGCTCATCAGCGTCCCCGTCACCTGGGAGACCCTGACGGCTGACATGATCGCCACCGACGGCGAGGTCAAGCTCCGCGGCGTGAACAACTCCACCGGCAAGATGACCACCTGCACCATCTATGTCCGCAGCGATATGGATAAGGCCACCATCACGAGTGTGGAGCCCGTTGAGGTCACCACGACGCAGGGTGTCGTCCCGGCGCTGCCGAAGACCGTGAAGGTCGGCTACAACAACGGCGCATTTGACAACCAGACCGTCAAGGTCACCTGGCCCGCCATCACGGCTGCCGAGCTGGCCAATGTCGGCGACGTGAACTTCGAGGGCGAGGTCGAAGGCACCGCCACGAAGGCCATGCTGACGATCCACGTGCTCAAGGCCCCGGACGACCCCGCTGTTGCTGCGGTCAAGGAGCTCATCGACGCCATCGGCGAGGTAACGCTCGAGAGCGGCGACGCCATCGACGCTGCCCGCGCCGCCTATGACGAGCTGCCCGAGGCCAAGAAGGCGCTAGTCGACAACTACGAGAAGCTGACTGCGGCAGAGGAAGCTTACGCCGCCATGGTCGACGCTGCTGCCGCCAAGGCTGCGGAGGACCTGATCGACGCCATCGGCGAGGTCACGCTTGAGAGCGGCGACGCGATCAAGGCTGCCCGCGCCGCCTATGACGCTCTGACCGACACGCAGAAGGAACTGGTCAAGAACTATGAGGAGCTGACCGCTGCTGAGGAAGCTTACACCGCCCTGGTCGACGCCGCTGCCGCAAAGGCTGTGGACGACCTGATCGACGCCATCGGCGAAGTTACTGCCGACAGCGGCGACGCGATCAAGGCTGCCCGCGCCGCCTATGACGCTCTGACCGACACGCAGAAGGAACTGGTCAAGAACTATGAAAAGCTGCTCGCTGCCGAGGAGCTGTATGAGGAACTGATGGCATCGGCTGCGGCAATCGCCCAGAAGGCCGCTGAGGAAGCCAAGCAGGCCCAGGAAGAGGCCGAGGCCGCGCAGAAGGCCGCCGAGGAAGCCGCTGAGGCCGCCAAGGCCGCGCAGGAGGCCGCCGAGGCCGCCGCTGCCAAGGCCGGGGAGAACAACGCCGCTGCCGAGGAAGCCCGCAAGGCTGCTGAAACCGCGCAGGCCGCTGCCGAAGCCGCACAGGCCAAGGCCGAAGAGGCTCAGAAGAAGGCCGAAGAGGCCAAGACCGGCGCCGAAGCCGCCCGGAAGGCCGCCGAGGAGAACAACGCCGCCGCTGCCGCCGAGGCTGCGAAAGCTGTTTCCGAGGCACTGAAGGCTGCCGAAGAGGCTGGCCGCTCCGCGCAGAGCGCCACGCAGGCTGCTCAGAGCGCTGCGCAGGCTGCCGAGAGCATGCTGAAGGCGCAGGAGGCTCAGGCCGCTGCCGAGGCTGCCCAGGCTGCCGCCGAGGCCGCGCAGGCCAAGGCCGAAGAGGCACAGAAGAAGGCCGAGGAGGCCGCCGCTTCCAGCGCCGAGGACAAGGCTGCCGCCGAGAAGGCCGCTGAGGAGGCCAAGGCTGCCAAGCAGGCCGCCGAGGATGCAAAGACCGCTGCCGAGGACGCCAAGGCCGCTGCCGAGCTCGCGCTCGAGGCTGCCAAGAAGTCCGAGGTCGAGGCTGCCGCCTCTGCCGCCGAGGCTGCAGAGTATGCCCGCCAGATGGCCGAAACCTATCAGAAGGTCGTCGAGATCAAGGCGGAGCTGATCAACTATCTGGCCGAGGCTCAGGCCGCTGCCGAAAAGGCAGAGGCGGAGCGCAAGGCCGCCGAAGAGGCCCGCAAGGCTGCCGAAGAGGCTGCCCTCGCCGCCTCGAAGTACACCGCAACGTTTGAGCTGGCACAGCTCCTGCACGAGAGCGAGACTCTGACCGGTCACGCCCGTGAGGACTATGCCAAGGTCATCGAGGACGCCAAGGCCACCATCGAGGCTGCCAAGACGCCCGAGGAGGTCGACGAGATCCTTGCGGCCGCACGCGAGGCCCTCAAGACCGCAGGCTGCCCGAGCACGAACTTTACCGACGTGGAGGAGAATGGCTGGTATCATACCGGCGTCGACTTCATGGTGAGAAACGGCTTCATGAACGGCGTCGCGGACGATGCGTTCGACGTCGACGGCAACCTGACCCGCGCCCAGCTCGTGACGATCCTCTATCGCATCGCGGGCGAGCCGGAGAGCACGGCCACGAACCCGTTTGCCGACGTGGCAGACGGTCAGTGGTACACGAACGCTGTCATCTGGGCAGCGGAGAACGGCATCGTCAAGGGCGTGAACACCACGACGTTCGCCCCGAACGACCAGATCACCCGTGAGCAGATCGCGACGATCCTCTTCCGCTATGCCAAGGCGGAGAAGGTCGAGGGCAAGCTCGCCGGTTTCCCGGATGCCGAGAAGGTCTCCGATTACGCCGCCGACGCCATGGCGTGGGCAGTGGAGCAGGGCCTCATCAACGGTATCTCCGAGAGCGACGGCAAGACCTATCTCGCCCCGCAGGAGACCGCGACCCGCGCCCAGATCGCCGTCATTCTGATGCGCTATCTGACAGCGGAGAACTGATCCAAAAAAATCCCTGTCCGCCGATGCGGGCAGGGGAGGAGCCGCCCACCGGGCGGCTCCTTTTTTGACTTTTGCGGCGCGCTGTCGATCGTACCCTTATTGTAGGGGAGCGGCATGCCGCTCCCGGCGCTGCACTGCCGATTCGCACAGGCTATCGTTAAAATGAGAAACGCCGAAGTATGGGGTGTAGCGGCGCTCAGTGAGCGCCATGCAGGCTGGCAGTATTTGCGGCACACATTCTATGACGCGAGGCTTCCAGATTTGTCATTGCGAGAAGGCCGCAGGCCGACGTGGCAATCTCGTGCAGGCAGCTGCAATTTCGCCGGGAGTACCCTGTTATCCGGCCGGGTACTGCGAGATTGCCACGTCGCTTCGCTCCTCGCAATGACACATCAGGAAGCATGGCGCAGGAAACGGTACACTGCACCGAATTGGTGCTGCTTTTGCCGCTTCGCGGACGGGCGGGGCATGCCCCGCCCCTACCATGAATGGCCCAGAATGACCCAATACAGACGCAAAAAACCGGCGCAGGGGGGCCTGCGCCGGTAGGGGATATCTTCAAAATCAGGCAAGGCGGAAGCGGAGCATATTCCACGAGGCGGCGGGGAGCTCCGGGGCTTCTGCGCCGACGGCGACCTCGCGCGGCAGAGCGGGCTGGGCGTCTGCGGTGTTCTCGGAGTCCAGCGAGGGAGCGGTCAGCGTGACATGCTGCTCCAGCACGGCGTTCAGGCCGTCAAGCTCCAGCGTCATGGCCTCGTCGAGGCTTTTGTTCACGGCAAAGACCGTCACATGCGTGCCGTCCTCGGAGAGCACGGCGGAGCTGGAAAGGTACGGGGCCTTCGGGCTGACACCGCAGGCATAGGTCGGAACCTCGACCTCCTGCTGCAGGGCCGTGCCGCGGCCGAACTGCGAGCCATAGAGGAACGGCCAGTACGTCGTCTGCGCCCAGGCGCGGCCGCCCGGCTCGGTCATAATGGGGGCCAGCGCGTTGACGAGCTGGGCAAGGCAGGCGACCTTCACGACGTCGGCGTGGTTGAGCAGGGTGTTGAGCATGCTGCCGACGAGCAGAGCGTCTGCAAAGTCGTAGTTCTCCTCTTCAATGGGGCGGGCGACCGTCCACTTCTCCGGCACCCTGCCGTTCTTGGCATAGTGATACCAGACGTTCCACTCGTCGAACGACAGACCGATATGCTTGTCGCTGCCGACCTCAAGGCGGATCTTTTCGCAGATGGCGGCGACCTCCTGAATGAACTCGCCCATCTCCTCGCTGCGTGCAAGGAAATTCATGACGTCGCCCTCATGGTTCGTATAATACTGATGGAGCGACAGATAGTCGACGTAGGGATAGCTCTGGCGGAGGACCTCCTCTTCCCAGGTGCCGAACGTCGGCATCGTGCGGTAGGAGCTGCCGCAGGCGACGGTCTCAATGGTCGGGTCGAACATCTTCATGAGCTTGGCCGTCTCGCAGGCGATGCGGCCGTATTCCGTGGCCGTCTTCGAGCAGATCTGCCAGGGGCCGTCCATCTCGTTGCCGAGGCACCAGAGCTTGACGTTATAGGGGGCCTCGCGGCCGTTTTCGCGGCGCTTGTCCGCCCAGTAGGTGTGCATGTCGCCGTTGCAGTATTCCAGCAGCTCTACGGCGTCCTTCGGCGTGCCGGTGCCGAGGTTCACGGCCATCATCGGCTGCGCGCCGATACGCTCGCACCACTGCAGGAACTCGTCCGTGCCGACCTGATTCGGCTCAATGGCGCTCCACGCCATGTCGGGGCGGACGGGACGCCTGTCCTTCGGGCCGATGCCGTCGCGCCAGTCGTAGCCGGAGAGGAAGTTGCCGCCCGGATAGCGGATCTGCGTGACATGCAGCGGGCGGATCAACGCCTCCACGTCGCCGCGGAAGCCGAAGGCGTCGGCGGTCGGGTGACCCGGCTCATAGATGCCGGTATAGACGGCGCGGCCGAGATGCTCGATGAACGAGCCAAACACGCGGGGATCGATGGGGGAGATGATGCAGTCCTTCTGAAGTCGGATGCGAGCTTTCATGAATTAACCTCCTGTGGATTCTCGTTTGATGATCGTACATTCCAGCATGATGTCCTTCTGCGCCGGATGCTTGCCGGAGAGCATGTCCAGCAGGGTATGGCCCGCACTCTGGCCCATCTGGAACAGCGGCAGGGCGACGGTGGAGAGCGACGGGCGGCAGACGGAGCTGATCTCACGGTTATCGTAGCCGATGAGGAAGATGTCTCTGCCGACCTCGATGCCGTTCTGGTTGCACCAGTCGATCACACCGGTGCCGACAAGGTCATTTTGGGCGAAAATGGCCTTTGCGCCCGCGCGGATGAGCTCGCCGCCGAGACGGTAGCCGGAGTCACGGTCCCAGTCACTTGCGCGGACGAGCGAAGAGTCATAGGCTACGCCGTGGTCGTGCAGGGCCTGCAGGAAGCCGTTGGCGCGGCGCAGGGTGTGCACGGAGTGGATGGGACCCGTGATCATGCCGATGTGCTCCGACGTGTGCTCCAGCAGAGTGCCCGTGGCCTCATAGGCGGCAAGACGGTCATCATAGCCGACGCAGGGCACGTCCTGATCCTCGCAGGTGCAGTAGACGCACACGAACGGGATATGGGCATGCGCCTTCAGCGATGCGACAAGGTGGCTGTGACAGCCGATATAGATGATGCCCGCGACCTGCTTGGACAGCAGATCGTTCACGGCGGAGCGGACGAGAAGGTTGCTCTCTGGGTAGTCCCAGGGATTGTCGTGGTAGCGCTTGTTGAAACGCAGATTGCTCAGAATATAATGATAGTTCAGCGTCTCGCATACGGAGGCGACGCCGTCGACGATCTCCGGCGTGTTGAAGACGGTCAGGTCCTCCGTGATGATGCCGATGGTGTGCGCGTCGCCGAGCTTCAGCGAGCGGGCATTGAGATTCGGGAGGTAATTGAGCTGGTCCGCGATCTGCAGGATACGGTCGGCCGTCTCCTGCTTGACGCCGGATTTATTGTTCAGGACCTTGGAGACCGTTGCAATGGATACACCGGCCCGGTCCGAGATCTCGCGAATGGTTGCCATGAAATAGTTCACCTTCTCTGGTTTTTTACAATGCGGAGTGTTGATATAATCATATCATACCGCATGAAAAACAGCAAGAGCTAAACGTTTTATTTCGGGAAAAATGCTAACTTTGACGCAAATTACAGGGAAATTCCGCGTGCTGCACATTTTGGGGCTTACATGCAGGCCGGAACGGGCCGCGGAGCGGCAGATGCGCAAGTTGAACGTTGTGAATTCTGCACAAAAAGGGACTGGAAAAGTTGTATAAACTCACGATTCTGTAATTCCGCCTTTACAAATCCGAAAAATATGATATAATCAGGTCAGAAAAAGTTAAACGTTTAAATCACCGGACGCCAATTGCGGCTTCGGCACGCGGCGACCGACGACGGATTCCGCGTTTTCTTTTCCGATTTTTTCTTAAACGTTTAACCATCAATGGAGGTTCCACATTATGGCAAGCAAGATCACGATCCCCGATTTGAAAAAAATTAGAGTAACGGATCCGCTGTTCAGCCATTACGCGGACATGGTTGCAAAGAAAATGATCCCCGTGCAGTGGGAGATCCTCAACGGCAAGCAAGGCCAGAGCCGCTGCTTCTGCATTGATAATTTCCGCATCGCCGGCGGCACGCTCCAGGGCGAGCACCGCGGTGTCGTGTTCGGTGATACCGATGCCTATAAATGGCTTGAGGCTGTTGCTTATTGCGCAAATAACGGCGAAACGGAGTACATCTCCCAGGCGGATGAGCTCATCGAGATCATCGGGCAGGCCCAGCAGCCGGACGGCTACCTGAACACCTATTTCACGGTCTGTCATCCCGAGCTCCGCTGGAAGAACCTCACCGAGGGCCACGAGCTCTACAGCGCGGGCCACCTCATCGAGGCTGCCGTCGCCTACTATAACGCCACCGGCAAGCGCCGCCTGCTCGATATCGCTGCCAGGTTCGCGGACCTCATCTGCGAGACCTTCGGCGACGGCGAGGGTCAGCTTCCGGGCTATCCCGGCCATCAGGAGATCGAGCTTGCGCTCGTGAAGCTCTGGCGCGTGACGGGCGAGGAGCGCTACCTGAAGACGGCTCGCTTCTTCATTGACTGCCGCGGCCGCACGCCGAACTATCTCCTGCGCGAGATGAACGATCCGCAGCATAAGCTGATCTTCCCGGAGCTGCGCAGCTACGATCCGTCCTACTCCCAGTCGCATGTGCGCCCCGTGGAGCAGAAGACAATGGAGGGCCACGCAGTCCGCGCCATGTACCAGTGCAGCGCAATGGCAGATCTGGCCGATATCCAGCAGGACGAGGCCCTGCGCAATGCCTGCCAGACGCTCTGGGACAATGTCACGAAGCGCCGCATGTACATCACGGGCGGCATCGGCTCGTCTGGCCTGCTTGAGCGCTTCACCGTGGATTACGACCTGCCGAACGACCGCATGTACTGCGAAAGCTGCGCGTCCATCGGTCTGATGATGTTCGGCCAGCGCATGGCGGCCATGTTCCGCGATGCCTCGTACTACGAGACGGTGGAGCGCGCCCTGTGCAACACGGTGCTCGGCGGCGTCAGCGCTGCGGGCGACCGCTACTTCTACGTCAATCCGCTGGAGGTCTGGCCTGCAAACTGCAAGGACCACACTTCCATTGAGTATCTCAAGCCCGTCCGCCAGCCGTGGTTCGAGGTTGCCTGCTGCCCTGCGAATATCGCGCGCACGCTCGCTTCCCTCGGCCAGTACATCTATGCGGTCGATGACCGCAGCATTTATGTCAACCTGCTCGTCGGCTCGACCATCGAGACGACCCTGCGCGATACCGACGTCCGCATCGAGCAGCGCAGCGGCCTGATGCATGGCGGCGCGCTGGAGCTGGACGTCCGCTCGAGCGGCACACACCCCATCGTTGTGCGCCTGCGCCTGCCGAAGTGGCTTGAGAAGCCAGTCTTCCGCCTGAACGGCGAGGGCATCCAGCCTGCGGTCGAGAACGGCTATGCCGTATTGGCCGTGAACTGCGCAGGAGAGCATCACTTCACGCTCAGCGGCTCGGTGCCCGTGCACCGCTGCGCCGCAAACCTGTGTGTTCGCGCCGATGTCGGCCGCGTCGCGCTGCAGAAGGGCCCGTTCGTCTACTGCTTCGAGCAGCAGGACAACGGCGAAAACCTTGCGGCCCTGCGCATGGCGCCGGATGCCGCCGTTGAAGAGAAGGCGCCCGCCGAGGGCCTGCCCGGTGATCTGCCGGAGCTGGATGTGAGCGGCTGCCGCATCGTTTCAACCGGTGTGGACGACGCTGAGCTCTATGCCGACTGCGCCCTGCGCACGGAGCCGTGCATGCTGCACGCCGTCCCCTATGGCCTGTGGGGCAACCGCACGCCCGGCGAGATGCGCGTCTGGGTCGATACCACCATTTCGTAATTATACGCAGCAGGAAGCTGCTATAATAAAAAACTTGAAATGAAGAAAGGAACCTGAACCATGAAGAAGATCATCGCGCTCCTGCTGTGCCTCCTGATGATCGTTGGTATGGTCGCCTGCGCAACCAACACCGACAACAACGATCAGACCGACGGCTCTCAGGACACCACCCCCGCCACGGAGAACTCCGATTCCTCCGATGACACCAACGGCAATGACGGCGACGTCGTCACCATCACCTACTCCTACTGGGGCACCCCGGACGAGGCTGCCAGCGTGCAGGCCGTCGCCGACAAGTTCCACGAAGAGTATCCGAACATCAAGGTTGAGGTCATGGCGATCCCCAACGAAGAGTATGTCACCAAGCTGAACACCATGGCTACCGCGGGTGAGCTTCCCGACTGCGGCATCATGAACGAGTCCGGCGTTCTGGACTTCGCTTCCGACGGCCTGCTGTACGACATCTCCGCCATGTACGAGGGCGCCGACTCCATGCCCCTTGATTCCATCACCTTCAAGAGCGAAGGCAAGCCCGTTGCTTACTCCGCTGCGAACGAAGTCCTGTCCCTGTACTACAACAAGGACATGTTCGATGCCGCCGGTCTGGACTATCCGTCCGCTACCGAGGCTATGACCTGGGACGAGTTCGTCACCCTGGCCAAGACCCTGACCCTCGACGCCAACGGCAACAACGCCCTGAGCCCGGATTTCGACAAGGAAAACATCAAGCAGTACGGCTGCGTCGTTGATAACTGGACCTGGCAGCTTGAGGTTTGGGCACTGTCCAACGGCGGCCGCTGGTTCACCGAGGACGGCTCCGCCTGCACCATCAATGACCCGAAGGTCATCGAGTCCATCCAGAAGGTCGCTGACCTGACCCTCGTTGAGAACTGCATGCCTTACAATGCGGGCCTCGAGGACAACGGCATGCAGCGCTCCCTGCTGACCGGCACCGTCGCCATGGCGACCGCTGGCGCATGGAACGTCGGCACCTGCCTTGCCACCGCCCGTGACGAAGGCCTGAACTATGGCGTCGCCCGTCTGCCGAAGATGGTCAACGAGGTCACCATCTGCACCGGCGGCCCGCAGGTCGTCTTCTCCCAGACCAAGCATCCGGAAGAGGCCATGACCTTCATCAAGTGGTACATGAAGGAAGAGAACAGCTGGGACAGCCTGATCGCCACCGGCATCTGGATGCCCATCCTCGAAGAGTACTACACCGATGAGACCCTCACCAACAAGTGGATCGACAACCCCAACTTCCCGGATCATGACGAGTACAAGGGTGCTGTCGTTGACTACGCAAGAGATTGCGCTGAGTCTACCTGCTGGTACTACATCCCGCACACCACCGAGTTCATCGAGCTCCTCCGCACGGTCCTCGGCCCGGTCTGGACCGGCGAGCAGACCGCTGAGCAGGCGATCACCGAGAACTACGACGCACTGAACGCAGTGTTCATGGGCGAGTAAGCAGAACCCTCTGACTGATATCTGAAACCCCGGTTTTGGCCGGCCGCCCGGAGCGGCGGCCGGCCAAAATGCCTTTTTCAACTCCTAACTCAAAGAAAGGGTGAGCAAGTTGCCCAAACGCACTAAGAAACCCAAGAGCAAGCTGCTCCGCAAGGAAGCGCGCGCTGCGTATCTCTACCTCATCCCCGCATTTATCGGCCTGATCGTGCTGACCTATATTCCGCTGATCGCGGTGTTCGGCCTGAGCTTTTTCAAGTGGGGCGGAACCGGCGCACCGGAATGGAACGGCATCAATAACTATATCAAGCTCTTCACCACGGATCCGTACTTCAAGGAATCCATCAAAGTCACCGTCTATTTCTCCCTGCTTGCTGTCGTCGGCAGCATGGTCTATTCGCTGATTGTCGCAATGCTGCTCAACCGCAAGATCCCCGCCCGCGGCTTCTTCCGCGCGGTCTTCTACCTGCCCTATGTGCTGCCCGCAGCCGCCGTCTACATCGGCTGGAGCTGGCTGTACAATACGGAGTGGGGTCTGTTCAACTACATCCTCTCCAAGCTCGGCATCGAACGCCTGATGTTCGTCAGCTCGTCCTCGCAGGTCGTTCCGTCGCTGGCACTGATCGCCGTGTGGCTCTCCGGCAACCTGATCGTGATTTTCCTGGCGGGCCTGCAGAATGTGCCCCGCGTGTACCATGAGGCCGCCGAGATCGACGGCGCAAACGCATGGCAGCGCTTCTGGCATGTGACCTTCCCCGGCATGACCCCCATTATCTTCTATAATATGCTGATGTCCCTGATCACCAACATGCAGGTCGTCACGCCTGCCCTCGCTCTGACGAAGGGCGGCCCCGGCAAATCCTCTTACTTTATGTCCTACATGCTCTACAACTACGCGTTCAAGCAGCGCGGCAAGATCGGTCTCGCCTGCGCAATCGCCTTCGTGCTGTTCCTGCTGATCGGCGCCTTTACGCTGCTGCTGTTTGCCACCAGTAAGAGCTGGATCTTCTATGAAGGAGGCGACGACAAATGAGCAGCCTGAAAAGCCGCAAGCGCACCGAGCGCATCACGAATGCGCTGTGCTTCATCGCGCTGATCTTCCTGACCTGTCTGTGCATGCTGCCCATCTGGTGGATCTTCCGCTCCAGCCTGATGTCGAACGCCGAGCTGTTCAAGTGGCCGCCTGCCTTCTTACCGCCGCGCTGGCTGTTCTCGAACTACGCCAACACGCTGGAATACTTCAAGTTCTGGACCTATCTGAAGAACACGATGATCATCATCGTCCCGTCTGTCATCTTCGGCACCATCACGGCCACGATGTGCGGCTACGCCTTCGCGCGCCTGCGCTTCCGCCTGCGGAACTTCCTGTTCACGCTGTGCGTCGGCTCCATGCTGCTGCCGACCATGGTCACGCTCATCCCGCTGTACATCATGTGGACGAAGTTCTTCAACATGTCCAACACGTTCTGGCCGCTCATCCTGCCGTATCTCTGCGGCGGCGGCGCGTTCAACATCTTCCTCATCCGCCAGTTCGTCCGCTCCATCCCGCGTGAGCTCGACGAAGCTGCAACGATCGACGGCGCAGGCTACTTCCGTATCCTCATCAACGTCATCGTTCCTTCCATCAAGTCGGCGATGATCGTCGTCGCCATGTTCCTCTTCATCCAGATCTGGAACGATCTGCTCCAGCAGATGATCTATATCAATACGGAAGATAAGTTCACGATTTCCATGGGCCTGAGCCAGCTCAAGGGCTCCCTGAAGACGGACTGGTCCGCCATCATGTGCGGCACCTGCATGTCCTTCGTGCCCGGCGTCGTGTTCTATCTCCTCGGTCAGCGGTACTTCGTCGAAGGCATCGTGATGACCGGTATGAAAAACTGATGCAGCGCGGAATGCGTCGGGAAGGCCGCGGCCTTCCCGCGCCCCGCGAGGGTGCGCGTCGGTTTTTCTATCTGTTTTGGAACCATGCATGGAAGCTCATCCGTCTGAACCTGCTGTTTTTGGCCTGCTGCATCCCGGTCGTGACGATGCCGGCTGCGCTGTGCGCCATGGACCGCGCTCTCATTGTGCTCGTGCGCGAGGGCAATGTGCTTTTGTGGGAGGAGTTCCGGGACGAATTTAAAAAGGATTTTTGGCGCAGTCTTCCGCTCGGGCTGCTGTTCGGCGGACTGCTGTTTCTGGGATATTTCCTGCTCAGCCTTGGCATGGGCAACTTCGGTACCTTCCTCGGTCCGATGTTCTTCGCCTTCGGCCTGTTTGCCATCGGCTTCGCGCTCGGCCGCGGCAGCTATGCCTTCCTCATGCGCGCCATGTTCGATCTGCCCAACGGCCAGATCCTGAAGAATGCCAACGGTATGTCCGCCATGCGCGGCGGCCGCGGCTGGCTGCCGATCGTGGTGCATGGCGTCGGCTTCCTGTTCGGCTTCAGCTTTTTCCCGTACACGCTGATCGTGATCGCACTGTTCGGCATCAGCCTGCCGCAATATCTGATCTGCTATCTGCTCAACGACCCCATCCAGAAAAACATCATTTCTCCGTGGGAGAGGATGCAGGCTCAAAAGGAGACATAATATGACTCATACGCTTGGTATCGAATTCGGCTCGACCCGTATCAAGGCCGTCCTGATCGACGAGGCCTTCCGCCCGGTCGCCTCCGGCGACTACACCTGGAAGAGCGACCTCCGCGACGGCGTCTGGACCTATGACCTCGAGGAGGCCTGGAGCGGCCTTCGCACGGCGCTGCGCGCCCTCGGCGAGGTCTCCGTGGATGCCATGGGCATCTCGGCCATGATGCACGGCTATCTGGCCTTTGACAAGGACTGGAACCTGCTCACGCCCTTCCGCACCTGGCAGAACACCATGACGGGCGAAGAGGCGGCGGAGCTGACGGAGCTGTTCGGCTTCAACATCCCGCAGCGCTGGTCGATCGCGCACCTCTGGCATGCTATCCGCACCGGCGAGGCGCATGTCGGCAAGCTTGCGCATATCACGACGCTGGCGGGATATTTCCACTATATGCTCACCGGCGTGAACGCCGTCGGCATCGGCGAGGCCTCCGGCATGTTCCCCATCGACAGCGAAATGCTGGACTATGACCGCGGCATGATGGAAAAGTTCGACCGCCTCATCGCAGAGCAGCCCTTCACGCTGCGCGATCTGCTGCCGCAGGTCCTGCCAGCCGGTGTCCCGGCAGGCAAGCTGACCGCCGCCGGTGCGGCCCGCCTCGATGGCATGCTGTCCGAGGGCATCGTGTTCGCCCCGGCCGAGGGCGACGCCGGCACCGGCATGACGGCCACGAACGCCGTCGGCCCGCGCACGGGCAACGTCTCCGCCGGTACGTCCATCTTCTCCATGGTCGTTCTGGAGCATCCGCTGCAGAAGGTCTATCCGGAGATCGATCTTGTCACCACGCCGACGGGCCGCCCCGTCGCCATGGTGCACTGCAACAACTGCACGAACGACATGAACGCCTGGGCAGGCGTTCTGCGCGAGACGGCTGAGCTGTTCGGCAGCTCCGTCGACACGGGCGAGCTGTTCACGAAGCTCTACCGCAAGAGCCTTGAGGGCGAGGCCGACTGCGGCGGCGTCATGGTCGTGAACTATCTGGCAGGCGAGGGCGTGACCCATCTCGATGAGGGCCGCCCGCTGGTCCTGCGCCGCCCGGACAGCCGCTTCACGCTGGCAAACTTCCTGCGCGCACAGCTCTATTCCACCATGGCTACGCTGAAGATCGGCATGGATCTGCTCGCCTCCGAGCAGGTGGCCATCGATTCGCTCACCGGCCACGGCGGCCTGTTCAAGACGCCGGGCGTCGGCCAGAAATACATGGCCGCGGCCTGCGGTGCGCCCGTGACCGTCATGGAGAGCGCCGGAGAAGGCGGCCCCTACGGCATGGCGCTTCTGGCGGCCTTCGTCCTGCAGGGCGGCGGCGAGACGCTCGAGGCCTTCCTCGCAGAGCATGTCTTCGCCGATGCCGTCCGCATGACGCTCCAGCCGGACCCGGCGGACGTTGAAGGCTTCCGCACGTTCCTCAATCAGTATAAGGCCTGCCTCCGCGTGGAGCAGGCTGCCACAGAAAATCTGTAAGGAGTGTACAAAGATGAAAAACTATGAATTCTGGTTTGTCGTTGGCTCGCAGACGCTGTACGGCGAAGAGGTGCTCCGCACCGTCGCTGCCCGCGCCGAGGAAATGGCGCAGAAGCTTTCTGCCGTTCTGCCCTATCCCCTGAAGTACAAGGTCACCGCCAAGAGCAACGCCGAGATCCTCGACGTTGTGAAGGAAGCCAACTATAACGACGCCTGCGCCGGTATCGTGACGTGGTGCCATACGTTCTCTCCGTCCAAGATGTGGATCAACGGTCTGGAGCTGCTCCAGAAGCCGTGGTGCCACTTCGCCACGCAGTATAACCGTGAGATCCCGAACGAAGAGATCGACATGGACTTCATGAACCTGAATCAGGCCGCCCACGGCGACCGCGAGCACGGCTTCATCGGCGCCCGCCTGCGCGCCCCGCGCAAGATCATTGCCGGTTACTGGCAGGATGGCGACGTGCAGGAGCGTCTGGCCAGCTGGATGAAGGTCGCCGTCGGCGTCGCCTTCTCCCGCAGCCTGAAGGTCATGCGCTTCGGCGACAACATGCGCGAAGTCGCCGTCACCGAGGGCGATAAGGTCGAGGTGCAGCGCAAGCTTGGCTGGCAGGTCAACACCTGGGCCGTCGGCGATCTCGTCAAGGAGATGAACGCCGTCACGGAGGCCGAGGTCGACGCACTCATGGACGTCTACCGCGAGAAGTATGATTTTGCGACGGACAACGTCGAAGCCATCCGCTATCAGGCGCGCGAAGAGATTGCCATGAAGAAGATGATGGACCGCGAGGGCTGCAAGGCCTTTGCCAACACGTTCCAGGACCTCTACGGCATGGAGCAGCTGCCCGGTCTGGCCTCTCAGCACCTGATGGCGC
>ENA-UOOA01003713-UOOA01003713.1-human-gut-metagenome-genome-assembly--contig:-P61old-NODE-3713-length-18547-cov-87.406879_pt1 | contig 18547 bp, 17 predicted proteins | sample MGYA00242467_ERZ724014 | MGnify/ENA metagenome assembly ERZ724014 | reverse complement strand
TGGACAAGAGTAAGTGCGTCTCCTGTGGGAAATGCGCCAGAGCCTGCAAGATGGACGTGGATGTGACGAAAACGCCCAACCATACCGAGTGCATCCGCTGCGGGATGTGTATCCGTGCCTGTCCGACGAACGCCGTGTGCTTCCGCTACGGCTTCGGCGATGGAAAAGAGAAAGAAAACGCAGCGACGCTGCGAGAAAACAACAACAAAGCTTAAGGAGAAACGAATATGAACGCAAAGAAGATACTGGCTCTGCTGCTGGGCGCGATGATGCTGCTCGCCCTTGCAGCCTGCGGCGCAAAGGACAACGACAAGCAGGCGGATATGAGCGGAGACGGCTCCGCCATGACCGGCGAGCCGAAAACCGCCGAGGAGGCGCTCGCCCTGCACAAGGAGCTGCTGGAGCGGGAAAACGCGCTCCTGTCGGAAAATGCCGAGCTCTGGGAGAAGGTGTTCATGGCGGCCGATAAGGGCATGACCATGCAGGAGGACGGCAAAAACTACGGCGACTTCCTGCTGGATACCGTCGAGGCCGCTAAAGAGCAGTTCACCGACAAGGAGTATGAGTGGCTGAAGGAGTCAGCCACGGAGATCAGCAATATTGAAAACAGGCTGACCGAGTTGGAAGAGAAGTATCCCGAGATCATGCAGAAATCCATGGACGGCGATATGAGCATGCCCGCGGGCAGCGACACGAGCACCCCTCCCGACGACGGCAGTATGCAGAAGTTCCCCGCCTTTGAGGGGAAAGACCTGGATGGCAACACGGTGAAGAGCGACGAGCTGTTCTCCGGCAACGCCGTCACCGTAGTGAATTTCTGGTTCACCACCTGCAATCCCTGCGTGGGAGAGCTTGCCGAGCTGGACGCGCTGAATAAGGAACTCGCGGAGAAGGGCGGCTCCCTCATCGGCGTCAACACCTTCACGCTGGACGGCGACGAGGCAGCGATTTCCGAGGCGAAGGACGTGCTGGCCAAGAAGGGCGCCACCTATCAGAATGTGTATTTTGACTCCGATGGTGAGGCGGGAAAGTTTACTACCAACATCTTTGCTTATCCCACCACCTATGTGGTTGACCGCAGCGGCAATATCGTGGGTGAACCCATCGTAGGAGCCATCACGGAAAAGAAGCAGGCGGAGACGCTGCAAAAGCTCATCGAGCAGGCGCTCGCCGCCGATGTGGGCTGACCCGGGATTTAAAAAGTGCCTATGATGAAGAAAAAGCGTTGTAAGCCGGCAGATATTCTGCGCGCCATTTCGCTACCTCTGGTAGGCACTGCCGGAGCATGGCTGTACCGCCGCTATGCAGGCTGCGCCGCCGATACCTGCGCCATCACCTCGGGTCCGTGGCTCTTTGCAGGCATTGGATGCATCCTTGGATCGCTGCTGTATACTGTCCTGCGGCCCGACCGCAGCGAAGAACAGGACAAGGAAGGGTCGGAGTGAGTCCTGATTCCCCTGAAAGGAGGAAACGCGATGTATCGAAGCGTATTGGCACTGCTTTTCACCGCAGTGCTGCTGCTCAGCGGCTGCGCCGCCGGGCAGCAGACTGTGCCGAAGGAAAAGAGCGGACAGGAAACAAACATGGACGGACTGGCTTTTGACCGGTCCGACGAGGAGATCACCTATATGGATACCACGGAAAATGTCATCTATCTGGCGGGCGGCTGCTTCTGGGGCATGGAACAGCTGATGCAGTCCATCCCCGGCGTTATCGACGCCGAGAGCGGCTACGCCAACGGCACCTGCGAGGCGGACGCCGATTACAAGACCGTCTGCAAGGGAGAGACCGGCTTTCGGGAGACCGTGCGGGTGGAATACGACCCCGAGCAGGTGAGCCTTGACGCGCTGCTGCTGGCCTACTTCTATGTCATCGACCCCACGGTGCAAAACCGGCAGGGCAACGACCGCGGCAGCCAGTACCAGACCGGCGTCTACTACACCAACGAAAGTGCCAGAGAGACGGTGAAGCGCATCGCGGAGATCGAGCGAGGCCGCAGCGAGAAATTCTTCGTGGAGATCGGCCCGCTCAAAAACTTCTATCCCGCCGAGGAATACCACCAGAACTACCTCGAAAAGAACCCAAACGGCTACTGCCACATTCCGCGCGCGGAGATGGAGCTCTTTTCCCGGCTGCGCATCGACCCGGGTGACTATCAGAAGCCCGCGGCGGAGTCCATCCGGGACAAGCTGACGGCGGAGCAGTACCGCGTCACGCAGGAGAGCGGCACGGAGCGCGCCTTCACGGGCGAGTTCTGGGACAAGTTTGAAAAGGGCATCTATGTGGATGTCGTCACCGGCGAGCCGCTCTTTTCCTCCACGGATAAGTACGAGAGCGGCTGCGGCTGGCCCGCCTTTACAAAGCCTATCGAGGGCCCCGCTGTGGTGGAAAAAGAGGATTTGAGCCACGGGATGCGCCGCACGGAGGTCAGAAGCCGCGCCGGAGACTCCCATCTCGGCCATGTGTTCACCGGCGACCCGGAGTCGCCCAACGGCGTGCGCTACTGCATCAACAGCGCAGCCCTGCGCTTCGTCCCCTATGAAAAAATGGAGGCCGAGGGCTACGGATACCTGCTGTACCTGTTTGAAAAATAGGACGCAAGCGGTCGGCAGTTCTCATGCAAGGAACTATCAGCACATCACAGCATATCGGACTGCCCGGTGGCAGTCCGATATGCTGTGAATGGAATTTTCTGGCACTCTCAATGAGCCGATTTCAAAACGGAGAAGCACATGTATCTTTTTCAAATAAGCAACTACGATGACCCCGCCGTGGACAGAGAAACCGCAGAACTGCTGCACCGGCATTTGGAAGCTGAGAGTCGGCGGCACTGCCCCGCTATGTGGAATGCGATAGACCGCATCAGAACTCACGCCGCGAAAGGCCCGGCGCGCGAAAGGCGGACGGTGCGCTGCCGCATTTATGGCGTGTTCCTGCTGGCGTTGGGCCTTTTGACGCTGATTCTCGGCTTGATGCCGCCAAGAACCACCGATGTGATCATTGTGGGCGGAGCCGTGATTATTGCAGGCCTGCTGGAGTTTGCCCTTGCTCGCGGAAGAACGCCGCCGCGCATACCGGCATCCTGCAAAAAGGAGGCGCGGAAAGCGCTGAGCTGCGGCGGGCCGTTGATTGGGAAAAGCTCAAAACCGCCATCCGCTTCGAGGATGCTGGCATAACGATCTGCGCGGAGGAGAACGAAGAACATCTCTCTTAAGGAACTAATTCAAACTTATTGCTGTTAGCCGATGGATTCAGTTGTGCCAAAGCATTGCAGGGCTGGAAGTATTCAGCTTCGGCTTCGGCAAAAGATATGTAAAACAGAGGAGCGCCCGTATCAGCATTTATGCTGGCACGGGCGCAAATCATTTAAGGCATGCTTTACACTCCCGTTGTCGAAAGCAAAACACCTCTTCAGGCTGTCTCGGGTGTCTGTTTCCCGCTCTTTGCATATTGCGCGCGTGAGCGGCCACAGATGCGCTGCTCAGCGGCCGGATTGCGCTCTTCTGACGCTTTTCTGTTTCTATCGCATTTTCGTATCCCCTCTCGTGTATAGTTGAGGCAATTCTGTGGCATACTATTGATTTTACCTTTTTGGCATCTTCTGATTCAGGCTTATTATTTTATCGTCAGCTTTGTCGGCGGCACCCTTCCCGGAATCGTATCGACGTCGCAGAAGGAATGGGCCTCCCTGGTCGCCGAGGCGGAAGCTCCCGCCTCTGTTCTGGACTTCGCAGATGCGTCTATCTGCGTTCAGTTCTACTCGAAATCGACCGGTCACTTTGAGCACAGCTACGTGCAGCCCATCTACTTAGAGCGCCTTGAGCTCGATGCCGAGGAAGAAGCGGAGCTTCGCAAGGCTTATAGCCAGGAGCGTTGTAAGCGTCAAGTGTAGCGGCGGATTGAAGGTTACCCGCGAAAATGAGAGAATATAATGAAAGAAAGCCATGCGTAAAACTGACGCAAGTAAAACCGAGAGATTCGTCAGTTATAGAAAACAGGAGACAAAAAAGCTGCTCTTCGGTGGGATACAGCATGCCACATGCCACATACCACATCTCAGCCAAAATGTCTCGCAACAGGGGATACGAGATTGCAGCGGAAACAGGAAAAAAGGAGCTGGCATCCAGCTCCTTTTCACTATGTGTTTTTCAGATGCAGAATGCGGCATAAAGAGGCACGATTTTCTTATTGCCATCACAGCCAAAGTTTTTGGCAGAGAGCTTGATAGCATAGGCCGGCTTGTAGGTATCCATGTAGACCTTTAAGCTCTTTGCCTTGGTATTATCGGCGGATTTAACCTCAACGGGAATGAGCTGCCCATCGCGCTGGATGACGAAGTCTATCTCAGCCCCGCGCTCCGACTCCCAGTAGTAGGTACGGTAGCCGTTGATGGAGAGCTGCATGTTGACATAGTTCTCAGCCATGCCACCCTTGAAGTCGTCGAGCTCGTCGACCATATAGAGGACATCATTGGCGGCTAAATCCTTCTTGGCGCACAGAAGGCCAAGGTCAGACACGTAGATTTTGAACGCATCTATATCGCGGTAGTTTTCGAGCGGCTTTTTGACCTGCTCGACCTTGTAGACCTGAGAGACGATACCAGACAGGCACAGCCACTCAATCGCATTCTCGAACTCGGAAGCACGCCCGCCTTTCTTAATCAGTTTGTACTGGAAACGCGTGTTCTTCTTCGAGAGCTGAACAGTGATGTTGTCGTAGGCAAGCCTGGTTTTCTTGATTTCGTTCAGGTTGTTGTACTTGCTCATGTCGTTGAGGTAACTCGCAAGAATCGTATCCTGCGTATGACGGACAAGGATATAGTCCCTGGTCTCCACGAACTGCATCACACACTCCGGCATGCCGCCGACCACGAGATACTGGCGATAGAGCTGCATCGCTGCATCGTGCAGTGCAGACGGCAGCGGCGCATTGGTATTGAAGCTCTCTTTTATCTGCGCGACTAAGTCATCCTCTCCGAGCGCCAGCATGAACTCCTCCATGTCCATAGGGTAGAGCGTCTTCATGTCGACTTTGCCGACGGGGAAGGAGAACTTCGCCCTGTTGACCGCGACACCCAGCAGGCTGCCTGCAACGATGATGTGATACTCTGGCGCGTCCTCACAGAAGTATTTGAGAGAGGTCAGAGCTCTTTCGCAGAGCTGCACCTCATCGAAGACTATCAGGGTCTTCTCCTTGACGATGGTCTGACCTGCGATGTGGGACAAAATTGGAATCAGATAATCGGGGCTGATGTCTTCCTCAAAAGTCTCGTTCAGCTTGGGATTGGTCTCAAAATTGAAATAGGCGACGTTTTCGTAGTGTGTGCGCCCGAACTCCAAGATGGAGTACGTCTTACCGACCTGTCTTGCACCCTGCAAAATAAGGGGCTTGCGGTGCTCGTCCTCTTTCCACACTTCCAGGAAGCTAATGATTTTTCTATACATAATGCAACCTCCTTAAAGGTTCTGAGCGTAGTTTAACAGATATTCGCGCAAAAATCAATCGAATTTAATTGAAATATCGCATCAAATAACGCGAAAGACTTATTGGAAATTACATAATTCGACACGAATGCTTTGGGCGGTTCGTGCGGAGAAACTAAATATCATATCATTGCCTGATAGAAAATCGGCATCGTCGGGGATACGAAACTGCGACAGGAGAAAACGGCTCTTCTGGTGCGTGCCCGACGCATAACACATCTCCTTCCAAAAGTCACAAGAGAGGGGATACGAAACTGCAGCAACGCAAAAATCGGAAGCAAAATCGTCAAAGAGAACCCCAAAAGTATATCACAGGGTATCCGGAAAGGCGCTGCGCGGGGGATACCAGCTTGCAGCAGACAAAGAAAAAGAGCGACATCCGTTTCTGGATGTCGCTCTGCCTATTACTGACGGGGCACTGGTATCTGCCTGCGGGTCTCTGCACAGTCTCGCAAATAGAGGTTAGCCCGCTATGCTCCTGCACATACTCTTTGATCTGCGGATACGTTGCGCCTTTTTGGAATCCTCCGGACATATCCATATTCTCCAATGAGAACTCCACACGCACCTTTTTCGAGTCGATTTCTCCCTTGGAAAGAAGGACAACCGTCTCAAAGAAGCTGGTCAGGTCATCTCCCGTGGGATTAGGCGCAATATAGTCAAAGCCAATATCCGTGACGAATAGAGTGGTGATCTGGAAAATCATGTCCTCTTGCGCACATGAAGAAAGGAGGATTTCAAATTGGAAAGCAAAAGCTTGATGCAGCAGTACGCCGAAAGGAAACTGACTGAAACCATGTCTTTTATCGCGGAAAAACGCAGGGACAGACTCTCTGCCGCGAGAGTAACGTGGAGCAAGTTGGCAAAAGATAAGCCTCTGACGGCGGCTGTGGCAACACAAGTGCTCATGGCGAATCAAGACTGCGTCGCGTTCCTACCAAAAGAAAAGCTGAGCGAAGAAATCTGCGAAGCTGTTCTGGAGATGTCGCCACTATCCATCTCTTTTATCCCAGAAGAGATGAGAACCGAGCAGATGAGCTACACAGCTCTCAACGCCTACAAAAAGTATGCGAAGACGGATAGGACGAGTGGAGTTTGGCAAATCGTCGAAATCCTGTCTGCCGGTGTGCAGACCGAGAATATCTGCTTGCTTGCGGCAAAGCAGACTCGGATTTTTGGCGTACAAATGGCACTTGCCTGTGGCCTTCTCGGTGTTTGCAAATATAGAACAGACACCGGCTCCCTTGCTGTGCCGCTATGAAATTTCTCCTTGCGCTTACTGTAACAGCAGGAGGCTGAAGACGAGCGTGAAGAGCGCGACCGTTTCGATGATGCCGATGACGATGAAGAAATTCGCCGTGCCCTTGCCGGTCTCGCCGAGCGCGTCGGCGCTCGCCGCGGCGACCTTGCCCTGGAAGAACGCGGACAGGCCGATGGCGAGACCCGCGAAGATGCCCGTAAACATGGCGAGCGCGGGATCGGCGCCGGAGGCCACGGCGCTGCGGATGAAGTTCATCAGCAGGAAGCCGTAGATGGTCTGCGTCAGGGGCGCGCCGGAGAAGGCGACCATGATGAAGGGAGCGGGCTTACCGTTCGCGTAGCACTTCTTCCAAGCGCCGACGCTCGCCTGCGCCGCGAAGCCCGCGCCGAACGCGCTGCCCATGGCGGACAGGCCCAGCGCACACGCCATACCAATAAATTCAATGCTCATAATACGTTTCTCCTCTTTTTGATTATTTTCTGATCTTATCCAGTTTTTTGAACGGTGCGTAGGCGGTGCCGGTCCACTCCATGCCAAGCTGACCGGAGAATTCCAGCAGATTCAATCGCACGCCATGGACCACCACGGACAGCAGGCCCATCACGATGTTCAGCCCGTGACCGACGAGCATGATGAGGATGCCGACGACGACCAGCGGCCCCTTGAAGCCGAGCGCCATGTTGTTAAAGCTCTGCGCGATAGCGAGCGACGCCATGCCGACGGCAAACAGTCGGATGTAGCTCATGATGTTGCCGAAGGCGCTGATGGTGTTGAGGAACACTGTGAAGGCGTTGCCAAGGCCCGCCTTGAGACCCTGCGCGAAGGTCTTGTCCGGCGACATACCGCCGAAGCACACGACCAGCACGAAGCCGAGAAGGACCACCGCGGCAATGGGCGTGAGGTTCACCTGCTCGCCGATGACGAGGTAGAGCACCACGAAGTACAGCGCGCAGATCGCGCACAGCCAGCCGAGGTCGGCGACCCAGCTGAGGTCCTTCTCCCGCGTCTTGCGGCGGATGTTCATCACGCACGCCAGCGAGAGCTGGACGGTGCCGAGGATGAAGCAGAATTTCATGACGCTGTTCTGCTGCTGGGTGGTGGTGACGTTGAAATACTCGGGGTAGTTCGCAAAGGTCGGAACGACCAGCGAGCGGAGCAGCGGCACGTCCATCGCGCCCTCAAGCCCGAACCAGGTGCCGGTCATCGCGCCCCAGACGATGGTGGCGATGGAGAGCACCCACAAAAGCTGCACGGCATCGGAGGGCTTCTTGCTCTTCACCGTCAGGGCCGCGGCGGTCAGCAGGAACAGGCAGCCGTAGCCTGCGTCGCCGATGATCATGGCGAAAAAGAGCGTGAAGAAGCCGAGGAACCAGAACGAAATATCGTACTCGCGGTAGCCCGGCACGGTGCCGAGAATGTCGAACACCGGCGCGATGAGCCGCGTGACCCTGGTGTACTTGATCTTGGTCGGCACCTTGTCGTCATCCGCCGCCGGATCGTCCATCGCCCACGCCCAATGCTCCTTCGCGGCGGTGGCCTTGAAGCGCTCCGCCTCGTCGACGGGGAGGTAGCCGGTCAGCCACACGAGTCCGTCCCCGCTCTCCGAGGTATTGCGCACGGAGGAATAGTCCGCGTCGTTCTGCGTTTTGAGCAGCTGCTCGCGGAAGCTGGGCAGGTGCTTCGCGGCGGCCTTGAGCTGCGCGCCGCACTCAGAAAGACCGCGCTCACAGTCGGCGATCTCCTGCCGGTATTCGTCAAGGCTCTTTTCCGGCGGGATGAACTCGCCGGCGGCGCAGGAGGCGGGCAGCGCACCGAGGATGGCGACGGTCTGCTGCTTCCCGACCGGCGCGAGCCGCAGGAAGCGCACTTCCTTGTCCGCCTCGAGCGAAGCGAGGAGCTTTTTGTCCACGCGGCAGAAGTGCAGCTCGAAGCCCTGCGCCTTCAATTCCTTGATCTCGGCGGGGGAGAAGCTGCCCCAGCCGGCGAGCGTGTCGCACGCGCTGACCGCGGCGGCGCGCTCGGTCTCCAATGCTTTTTTGCGCTCCAGACATGCGTTGAGCCCGTCATAGAGCTGCTTGAATTTCACGTCGTCGAGCGTTTCCGCTTCGACCTCGCTCACCCCCTGCTCCTCGAGCACGGTGATGAGCCGCGAGAGCGCGGCGAAGCGCTCCAGATAGGTCTGGTCGGCATCCGCCTTTTCCGCGAAATGGACGATGCCGAGCGCGCGCAGCGCGTCGAGCAGCTCCGTTTTCTGCGTCTGCGCGGCGACGATGTGAACGACCTTCATTTTCTCGATCATCGCGCCGCCTCCTGTAGCTTTTTCTTGGCGATCTTGCCGCGCACGACCGCGGAGGTCTGCTGGTCGCCGAGGTAAATGCCGATGACGCGGATGTTTTCCCTCGCCTCGGGGATCTTGACCTTTTCAAACAGGTTCACGCGCTGCGCTGTGGAGCGCAGCTCCCGCTCGAGCAGCTCGACCTGCGTGCGCAGCGTCTTGACCAGCGCGTCCAGCCGCGCGATCTCGCGCAGCGTGACCACGGCGGTGTCCACCCAGAGCGGATAGTCCGCGACGTCGTAGGAGATCTCCTCGAAGGTCAGCTCCTCAAAGACCGGCACGATCACGCCGGCGATGTTGTGGTCGCGGCAGACGACGTCCTTCGGACGGATGAGCGAATCGAGCCGCATCCCCTCGGGAAAGCTGCCGTTTTCGGCGAACACCGCGATCCAGCCGTCCAGACCGTCGACGATCTTCAGCCGCTCGGCTTCGACCCTCTCAAGCTGCGCCGTCACCTGCATCACGACCGACTGGAGCTGCTGCTTTTTCAGCTGCAGCGTCGGCAGATAGCGTTGAAACTGCTTGAGCCGGTCCTTCTGGACCTTCAGTTCATTTTTTGTTAGTTTGACAGCCATACGCGCTCCCTCAGTTCAAGGCGTCCTTTTTCGGCCATCTTTCCTGCAGGAGACTGGTCTTCAGACCCGTTTCGTTCGGCTCGAAGCACTCGGCGAGGATCTCCCAGCCAAGGTCCAGCGCCTCCTCCAGAGGGATGTTCACGCTCAGGTCCATCAGCTTCGTTTCAAAGAGGTGGCCGTACTTGAGTAGCTTCTCGTCCCATTCGGACATCATGAAGCCCATGGACTTCTTCTCAAGGCTTTCCTTGTAGGCGCTGTAGAGACGGATCATGCCGTCCATCAGGGCGCGGTGGTCGCTGCGCGTCGTGCCGTTGACGTTCTGCTTGAGACGCGAGAGCGAGCCGAACGGCTCGATGTGGCCGTTTTTGAGGTAATACTGGCCCTCGGTGATATAGCCTGTGTTGTCCGGCACGGGGTGGGTGACGTCGTCGCCGGGCATCGTGGTGACGCCGAGGATGGTGATGGAGCCCGCGCCCTCGAAGTCGACCGCCTTCTCATAGCGCGAGGCAAGGCAGCTGTAGAGGTCGCCGGGGTAGCCGCGGTTGGACGGCACCTGCTCCATCGTGATCGCCATTTCCTTCTGCGCGTCGGCGAAGTTGGTCATGTCGGTCAGCAGCACGAGCACGCGCTTGCCGGCAAGGGCGAACTGCTCCGCCACGGCGAGCGACAGGTCGGGCACGAGCGTACATTCCACCGTCGGATCAGACGCCGTGTGGACGAACATGACCGTGCGGCCCATCGCACCGCTCTTTTCGAGCGTGTCGCGGAAGAAGAGGTAGTCGTCGTATTTCAGACCCATGCCGCCGAGGACGATGACGTCGACCTCCGCCTGCATGGCGATGCGGGCGAGCAGCTGGTTGTAGGGCTCGCCGGAGACGGAGAAGATGGGCAGCTTCTGGCTCTCGACGAGGGTGTTGAACACGTCGATCATCGGGATGCCGGTGCGGATCATGCGCTTGGGCACGATGCGCTTGGCGGGGTTGACGGAGGGCCCGCCGATGGGGATCATATTTTCGGTCAGCGCGGGGCCGTTGTCGCGCGGCACGCCCGCGCCGTCGAACACGCGCCCGAGCAGGTCGTCGGAAAACGAGACCATCATGGGCCGCCCGAGGAAGCGCACGGTGTCGGTCGTGCTGACGCCCTGCGTGCCGGCAAAGACCTGCAGGGAGACGAGGTCGCCGCTGAGCTTGATGACGCTCGCGTAGCTCTCGCCGACGAGGGCAAGGTCGCCGCTGCGCACGCCCGAGGCGCGCACGGTCACGACGTTGCCGACGATGGATTCGATCTTGGTATAAACCTTCTGCATTCTGAAACCCTCCTTAACCCGTTACCTTGCTCCGGTAGAGGTCCGTGAGCTTCGTTTCCTGCGCCGCAAATTCCGGCGTGCCGTAGACCGTGCCGTGCCAGTCGAGGAATTCCTGACGCACCTGATTGAAAAAGGCGCGGATCTCCTTTTTGTCGCTGAGCGCGTAATCGCGCGTGAGCACATCGTAGAGCACGTTGAACTCATGCGCCTGACGCTCCGGCTCGCAGGCCGCGTCGATGGGATCGAAGGAGTTCTGCTGCAGGTACACGGCGTCGAGCAGCTCGCCCTTCTGGTAGAGGATGTAATCCTCGGCCGAGGTGCCCTCTTCGCCGATGACCTTCATCATCTGATTGATCTCGCTGCTGCGGCGGAGGATGCCGCGGGCCTCCTCCACACGCGCCATGTCCACCACGCCCTGATACTTTGACCACGAGTCGATGGGGTGGATGGAGGGATACTTGCGCGCGTCGGAGCGCTCGCGGGAGAGGCCGTGGAACGCGCCGACGACCTTGAGCGTCGCCTGCGTGACCGGCTCTTCAAAGTTGCCGCCCGCGGGGGAGACCGTGCCGCCGATGGTGACAGAGGCGATTTTGCCGTTTCTCAGCCGGACCTTGCCCGCGCGCTCATAGAACGCGGCGATGACGGATTCGAGGTAGGCAGGGAAGGCTTCCTCGCCGGGGATCTCCTCCAGTCGGCCGCTCATCTCGCGCATGGCCTGCGCCCAGCGGCTCGTGGAGTCCGCCAGCAGCAGGACGTTGAGGCCCATCTGGCGGTAATATTCGGCCATCGTCACTGCCGTGTACACGGACGCTTCACGCGCCGCGACCGGCATGGACGAGGTGTTGCAGATGATGATGGTACGCTCCATCAGCGAGCGGCCCGTGCGCGGGTCGGTCAGCTCGGGGAACTCCTTGAGGACCTCTACGACCTCGCCGGCGCGCTCGCCGCAGGCGGCGACGATGACGATGTCGACGTCAGCGTTCTTCGCCTCCATGTGCTGCAGCACGGTCTTGCCCGCACCGAAGGGACCGGGCACGCAGAAGGTGCCGCCCTTGGCGACCGGCAGGAAGGTGTCGATGCAGCGGATCTTGGTCACCAGCGTCTCGTCGGGACGCAGACGCTCCTCATAGCAGCGGATGGGCTGCTTGACCGGCCAGGAAAAGACCATGCTCAGCGCCTTCTCCTCGCCCGCGCCGTTTTCCAGCACCGCAACGGTGGAGCGGACGTGATAGACGCCCTTTTCCTTCACGCTCTTTACGCGCCAGCCCTCGTCCTTGAGGTCGAAGGGCGCCATGATGAGGTGCGTGAACTGCCCCTCCGGTACGCTGCCGACCGCTTCGCCCGCGAGCACGGCGTCGCCGGGCTTGACGCAGGGGGTGAACTCCCATTCCTTATCGGGGATGGGGTCAAGGTATACGCCGCGCTCGAGGAAGAAGCCGCATTGCTCGGCAAGCTTCGGCAGAGGATTCTGCAAGCCGTCGTACACCTGCGTCAGAAGGCCGGGGCCGAGCTCGACGCTCAGCAGTTCGCCGGTCAGCTCGACCTCGTCGCCGACCTGAATGCCGTTGGTCATTTCATAGATCTGCATACTCACGGCGTCGCCGCTGATGCGGATGACCTCGCCCTTGAGGCGGTCATTGCCGATCTTGACGAAGCCGACTTCGTTTTTTCGCACGGAGCCCGAGAACCTTGCCGAGACAAGGTTGCCGTTGACTCCGGTCACATAGCCTGTCACTTTCTCCATTTCGTTTCTCCCGTTTTCTTATAGGCTGAATATCTGCTGACGGACCTGTCCGAGCAGGGTGTCGAAGGCGGCCTTGCCCTCGTCATGGCGGAAGACGCGCTGCCGTTCGAGCAGCCGCAGCTTCAGCGCGTAGCCGTAGAGCGCGCAGTCGTCGAAGCTGTGCAGTCCCACCAGCTCATCCAGCCGGTCAAATTCCAGCGCGAGCAGCAGCCGCTCGCCCTCGAGCGGGTCCTTTGCGTTCACTGCCGCGGTGACGGTCTGCGTCACGGCGGCGTCGCGCTCGTTCGGCGCGGCACAGCTCTCGCCGCGCTTCACGCGCCGCTGATAGGTCAGCTCACCCTGCAGCACGCGGTAGAAGGCCGCCCACCGGCTCACGAAGCCGCCGTCCTCCGAGCGCACCGTCAGCTCCTCGAGCGAGCGGTAGACCCTGTCGCTCACCGCGCCCTGGCATTGGTCGAGAAACGCAGCGTAATCCAGCGGCGGGGCGTCGCCCGCGCGGAGCATCGGCAGGCTCGAGATCAAGTAGTAATAGGAAGCCAAGAGCGTCCCTCCTTAAATGCGCAGCTCGCGGAAGAAGGGGGCAAGCTGCTCCGCCAGCTCCTCGTCGGAGCAGTCGATGTAGCCCGAGCCGTCCTTGGCGCACAGGCGGAAGCCCGTGCGGACCTTTTTGGAGAGCCGCAGCTCCAGCCCCGCCTTGAGCTCGCCGGCGAGCTCGCTTTTGAGCGCGTCCGTGACGGAGGCGACCTCTGCGGCGTAGGCGGAGGCGTCCTCGCCCTGCAACGCGGCGGTGATGAGCGCGGCGAGCGCCTTGTCGTCGAGCGCCTTATGCGTATCCTGCGCGAGCAGCTTCGTCAGCTCCGCACCGATCTCCTGCCGGAAGGCAAGCACCGCGTCGCGCTTCGCCTGCTCTGCGCTGAGCTGAGCGCTGGCCTTGAACACGCCGATCTCCGCCTGCGCGTCCGCACGCAGCTTGTCCGCCTCGCTCCTCGCATCGGCGACGATCTTTTCCGCCTGCGCCTTGGCTTCGGCAAGGATCTGCGCGGCCTCGCGGTTCGCGCTCTCGATGCCGTCCTTTTTGATGGAGGATACCAGATCCTGAATTTGAAGCTCCATAAAATCCGCCTTTCTGTGTTTATGTGAGTAAAATTTCGTAATGGAACTAAAATATAGCGCACAATGCCGAAGAAATCAAGAAATCGCAAAAAAATTAAATGATTCATTTTTTCAATAGTGCCTAAAAACCGGGTAATGATGCGAAAAATATTATAACCGTCCGCGCGGGAGCCTAACCGCCGCCATGCTCTTCCCGTGTCGGTGTGCTATACTGGACCTGATATAAAAGAGAAAAGGAGAACGCTTCCCATGCCTGCCTTTGATCCGCTGACCTACCGCTATGCCTCACGGCGCAATGTCGTCTACGCCCAAAATGCCGTCGCCTGCACGTTTGTGTTGCTCGGCGCGCAGATCGGACTGGACGTGATGAAATCCGGCGGCAGCGCCGTGGACGCCGCCGTGGCGATGGCCGCGGCCATGCCGTTGCTCGAGCCGACCGGCAACGGCCTTGGCTCGAACTGCTTTGCGCTCGTTTGGATCGAGCGGGACAAACGGCTCTACGGCCTCAACGCCAGCGGTGTCGCGCCGATGGCGCTGAGCGCAGAGAAGGTTCGCGCGATGGGCTATACAGAGATGCCGAAGGCCGGATGGCTGCCGACGATGGTGCCCGGCGCACCCGCAGGTTGGGCGGAGCTGAACCGCCGCTTCGGCACGAAGCCGCTCGCCGAGTTGTTTGCGCCCGCCATTTCCTATGCCGAGGAGGGCTATCCCGTGCCGGTGAACGTCGCGCGGCAGTGGGAGCGCGACAGCCGCCGCATTGCCAAGGCGATGGCGGAGAACGCCGCACCGCACGAATACTGGTGGCAGAGCTTTATGAAGCCGGACGGTACGCCCTACCGCGCGGGCGAGCTGTTCCGCTTTCCGGACTATGCCGCGACGCTGCGCTCTCTCGCCGCGACGGACTGCGAGAGCTATTACCGCGGTGCGCTGATGGAGCGGATCGTCGCGTTCTCCCGCGCGACCGGCGGGTACTTCTGCGAGGACGACTTCCGCAATTACCACCCCGAATGGGTCGAGCCCATCACGCAGGACTACCGCGGCTATACGGTCTGCGAGATCCCGCCGAACGGCCACGGCATCACGGTGCTCATGGCGCTCGGCATCCTGAACGGCATGACCATGCCGGAAAAGCGCGAGAGCGCCGAGCACTATCACAAGGTGATGGAGGCCATCAAGCTGGCCTTTGCCGACACGAGGACCTACGTCGCCGACCCGCGCTATATGAAAACTAAGGTCAGCGAGCTGCTGGATCCCGCCTATCTCGCCGCCCGCCGCGCGCTCATCACCGACCGCGCGCTGGAGCCGAGGGCGAGCGACCCGCACTGCGGCGGCACCATCTATCTCTGCACCGCCGACCGCGAGGGCAACATGGTCTCGTTCATCCAGAGCAATTACACCACCTTCGGCGCGGGCGTCGCCGTGCCGGTTCGGGAAAATTCCGGTTTCAGTTTACCCGGCACATAGGCAGGGGTTCGCCTCCCCCGCATGCCTGCCAGCCTACTTCCTCCTAATAAGGTCATCTCAACGAAAATACGCAGGATGACAATTCCGTCCTATACGCACGACCAATCTACCATTCTCGGATGCACTTATGTCCCGTCATAACGCTGGGGAGCAGGTCATTCCGTATCAAAAGCTGTTCCCGTATCCGCTTTGCCGCCCCACGATCCGAAGCAACAGACTTTCACGCAGCTATTGATAGTAAAAGCATAATAGCTTTCAGTATATACGTCAAGTATTCGCATTGCAGCAATGTTCCACGCCAATTCCCTGCCGTGCAGAGTAAAAAGCTCCCGCCGAGGATGATCTCAGCGGGAGCTTTTTATTGGATTGCCGATTCGCCTTACTTCCCCTGATAGGCTCTGTAAAGGAAAGTGACGATTTGTGCGCGGGTGCAGCTATTGTCTGGCCCGAACAGGCCATCACCAATGCCGTTTGTGACGCCGTTCTCCACGGCCCATGCCACAGCGTTTGCGTAGTAGCTATTGGTAAGAACATCGCTGAACTCTGCCTTGCTATCGACCAGCTTACCAATGGCACGGAACAGGAAAGTCACGCTCTGGGCACGGGTGCAGGTGGCGTCAGGACTGAATTTGCCATCGCCCGTTCCTGTGGTGATACCGTTCTCCACCGCCCACGCAACTGCCTTAGCATAATAGCTGTCCGCAGAAACATCAGAGAAGCTGCTCATGCTCTTGGGTTCGGGAGAACCGGCAGCACGCCACAGGAAGGTGACGATCTGTGCGCGGGTGCAAGGCTGGTTCGGCCCAAAGAGGCCGTTGCCAATACCGCCGGTGATGCCCTTTTCCTGCGCCCACTTCACAGCCTCATAGTAATAGGCGCTGGTGGACACATCGCTGAACGGGCTTGTCTCAACTTCCTTGACAAAGGTAGCCTTGATTTCAACCTTGCTGGCGGGCATGGTAAAGGTATATTTGCCGTTGCCCTTGTCAGTCAGCTTCAGTTCCTTACCATTCTTGTCGGTAACGGTGAGGTCATCCAGTTTGAAACCATCGTCCGGCTTGACGGTGATTGTCACGGTATCACCACGCTCGGCGTAGCGGCGGTTTGCTGTCACTGTGCCGTTCCGGATGTCCTTGCCCACCTCGATGGCGTAAGTCGGGTCGCTATCGTCGCCACCGGAGCTTTTCCGAACCAGAGCGTTGATCGCTTCCTCAATGACCTTCGCCATTGCATCTACCTCACTCTGCTCGGTAATGTTCTTGCCTCGGACAACGGCATTCACAGCGGCTTCCACGCCAGAGAAATCCATGTAGTTATCTTTGTTCAGTGCATTTGCCTTGGCAATGGCTGCGTCAACCTTAGTGTAGTCGGCAGGTTTGTAGGTGAGGGTCAAAGTCTGGGCGTGGGTAGCGGTGTCAGCGGTGATGGTGATATCCGCGCTGAACGGCTCGCAGTTGTCCGCAGTGACCGTGACAGGATAGACCCCGGCCTCCAAGTCGATGGAACCGTTCGTGAGAGGCTGGCCGTTGGCAGTGATAACAACATTGGTCAGTTCGGCAGGGGACACCGTAAACGTAACGGTATACTTAGGCCCGGGAAGAAGCGGCGTACCGTTCGGGTTGAAGCGGTAGTCGCCGTCGTTCTGGGTGAGCTTGTCGTAAAATTCCTGGGTTTTCATGGAATCAATGGCTTCTGCGGTGCCAGCGGCAAAAGTGGAAGTGCCACAGGAAGCAACATTTTCCGTTGCGGTATAGTAGTTGTTCTCAAAAACAGGTGTGCCGGATTCAACCTTGCCAACAAGTCCGCCCAAACGCTTATAAGGTTTAGTGGCAGTATATTGAGATAAATCCATTTCACCAGCGAAATAACAATGTTTGATTTCTGCACCTGCCCAAACAGTGCCTGCAATGCCGCCGAAATCCGTAGTGCCTTTGCCAAGAGGAACCATTTTCCCGGTGGAATAACAATTGATAATCTTTGAGCCTTGATACAACTGCCCAACAATTCCGCCGGTACAGGGTGCCCAAGAGGTCATATTGCCTGTATTAGCACAATACTGTACGGTACTGTTTTGAGCAAGACCTACGATACCGCCCATCTGAAAAGAGGTGACATCCTGCGTTATTGAAAAATTCCCCTTGTTTTGGCAGTATTCAATCGTGCTATTTATCGCATATCCGCACAAAGCCACAGTACCGTTAATATATTTGTCTGTATCCGTGAACGACACATCTGAAGCGCAGTCAGAAATTTTGCTGTCTGCTGCAACGCCCGCTATCGTTCCAAAATAGACATACCCTGAATTGGACACATCCAGCTTGCCTTGAATTGTCAAACCGGAAATTTCAGCGCCGTAAACCTCACTGAAAAATCCGAAAGACGGATACTCTGTCTTTCCATAGTTTTCGGAAAAATCTAAATTGGAAATCGTATGCCCATTTCCGTAAAATTTGCCGCTGAAGTAATGCTGCAGAGTTCCATCAGCAGCAAATACGCTGCCAATTGGTGTCCACGCAACACCTGTTAAATCCAAATCTGCATCAAGAGATACAACCGCATCTGTTTTATCGTCATATTCGCCATTGTCCACAGCTTTTGCAAATTGCAAAAGTTCATCTACTGTTGTGATTGAGATTTTGTCGGGTCCCTCTGCAAACGCTGCCGTTGGCAGTAGCGTCAGGCATAGTGTGAATGACAGCAAAAGAGATAAGATTTTTCTTTTCATGTAGTAGCCCTCCATTCCAATTTATATTGTTTGCAGTCGTCAGCAATTCAACAATCTTTCTTGCTCAATTATGTATTGTTAGATACTAAATATCAATCGTTCTCTGCCATCTAATTTTAGTTTTCTGCTGTGTGGGATAAAATGTTAATAGAGGTGAGGCCCGTGGCAGAGAACCGCTATCCCGAATTCGATAACACGCAGAAATCTATTGAAATCGGGTACAATATCGCATATTACCGCAAGCACGCTGGTTTGACCCAAGAGCAGCTTGCAGAGCGTGTCGGTATCAGCCGCCAGCATATCGGAGCAATCGAGGCACCTAACCTCTGCCGCCCCATATCACTTGATTTACTCTTCAATATCGCTGCTGTTCTGAATGTAGAACCAGCGAAGCTGCTGACTTTCCGTGAATGACAAAAAGACGCTCTATGGCACAGGTTATCCCGTGTCATAGGAGCGTCTTTCTATTTGTCTTATAAAGGTAATGTTGTGCAGCAAAAACGGACAGAGTTTTACCCTGCCTGCCTGCCTGCCTGCCTGC
>ENA-UOOA01003708-UOOA01003708.1-human-gut-metagenome-genome-assembly--contig:-P61old-NODE-3708-length-18559-cov-5.081118_pt1 | contig 18559 bp, 14 predicted proteins | sample MGYA00242467_ERZ724014 | MGnify/ENA metagenome assembly ERZ724014 | reverse complement strand
GTGGCGGGGTAGATGTCTTTGCGCAACATATCGAGCGCGACGTTCGCTTCGATGCGGATATTCTTGATATACGTATCCAGCTGAATGTTCGCCCGCGCGATCGCTTCGCTCTTCGTGTACACGCCGCGCCGCACGAAGACGTCGATATTTTCTTTTTTTAAGAGTTCGGGAACGGCGTCCGCCGTGGTTTTCGCGTTCAGAAGTCCGCGATGTTCCGCTTCTGCTTCCCATTCCGGGCCGTACCCGTTGTAGTTGAAAATGATGCGGTAATGCTCTTTGAAGAGTTTCTCGGTGTACGCTTTGATGTCCTTTTCGAGATTTTCCGAATTTTCAAGCTTATCCGCCGCTGCGGCGAACGCGTCCGCCACGATGGTATTCAGCACGATGTTGGGATCGGCTACCGAAGCCGCCGAGCCGAGCATACGGAATTCGAATTTGTTGCCTGTGAACGCGAACGGAGAAGTGCGGTTTCTATCCGTGGAATCGATGGGGAAAATGGGGGATTCGGGGACGCCGATCGATCCTTTCGCCGCCTTTTTCGGCACGTAGTTTTTGCCGAGAACGATGCTATCGACGATTGCGCCGAGTTCGTCGCCGAGATACACCGAAACGATCGCGGGAGGGGCTTCGTCCGCACCTAAACGATGATCGTTGCCCGCCGAAGCGACGCACGCGCGCAGCACGCCCTGATAGGAATCTACCGCCGCGACCACGCACGCAAGCACGAACATGAAACGCGTATCCGATTCGGGGTGCGCGCCCGGATCGAGCAGATTTTCGCCGTTATCGAGCGAAAGCGACCAGTTGTTGTGCTTGCCCGAGCCGTTGATGCCCTCGAACGGCTTTTCGTGCAGAAGGCAGGCGAGATTGTGCTTTTCGGCGACTTTTTTCATGATTTCCATCATGAGCTGATTGTTATCCACCGAGCGGTTGGTATCGCAGAACACGGGCGCAAGTTCGTGCTGCGCGGGCGCGACTTCGTTGTGCTTGGACTTTGCCAAAATGCCGTATTTCCAAAGCGTTTCATCGAGATCTTTCATAAATTCGGCTACGCGCGGGCGCAAAACGCCGAAATAATGATCTTCGAGTTCCTGCCCTTTCACGCTCTTACTGCCGAACAGCGTTCTGCCCGTAAGGCGAAGATCTTCGCGTTTATCGTAAAACTTTTTATCCACGAGAAAATATTCCTGCTCTGGGCCGACGGACGTGAACACTTTTTTGCAGGACGTGCCGAACAGTTTTAAAATACGTTTCGTCTGCGTGTTCAGCGCGGTGATCGATTTTAAAAGCGGCGCTTTTTTATCGAGCGTTTCGCCCGTGTACGATACGAAAACCGCAGGAATGAACAGCGTGCCTTCTTTTACGAATGCGGGGGAGGTGGGATCCCACGCGGTGTAGCCGCGAGCCGCGCAGGTTGCCCGCGCGCCGTCGGAGGGGAAAGAAGACGCGTCCGGCTCGCCTACCACGAGATTTTTGCCGGAAAGGCGCATGATCGCGCCGTCTTTGCCGCAGAAATCGAGAAACGCTTCGTGCTTGCCCGCCGTAGTGCCGGTGAGCGGCTGAAACCAGTGCGTGTAGTGCGTTGCGCCGAGACTCACCGCCCAGTTTTTCATGGCTTCCGCTACTTCGGCGGAAATTTCGGGATCGATCTGCTTGCCTTCGTCGATGGTGCGGCGAAGCGATTCGTAGGTGGCGGGGGATAAGTATTTTTTCATTGCCGCATCGCCGAAGACGTATTCGCCGAACGTTTCTGCGGGGGTGGCGGTTTCTTTTGCGCTTTTTACTGCACTTTCTTTTGCGGTTTCTTTTGCGGTTTCTTTTGCGGTTTCTTTTGCGGTTTCTTTTGCGGTTGCCATAACTTTGCTCCTTGCATTTGAATTATACACGCTATTATACGCTTGAAAAAAGGAAAAGTCAAACAAATAAAAATCCGCCGCTGAAAAACGACGGATTTTTTTTATTTTTTCGGGTTTTACTTGAAAAATTTTCGTATTTTTGCCTTTTTACTTTAAAAAATAAAGTTTATTGTGCTTGAATTGCCGCGCCGTGCGGCAGTTTGCTTGATTTTTTAAAGAGTATATATAGGCTGCGAGAGCCGTGGCGAGCCTGAAAAACATAAAAAGACGGGGAGGCGATAAATCGTCTCCCCGAAAAATCGTACGGAAAGTTTCTGAGATCGCCGAACGCAAACAGACAGTAGCGACGGCAAAAAGCGTGTTATTTCCTGGGAACTTCCGGAAGATCGATTTCACCGTTTCCGGACTCGGTAAGCATATCTTTTTCAGAGAAAAGAATAATGCGAATTTCCGTTTTTATCCATTGTTTTTTTTCGGCTTCCATACTGTTCTCCTTGCCAAAATTGCGGGCTTTAATTATTCGATTGAAACGGGTTTACGAATTCGTTGCCGCTGTTTTTCATATCGAGGAGAGGAGTGGAGAACGGAGCATCTACCGTTTCCATAGAATCGGTAAGAACGTCCGATTCGCCTAAAGTTACTATTTTTACCATTACTCTGTCAAAGACTTTTTTCATTAGTTTTTACCTCGATTTTCTGTCGATTTATTTACTCGATTCGGCATACGCTTTCGCCGCCGCGCCGTAGTTGTAGGTTGCCTTTACAAGATTTTTCAACGCCTCGGGTACGCCGCTCATTTTGTAAACAGCACTGCAGTATGCGTTTACAGAAATTTCGATGGTTTGCACCTTTTCGTTGCCGTTGGTAACGACGAGCTGGTAGGGCTTGCCGAACTCCGTTGCTTTAATGCCGTCGGAATACCACATATAATAGTCGCCCGAAAGCACCCAAGCGCTTTTTTCTACGGCAATATCATTGATTGTTATCGTGTAAGAATCGAGCTTTGCGTAATTTTCCGGCGTTATTGCGAACACGATTTTGTTTACGTTGGAGAAGTTTACCGTGGCGCCCGCGACGATTTGTTCCGTGCCGGTTGTGGAAATTTTGCCTTGCGGCTCATCGGTTAAAAGAGCAATTTTCGATTGTTTGATTGCATCTTGTAATTTGGAAGAATCTGCGCCCACATATTTTTGCGCCGCCGCGCCGTAGTTTAAAAGTTCGGCAACCACTTGCTTTGTTTCGCTTGTAACGGAATCTTGCGCCAACAAGTCGTTGCAGTATTCGAGCATGCTGTAGGTGTAGGAATCGCGAAGAATCCCTGTTTTGTCGTATGCGGTTATCGTAAATTCGCGGTCGAGCATCTGCGGCGTTAAGCCTGTGAATTGATATATGTAGTTGTACTTTTCATTACTTACTTTTTCTTGTTTCGGGGTTTCCAGTGTGATTGTTTGCTCCTTTCCGTTCACCATAAGGGTTACGCTTACGGTGTAGGAGTTGCTAGGAAGGGTAAACTTCATGGTGATGTCGCTGCCGAGAGTTACCCGAACGGACTTAATTACCTTTACCCCTACGGTGTAAGTTACCGTTTCGGCATCTTCCGCGCTTTTGTAGGAAACATAGCCCGAGGCAACAAAGGTTCCGCCGAGATGATCATCACCTGTAGCGGGGTCAAAGTTTATAAACGTGCCGCCGGAGACTTGGAACGAACCTGTGGATGTGTTTTGAAGATTCAATACGTAATATTTGCCGTTATAAGCAGCCTCGCTGCTGAACGTGCCGCCTGTGATAATCGCTTTGCCGTTGCTCATTACATATACGGTGGAGTTGCCTTGCCCGTTCGCGTCGCCGCCGACGGTGTAGTTGCCGCTTTCAATGGTAACTGTGGAATCGGTATATGCCAAAATAGCAACGTTGTTTCCGCCCGAACCGCCGTTGACGCCGCCTTTTCCGGAGGCTTTGAATGTAACGGAAGATGATTCGACGTTAAAGCAAGTAGCGCCCGTTGCGCCTGTTACCGTGTAATTACCGAAATCAATCGTTAAATCTTTTTTAATTGTTACTCCCGCGAAATCGGATGCGTCGCTTAAAAGATAAACGGTTGAGCCGGATTCAGCACCGTTAATTGCTTCCGTAAGCGTTTTGTAGGCTTTGCCGAATGCGCTATCGGTTGCCGTTTGCGCTACGTAGCCGCTTTCGATTTCGTAACCGTTTGCGGTGGAAATTACGCCGTAACCCGTTGCGAGGAATGTTGGATTAAAATATTTCGAGAAAGTACCGCCGGAAATGGAAAGGTCGCAATAAGCAACGTTGTCAATCATTAAAGCATCAATATCTAAAGTGCCGCCCGTTACGGAAAGTTGCGGTGCTAAATGTGTGTTGCCGTGGGTGTACATTCTGATGCGACCTTTTAATACGGTATCACCGGTGAAAACAGTTTCGCCCATGCCGTATTCGGCGTTGTAAGCACCTACAAATAAGCTACCGTTCAGTACGCCGCTGTTTAAGGTTGCGTGACACCAATTTTCAACGGCATAAGAATTAGCACTGTAAAACGTGCCGCCGTTGATCGTAAGTGTCCCGTAGTCATCGTTTTTAATTACAATGAAGTTATTTTGCGTAAAAGTTCCGTTTTCGATGGTTAAAACGCTTTCCGGTTTATTGCCGCCGTTTCGAATTAAGCTTGAACCGCTCGAAGAATCGGGCGCGCCGGAATTATTGACAACTATTGCTTGCTTAATCGTCATTATGCCTTGGTTATCGATAACGTAATACCCGGTCTTGGTTTGATCGTCTCTTTTAATCGTACCGGTTTGAGCGGTTGAAGAATCGATAACGGTGAGAGTACCGTTATTGGCAATCGTGGGCGTTGCCGCCACGGTGCCGCCGTTTAATACGTAGCCGTTTAAATCAAGAGTAATATTTTTTTCTTGCGCTATGGTTACGTTCGCGTAAGTATCGCGTAAAAGGACTACAGTGTCATTGTTCTTTGCGGCATTGATAGCTTCTTGCAAAGCGGCGTATTTTACGGTAGAACCGGAGATTTCCGCTACTTCGGCTGTTTCGGTTCCTTCGGGGGTTGATCCTTGTTCGTCGGCATAGACGGACGAAGCCGAAATTTCGTCTTGTGTGTTGTTTGAAAGCAATGCCGAAGTTCCCGCAAGCGCGCCCACAGACGCACATATCGAAAATCCGAGCAATAAGGCTTTCAATTTTATTCCTGTTTTCTTTCAATAGATTTTTCTTTATGCCGGATCGTCGGTTGCATCGATTATCCGTTTGAGACTGTATTATTTTGCGTGCTATCTGCCGATCCGTCTTTAATGTATAGACGGATCGGCAGATAAAAAAGGCACGTGCCTGAAAAGCTTGCCGGAATATCAGCCGAAAGGGTGCAAAAACGATTGTTTTTCGCCTCTTTTTTTTCGTGCCTATTATACTACGCTAAAATATGATTGTCAAACGTTTTTTCGACAAAAAATCAAAAAAATCGTAAAAAATTTCGGGTCTGCCGAAAACCCGAAAAATGGCTGGAAAGTTCTGGCGTACCCGAAAAATTGTATGTGAATTTGTGCTATTTTTTGTGAATTTGTATTTTAAGGAAAGAGATGGAAAAGACGATAAAATGTTACCCTTGCGTGGGGGCGGCTTCGCCTGCCGCTGTAGCTTCGTTCGCTGCCGAGGCTGCCGCGCCTTTCTCGCGCTTGATCTCTTTCGCGAGCGCGGAGGCGATGCGCACTTCTTCGTCCGTCGATTCCACGCCGTCCGCTTCGATGGGATCGAGCTTTTCCGATTTCGCGTAATCGGAGCAAAGGTAACGTTTTGTTTTGTACCCCACGAGCAGCGTTAAAAACGCGCTGACCGTGCCTTGCACGGTGCTATCCACAAGCGTATCCAAAAAGGGGATTTTTTTGGAAACGCCCGTAAAAAATTTGCCGAATACGTTGAACCAATTTACATTCTGCATACCGTAGGCGATCAGCGAATTTCGTAAAACGGAGGCGTAAATTTTCGCGAGTTTGAAATTCGAGGGGCGGTAGCCGTAGATCGCTACGATCTGTTTGATTAAAGACAAATTCACAAGCAGCACCGAAAGTGCGTCGATTTTATCGTTTTGCGAGACCGACGTGGTGAGAAACGCTCTGCCCGCGCTTTTGAAAATTACGCCGTTCGCCGTTGAGCCTACGTCTGACGAGAAGGTTTTCCGCATCGCGTCGCGCAGGGCTTTTTTATCGTTTTTTTCGAGTGCGTACTCGATTTTTTCGAGATTTTCGTTTTTGATATAGTGGTGTTTCAGCGTTTTATCGTCGCGATTGTACTGCACGAGCGCGTTCGCTACATCTTTGAGCGCGGCATAATTCTTGCGTTTGGCGAGATCTTTATTTTCCGCCGTGACGTCGGTGACGAAAAAGCGCGCTTTCAGCACTTTCACGAGAGGACGCACGATGAAGAAAAATACGACGAGCGCGGCAACGCCCGTGCAGATATACCCGAACGTTTTGCCGAGCTGAAAAGCTAAGGTGAGCAGGTTTGCGATTGCGCCCGCCGCCACCAGAACGATGAGAGCTACGGCGACGATCAGCCACAAAAGCGCGCGCTTTTCGTTGCTTTTGCCGAGCGTTGCCGTAACGGATTTCGAGAAATCCGCCGCTTCGTTTGCGGATTCGTTTTTTTGTTTTTTCATTCGTATCACCTCGCGGTTTTTGCCGTTTTTCAAGCATGATTACAGTATGATTACGGTATCGATTATAGAACGATTATAGCACGGCGAGGGAAAAAAATCAAGTCTTTTTATGAAATCCGCCCGAAAATCGCGTGATTTGTGCGTTTAAAAACCGCATTTGCTCGGGTGTGTGAAACCAATGTTCTCCGCCCGGCATCACGGCGACGCTTGCGCCGATTTTTGCGGCGAACACACGCATTTTTTCGGGCGGGGTGAGCATATCGCGATCTCCGCAGATAATGTGCGCGGGAATGGGCGCTGGGGTGAGCCACGCGGGTGCGTGTTCGCGCGCGTAGCAATAATATTTCCACGAGAGCGTTTCGCCGCCCGGAACGGGAATTTCTTTTTTTGAGCGAAGCTCGGCTTCGCTGACGCCGTTTGAACTCATCATGTTTTCGATCAGCGCAGCCATATCCGCCACGGGGGAAATGAAAATCGCTTCGTCGACCTGCTTTTTCGTGAGCGTGTTGAACGCGAAATACGCGCCGATACTGTTTGCAATCAACGTGATTTTATCGTATTTTTCACGCAGAGCGTTGAAATACGGCACAAATTCGGCTTCGGCTTCCCGCGGCGTTTGCGCCTTATAATCGAAACCGATCACTTCGGCGTTTGCGAAAAATTGCTTGTAATAGTCGGCTTCGGCGGCGTTTCCGCCTTTACCGTGTATGTAAACGACGATACGTTTCATGATAATTATTTTTGATTTCTTTCGATTTTCGGGTTGCCGCGTTGAAAAATTGCAGGCATTAAAAGAGTTGCAGAAATTAAAAGAGTTGCCCGGGCAGGCGTAGTTTTTCTTTTTTAGGGAATTGCTCGTCGAAACGCTCGAAGGCGGCGGGATCTTTTTCGCGGACGAAATAGCCTTCGGGGTCTTTATACGTGCCGCGCACACCGTTTAAAAAGCCTTCTTGCAGCTCTTTCACGAGAAAATAATCGGCTTCGGGATCATCGGCATAGCGCACGCCCTTCGTTTTTGCGGGAACGAAACCCGATTTGCCGTAGAAATCGATGTTGCCCGTGATGAAAAGCGCGCCCGCGCCGAGTTCTTTCGCCTTGCGCATCGAAAAATCAAGCAGCAATTTGCCGTAACCCTGCCGCTTGTATGCGGGGGCAACGCCGAGCGGGCCGAATGTGAAAACGGGTAGCTTTTCGCCGTTGTCGCACTCGATCTCCGAGCGAACGTATACCGTCTGCGCGATCATTTCGCCGTTTAATTCCATTATGAAATCGAGTTCCGGCACGAATGCGGGATCGTTTCTTAAACAATGAAGCACGTAATGTTCTTTCGCGCCCGGAAGATATACGTTCCAGAATGCTTCGCGGGTGAGATTTTCTGTGGAGAAATAGTCTTTTTCTTCTTCGTTTCTAATGATTAAAGTTGTGTTTTTCATGGTTTCAGTAGTTCCTTTTATATTTAAAATGCAGGGGGTAGAGATTGAAATAACGCTGTTTTTTGCTTCTTGCATAGCGGATTTATCGGGCGTTTTGCGCGGGGCTACGTAGCGGATTTATCGGGCGTTTCGAAAAAGAGATGCAAGCCGAGCGCGGCGTTGAAACCCGTGGCGGCGAACACGCTGAAACCGCGTGATCGCGTATGTGCCGTTTAACGAAAGTTGGGACGTAAAAGAAATTCTGCACGATAAGCGGCAACAATTGATTGCAAAGGCGGCGTACTTTCTGGTAAAATCGCAGGATACGCGGCTTGTGATCACGAAAGACGGATAGGAAAATCTCGGAGTATCCGATCTGGTCGGCATTCACGATTATCGAAGTACGGCGACGAGTTTGAAAAAAAATTCTGCGGAATGAGCGAAAGCCATGTGCCCGTGGGCAGCCGGACGAAAATGCCTTCGGGGATAAGGTTTATCCGCCTAAATCTTCTTTTCTGCGCGGAAAGCGGAAAGCTGTTCCGGAATTCCGTGCGCCATGAAATCGCGAGGGCTTTGATTGAAATTTGCCCGAAATACCTTTGTGAAATACGACGGCGATGAATATCCGCACTCTTCCGAAATGCGCGAAACCGAGATTTTTCCTTCGAGCAGCAGCGACGCGGCTAAATTCATTTTTTTCGCTTCGATGAATTTAGAAAACGGAATTCCCGTGACGTCCTTGAAAATACGTAAAAAATAATCTGTGTTCAAATTCAAAAACTGCGCCGCGTAGTCGGCGGTTAAATCGGGGTTGGATAGGTTGGCGTCGATAAATTCCAGCACGTTGTTTACGTAGTTGTTTTTCGGACGGTAGTCCTCCTTTACGGTAGGAACATGGTTTTTGGCAAGCTCCGCAAAGATCAGTTGCAACAAGCCGGAAGAGATCATATCGCTGATGGCGGAATAATCGCGGCAGGAGGAGATCATGTTTTTAAAAAGCGAGGTGAGCTCCGCGGTGGTTTGTACCACGCGGTTTTTCGGCGTGATTCCTACGCGCGCGAGATAATTTTTGACCACAGAGCCGTGAAACGTGACGAAGATGTAATTGAAAGGATCGGAAGGATAATCGTAATACGCGATGGTTTCGTTTGGAAAGCGTACGAAAACGTCGTTTTTTTTCAAATCGAACGTGCCATCTGGCGTTTCGAGTTTGCCGCTGCCTTTCAAAATCAAATGCAGCGCATAGTAATTTTTGCTCATCATACCTTTGCTGACGTTGGGATGTTTGCGCCGATACGACGCTTCGAGTACGGTGAGATCTTTATTTACCCCCGTAACGATAAAATTATAAACGTCTTTTGCGGAAAAACTTTTCATGGTTTAATTATATCAAACGGAGAGAAGTTTGTCAACGGAGTTTGTACCAAAAAACATTCCGAATGCAATAAAATTGTAAAATATCGGAATTTGCAAATTTAATTTAATGAAAAAAGTCGTTAAAATGATAGTTTTAGTCGTATTATTGTATTGACAAAGTCGGTTTTCGATAATATAATAGTGAGGCGAGGTGGACGGGAAGATGGAGAAAACCGAAGAAAAAACCATGCCGGAAAGCGTAGCGAAAACCGATAGGGCGAGGCTTCGCGGCAAGCTTTTAAAAAAAGGGCAGACGGCATTTTTGACGACGATGTTGGCGATTCCGATTTTGCATTGGCTTGTATTTTGGCTGTATGTGAATCTTAATTCGATATTCCTCGCGTTTAAAACGAAGGTGGGCGAGTGGAGTTTATCGAACTTCAAAGTGCTTTTTCACGATTTGGCTTCACCCGATTCTTCGCTTTTTGTGGGGCTGTGCAACACGCTGAAATATTTTTTGAACAACGTGTGCGTGATTATGCCGCTTGCCCTTGCGATCAGCTATTTTATGTATCGGCGCATTAAGGGGACGAAGTCGTTTCGGATTATTTTTTATTTGCCCGGGGTGATTTCGAGCGTTGCCCTGACGACGGTATTCGAAAACGTACTTGCTCCGACCGGACCTTTTGGCGAGATTTGCCGTCTTGCGGGCGTGACGGACGTTCCCGAGTTGCTTGCAAATTCGCAATATGCAACGAAAACTATTTTGTTTTACTGCGTGTGGACGGGCTTCGGCACGAATATGTTGCTTTTTACGGGGGCGATGAGCCGTATTCCCGTATCTTTGATAGAATCGGCGAAACTTGACGGGTGCAGCTTCGTAAGGGAGATATCCGACATAATTTTGCCGCTCATTTTTCCGACGATTTCGACTTTGTTGGTGCTGAATTGCACGAGTATTTTTTCCGCTTCCGGACCCATCCTGCTGTTTACGCAAGGAAAGTACAAAACGACGACGATAGGGTATTGGATATTCGATATGGTTTACACGTACAATTCGTATAACATGGTGTCGGCGGCGGGGTTGTTTTTTACCTGCATCGGCGTGCCGTTTATTCTGCTTGTGCGGTGGCTGATAGACAAAGTCCCTGCGGCGGATTATTGAGGAGGGTGGAAAATGCGGAAGAAAAAAATGAACGATAACGTGAGTTCCGTGCTTTCCGGGCGCAGCCGCGGTGAAAAAATTGTGTTTGCGATAGTGTTTGCGATTTTTGTGTTGTATGCGGCGTCTTTGATATATCCGTTTGTGTGGGCGTTTATCAATTCGCTGAAAGGCTCGTTGGAGTACTCGGGAGGCGATCCGTTTGCGCTGCCGAAAACACCTTTGTTTTCGAACTATGCAGACGCGTTCGAGCTGTTGGAACTCGACGACGGAACGACGTTTTTCGATATGATTTTCAACAGCGTGTGGTACACGGGGTTGGCGGCTTTTTTGGGCGTGTTTATGTCGTGTGTGACGGGGTATTGCATTTCGAAGTACGAATTTAAAGCGAAAAAATACATTTATTCGGTGGCGATTTTTTGCATGACGATTCCCATCGTCGGATCGATGGGCGCGTATTACAAGCTGATCGGCGAGTTGGGATTGTACGATACGCCCATGTATGCGGCGGTGGCGAATTTATCGAGTTGGGGCTTTAATTTTTTGGTGATGTACGGCTTTTTTAAAAACGTTTCGTGGACGTACGCCGAGGCGGCGTTTGTGGACGGCGGAGGGCATTTTACCGTGTTTTTCCGAATTATGCTGCCGCTTGCGATAGGACCGATCGTGACGCTGTTTGTGGTGTCGGCGATAGGGCATTGGAACGACTACATGACGATGATTTTGTATATACCGAGCTATCCGACGTTGGCGAGCGGGCTATACGCGTTTCAGGCGAATGCGATCCGAGAAGTGAATTATCCCGTATATTTTGCGGGGCTTTTGATTTCGCTTGCGCCCGTGTTGGTGCTGTTTGCGTTTTGTTCTGACATTATGATGAGCAATATGAACGTGGGCGGGATTAAGGCATAGTGCGGATAGTAAATGTAAAATTGTATTTGATTGAAAAAATTAAACGTGATATAAGGAGAAAAAATGAAATTCAACAAGCGCATTTTTGGAATATCGTTGGCCGGCGTGCTGGCGGCGGGAACGGCGTTTTCCGTGGCGGGCTGCAAGAAAAAAACGGATAACAGCGAAAACACCTTAGAGATTTACGCAGCGGAGTTCGGCTACGGCTACGAATGGTTGAATGCGGAGATCGAGGCGTTTAAAAACACCGATTGGGTGAAAGAAAAATATCCGAATCTGAACATTCCCGCCGTGAAACACAATTCTACGCGTTCGTACGCGATCGACCGCATTATGCAGGGCGAAACGAACACGATCGATTTGTTTTTCGCCGTGGCTTCGGGGGCGGACAAGTACGAAAGCACGTACGGAAACAATCAGCCGTACTTTGAAAATCTGACTTCGGTGTACTCCGCGATCGTGCCGGGGGAAAATGTGACATTTGCCGAGAAGTTGGATGATAATTTTTTAAAGATGAATACGTTTGTAAAGCTTTCGGGTGAAACTTCGTATTATTCCGTGCCGTGGGTATCGGGCATGCAAGGCATGCTGTACAATAAGACGATGTTCGACGAATTGAATCTGAGCGAGCCGCGCACGACGGACGAGCTTTCCGCGCTTTGCGCAAAATTGGTAGCAGCGGGAAAAACGCCCTTTATCTTTACTTCACGCGAGAATTATTGGACGTGCATGATGTTTTTGATTTGGTGGGCGCAGTACGAAGGCATCGAAAATTATTGCAATTTCTATCAAGGCATCGTGGAAGAGGACGGGGTGAAATCGTACTCGAAAGACGTTTTTAAACAGACGGGGCGGTTGCGTTCGTTGGAAACGGTGGAATCCTTGATTAAATACCCCACGGAAAACATTCACAGCGACGTGAACACTCTTTCGTTTACTCAGGCACAGGCGAAATTTTTGCTGCGGCAGGGCGCGATGATGCCGAACGGCGATTGGTTTGAAACGGAAATGACGAAAACCGCGAAACAAGACAACATCACCGATGTGTTTACGTTTATGAAAACGCCCGTGATCAGCTCAATCGTGGAGAAACTCGAGGACAGAAATATGTCCGACGAAACGCTTGCCGCGGCGGTTTCCGCCGTGGATAACGGAGAAACGGGGGCTGCGGGCGTGAGCGCAAACGACTTTGCGGCGATTCGGGCGGCGCGGAAGTTGATTTTGCCCGTAGGTAATCACACGGCGATGATTCCCGCGTATTCTACGGCGAAAGAAGCGGCGAAAGATTTTTTGTTGTTTCTTGCCACAGATAAGGCGAACGAAACGTTTATCCGTGCGACAAACGGGGCGAGCATGCCGTTTAAGTACGATGTGGCCGAGAAAAACGCGGAATTATACGCAAGTTTGCCTGAGATGCAGAAAACGCGGCTGAAATTGCAATCCGACGCGGTGTATATGCTGAACGAAAATACGTGGCCCGGCGTATATTACGGGGGTATAGCGCGGTTTACTGGGGCTCGGACGGGCATAGAGAGTCTGTTTACGGCGAAGAGCGAAAGCGACAGAAAGAGCGCGCTGCAGATTTTTAACGAAGAGATCGCGTGGTGGGACGACAATCGTTGGGACGGAGTTTTGACGAACATGGGCAAGAAATAAACGGACGAGGGAGAAAAAAGAGATGAAAAAACAAGCGGCGGCAATTTTATTAACGGCGGCGTTTGCTGCGGGGTGCGCGAAAACACCCGAAAACGAAAGCGGCGGTAAGGCAAGCGTTTGGTCGGCGGCGGATACGGTGAAAATTCACCGCGACGTGACGTACGGCGAGAACGAGCGCGGAGAAGCGGCGGTGAATATTGCCGCGGTGCGGAACGAGTACGAGAACGCGCAAGTGATTCTGACGGCCGAAAAGGATGTGAAAAGCTATACGGTGACGCTTTCCGATTTGACGGGAGCGGCGGGTACGTTTAAGAAAGAAAACTTCAAAATCTACAATCAAAAGTACATAGAAGTAACGAAAACCACGACGAATGCGTTTACTTCGGGGTGGTATCCCGACGCGCTGCTGCCGATGGACAAAGCGGAAGAGTACGGGGAAAATACCGTGAAAGCCGGAGAGAATCAAGGCGTGTATTTCGAGTGCCATATTCCGAAGGATCAGCCTTCGGGAGTGTATACCGGCAATTTTAAAATTTTGGCGGACGGGCAAGAGTATTCCGTGCCGGTGAGCGTGAAAGTGTACGATTATACGCTTTCCGACGAGGTACATTCGAGAAGCTCGTTCGGCATACACAGTTATTGGAATGAGGGCGGAATCGTTTCTGCCGAAAAGGACGCAAGTTACGAAATGTATGCGGCGTACTACGAATATTTGTTGGAGCACCGCATTTCGGCACGGTATATGCCCGCGTCGATGACGGATATAAACGGTTTGATTACGCAGCTGAGAAAATACGCGAAAAACGGGAAATTTACGAATTATATTCTGCCATACGAGAGCCGTTACGACGCGGATTTTGCGGGAACGGGAATCGACTACGATTTGTACGAGCGGCAGTTCGACGCGATTGCGGCGGCTTCGATAGAGGATAACGTGAATTATCTTGAAAAGGCGAGCACGTATTTTGCGATGTACGACGAGATTGTTTCGGCTTCGGATATTAAAAAAGCCAACGCGTTTTATGCGAAGATTTTAAAACTGCATTTTGCAATAGCGGACAAGTGGGAAACTTCGCTGAATTGCTCGGAAGAAATGCGCGAAGCATTGATCGATTCGATGCTGAACGTAACGCAGTTGATGGTGACGACGTACAGCGATTTGTTCGAAGAACAAGTGACGTATTGTCCGTTGATAGACAAATACAATACGGCGGACTCTAAGGAAAAATACCAAAGCGTCTATGAGATACGCGAGGAAAACGGCGACAGAACGATTGCCCAAAACGCGGAAAAATGGTGGTACAGTTGCTGCGCGCCGCGCCACCCGTACGCGAGCTACCATATCGACGACGACGGATACAGTCCCGTGGTGTACAGTTGGATGCAATACGCGAACGACGTGGTGGGAAATTTGTATTGGTCTACGACGTTTTATCTCGAATACGTATCGGAGAAAAACAGCAAGGTGTACAACGCGTTGCAGGATTGTTATTCTACGGCGATGAGGTTTCCTCCCGCGAACGGCGACGGGTTTTTATTGTACCCCGGTGCACCGTACGGAATTTACGGACCGGTGGGAAGCATAAGGCTGCAACAGATTCTCGACGGGCTGGAAGAGTACGATATGTTGTACGCTTTGGAAGAGAAGTATAACGCACTCGGCGGGGCGGATTTCGACGGCGTGCTTTCGCTTTTGTACGACAGTCTTTTTTATGGTACGAAAGTGAATGCGAGTTCTGAATCGTACGAAAACGCGCGTGAGAAACTTTTGCAGATGCTGGAGCTTTGCGAAAACACGGGCGTGGCGATTACGGCGGCGGACGTGCGGAACGATTATGCGGATATTTCTCTGTACGTGCCGAACGGGCAAAAGGTAACGTTCGACGGGGCGAAAATTGCCGAAACCGCGGCGGAAAACGGCGCGGCGTATACGGTCCGCGTACAGTTGAAAGATACGGCGAGCGAATTTTCGGTGAGCGCGGGGGCGTTTAAGGCGAGTATTCCTTTAGGCGCAAAACGCACGGAATTTTCGGGAAAGACGCTTGCGGAAATGATTACGGCGAACAACGGAGAGTTGACGGCGACGGAGAACGGCGCGGAAATTTTGTTTGCGGCGTCAAATTCGAAACGGCACTCGGCGGCATTGAAAGGCGAGCTTTTGTCGGCGGTGGCCGGAGCGAAAAATTTTGTGAGAATTGAATTGGAGATTGGCGAAGATTGCGCGGCGGAGGTGCTGTTTGCGGGAGCGGACGGAATGTCTGTGCCGACATGGACGGGAACGCTGAAAGAGGGAACAAACACGGTGGAGATAAATATTTCTTCGCTGAACAAGGATTCGATCGGGCGAATCGCCTCGGTGTTGATACGGTTTTTGCGATATTTCTTACAAAAATTTTTTTTGCCTTTTCGGTGAGGTGGGGTAGCACAGAGAAAAACGGAAGTCAACGGCAAAAATTAACGCGTAAAATTTGTAAAACAGTAAAGTCGATTTCAATTTTAAGTTGAAGTCTGCTTTCTTTTTATGCGTTAATTTTTCGGCTGCTTCGTTGACTTCCGTTCTGTCCGCCGCTCATAAAAGCGCACAAAAAAATTTTCTCCGTGCTTGTTTTCGGTTGCCGAAAAGGCAAAATAAAACAAACTCAGGAGAAAACCAAAATGATTCAACAAAAGAAACCCTACCGTTTCAGCGATGACACAGTCATAACCGAACAGAATATCCGTCAGATCGGCGAACTGATTGCTCTCAGCTCGGTAAGAACGCGAATGATCCATTCCACCCGTGATTTGTACTACGTCTTTCAACGTTTGTATAAAGACATTTACTGTCATACCGATATTTTAAAACCGTATTCGGAAGCCTATGATTATGCCGAAGAAGCTATCTTCTTTTTATGCCGCTTTCTCGGCAAAAAATTAGGCGATCTTTGTATCGGGAAATTCGGAAAGCCGCTCCCGATTCGCCTTGCCTGTTACCGACATCTCGGCAGCATGCTTTGGAAGAAATACAACAAAAACGCAAAATACGAAGTCGGCAGTTACGAAGATCAGAATTTGCGGCACAACGAGCTTACAATCGATCCTTACGCAAAACAAGCGACCGAAGAGGCATCATACGAACGCTACGATAAACTGATCGCGAAAATGGCGTTACCCGATTACGAATACGAAACGCTTTTAGCGATGATGAACGGTATGCGAATGATTGATATGAAACGATACTTCAACGTAGACTACACCACGATTTACCGCCGCAAACTTCGTATTCAGAAAAAATATTTACACGCCGTAAGCGCATTGCAATAGGGGAGTGAAAAACGATGAATAACAAAAACAATCCTTTTCAACGTTTTTTCATTTACAATGAACAAGCGATTACATATCGCATTACAAAAACGGGTTTATTTCAAGCCCGTTATCGTCGTAACGGCTATAACATAGAAGTCGCACACCGTGATTTTTCCGGGATGAAACAAAAATTTATTGAAAAAATGATTGTTGCCGAAAAGAATAAAGAGCAGGCGAATTATCCGACGTTCGGGCAATTCGCCGTAGAATGGCTTGCAGCCAAACAGCGTACGATCAAGCCGAGTACTTATCAGGGCTATGCGCAGCAAATCAATAAAAATTTAATTCCGCAATTCGGCAAAACGCCTTTGAATCTGCTCGCCCGCAAAGAGATTCAGGAATACCTGTTTTCGTTTTCCGATCAAGGCAAAAACCGCACCGCGCAAAAGCTGAAAATTCTTCTTACTTCGATGTTCGATGTCATTGCGGAGGACTATCCGAAGCTTGCCAACCCTATGCGGAAAATCGTTCTGAATCCTTATGAAATCAAAAAGGGGAGCGCGTTTTCCAAAGACGAAGAAAAAAAGTTCATCGATTTTTGCAAGAAAAATCCGCATTACCAAGGCAACGATGCCGTTCTGATACTGATGTTCACGGGTATGCGAATCGGAGAATTGCAAACGGCGCGATTTTGCGGCGAATATATCACTTGTATATCCGAAAAAACCCGCAAAGGAAAGAAAGAAGTTATCCGCAAAATTCCCGTATCGCCTATGCTTCAACGTATTTGGGCACTTATCGATTTTGAAAAAGCGATTTCCACAAACAAATATTGCATCCGGGATGCTTTAAAGCGCGTATTTCCGGATCGTCATCCGCACGAACTTAGATACACTTTCATTACGCGAGCAAAAGAATGCGGGTGCAATCCGGAAGCAGTAATGCTTTGGGTGGGGCATGAGCACGATCGGGATGTGCGTACAAGTAAAGTCGATCGCGGCTATACCACGTATTCGGAAGAATATCTTTTTGCAGAAATCAAAAAAATTAACTACGATTATCCGTAACAACGGAAAAAACATACTATTATTAAATACTAATGTAAAATAATTTCATTTTAAGTGAATTTTGAGGATTTTTCACAAAAACTCGATAAAAAGGGCAAAATCAGCTTGAAACTACTAAAAATTCATCGATTTTATGTTCCCAAAACTTCCCAATTGCAAAAAAAAATAGGAGAAAATCTTACGATTAACTCCTAAACAAGTGGTGCCGCTGACCGGACTTGAACCGGTACGTTCTTTCGAACGAGGGATTTTAAGTCCCTTGCGTCTGCCTATTCCACCACAGCGGCATTAAAATTGATTCTTTCAAACATTTTTATGGTAGATTCAAACGTGAAATTCACATTTTTTCAACCCAAGGGATTTTAAGTCCCTTGCGTCTGCCTATTCCACCACAGCGGCAAGATGATCGATGGCGATCCGTCGGTGTTTTTTCGCCGAAATCTCATCGATACCTTGTTATTATAGCAAACGCAGAAGAAAATGTCAATGATTTTCCCGCTCACGCAAAATATTTTATGAAAACTTTTTTCTGTGCCGCCGCGCAGCTCGCCGAACCGTCGCGCATAAACAGACACAAACAATCGCGCAGTCCGCACACCCCGCGCCGCAGTCGCTCATCATCGCCCGTCGCACCGGCATACTTTATGTAATCGATCGAGCTCAAAGAACTCCAATAATGCGGCAGCGTATCGCCGAAAGATTGAATCGGCCCGAACCAATAATCGTCCCAATGCCGCACCGCGATGTTATTCAGCATATAGTGCGGCTGCACGCCGTCAAAGCGTTCGCCGTCAAAGCGTTCCAGAACGGCAAGGTGCGGCTGAATCGCGGCAAGATACCGCTCGTGTTTCGTCAGAAGATACGCGCCTAAAATAAACGACACCGCCGGCGTTCGATCGTCTGCTCGTAATTCACCTCGTGTTTCGGATAATTCACCCCGCGTTCCACGATTTTTTCCACGTGCGCAAGAAAAGCCGCCTGTTTTATCGTTGAAAGTCACGGTAAATAATTTGTTTTTCAAACTTTTCACCCAAAATCGAAAATTTGAATATAAAAAGAAAGATGCAATAATATTAAGAAAAGCACCTCAGAAACGAAGTGCTTTTCAAAAATACAATGCGTGTGTACGACAAAATCTCGTTTTTCGGGCGATTTTTGAGAGTGTGTCGGAC
>ENA-UOOA01003705-UOOA01003705.1-human-gut-metagenome-genome-assembly--contig:-P61old-NODE-3705-length-18569-cov-7.179540_pt1 | contig 18569 bp, 9 predicted proteins | sample MGYA00242467_ERZ724014 | MGnify/ENA metagenome assembly ERZ724014 | reverse complement strand
TATTTAAAAAGCGTCGGCGGTAAGCTCTCTATTGCAGATACATTACAAATTATCGATCCCGTAATGGATGCTCTGAAAGCCATACATAAGGAAGGAATCGTACACCGCGATATCAGCCCGGACAACATTTTTATTTTACCGGATGGCCGCATAAAAGTCATCGATTTCGGTGCAGCTCGTCTGTCCATGGGCGACAAAGAGCAAACCCTGTCCGTTGTGCTGAAACCTGGCTATGCCCCGCCGGAACAGTATCGTTCTAAAAGTAAACAGGGTCCATTCACGGACATCTATGCTTTGGGCGCAACTATGTATAGGATGGTAACAGGAGAAGTGCCGGAAGAGTCCGTAGATCGCCTAATAAAAGATGAAATCAAGCTTCCGAGCGAGTTGGTCCCCCAACTGCCGAAAAAATATGAAAATATTATTATGACGGCCATGGCTGTCAATGCTTCTTTGCGCTTTCAAACAATTGACGCAATGGAGAGAGCTCTGCATGGTGATGCAGAAGTGTTGCTTCCTGAAGAACAGCGTAAGCGCATTGAAAAAAAGCGTAGGGGTATCATAGCGGTCACCGCAACAGGACTAGCTGCTATTGCGGCACTGATTGTAGTCGCGGTCTTGTTTTTTGCACCGCAGCAGAGATTGTCCATGAAAGACATTGAACCTTGTACCATTACCACGCATTTTGACGAAGGACTACCCATAACGAGTGATATCCGGAAAATGGCAGATGAGATGCTTCAGGAAGATGGAGATGTTGTCAGTATAGATGGTGGGAACAATGAAGGGACGGGCAATGTGTGCTTTGTTACGCAACGGGAAAGCGTTCCTTCTAACGCAGCGGATCTCAATAAATTGATACGGTCTCTGGACGAAAGTGATTATCCTCTTTTGCAAAAGTATAGCGACAGATTTTCAGGTGAGAATTGGATAGCACTTGGTTTTGATGTTCCTGTTGTTTTTTATAATGCCAAATTGATGTCGCTGTATGATATTGATATCCCTTATACAGAAAATAAAGACAGCTATAACGAAAAGCGAACCATTGAAGACTTCGTATCAATGGTGGAGCCGATCGTTCAGGTTGAAGAGTGCTTGTCTGTCGTTGCTGCTGATAGCGCAACGGGCATCGCCGGGCTGGATGATTATATACAAGAGCACGCATTGGATGTTTTCTGCGCCAACAATGGCGCAGTCATGTATATCGGGATGCTGAGCGATATTCCGTATGTGCAAGAACATCTGCCGGGCTACTATGCGGTGGGGCCTCTTCCATCCGAATGCAATTTTATGGAACACATTTCGTATGACTGCATCGCTTATATTCCGGAAAATGAGAACGAAAACATTTTAGATGCGTCCATGTGCTATCTGAGTTACTACCTCAGCGAGGATATACAAACTGAAATGTATATCACAAATACAAGCGTTCTACCAATGGAGAAAGCGGTGCTCAGCGCATATATCAACGAAAAGTATCCAGGCACAGGATGGTTGATGGATTTCTTCAAATAATGGACTTCCCGGCTAAACGCCGCAGATTTCTTGCAAGGAGAGAAGGAAATGGCTATTAGACGATGCATGGGATGCATGAGTACCTACGAGGCTATTGATGAGATGTGCCCATTTTGCGGCTACATAGAAGGAACGCCCGCAAAAGAGGCCTACCATATCAAACCGGGCAGCTTGCTGCATGACCGGTATACCGTTGGTCGCGCCATTGGCTTCGGTGGCTTCGGCATCACTTATATCGCGTGGGATAACAAGCTCATGCAGAAAGTTGCCATCAAGGAATACATGCCCAGTGAGTATGCCACCCGTGTTCCAGGCAATCTCACCGTCACAATTTACGATGGTGAACGTTACACGGAGTTTATGACCGGTCTGCAAAAGTTTTTGGACGAAGCACAGCGGCTGGCAAAATTTCAGAACGTGCCCGGTATCGTGCGGATACTGGACTGCTTTTCTGAGAATCTGACGGCGTACATTGTCATGGAATATCTGGACGGCATGACGCTGAAACAGTATCTGGCAGAACACGGCGGGAAGCTGCCCTACGAGGAAGCCGTAGAATTCATTCTGCCCGTTTTGGCCGCGTTGCAGGCTGTCCACAAGGAGGGCATCATCCACCGGGACATCTCTCCGGACAACATTTTCATCACTGAGGACGGCGAGGTAAAGCTGTTGGACTTCGGGGCGGCGCGTTATGCCTCTACCGGATACAGCAAGAGCCTTTCGGTCATTTTGAAACCAGGCTATGCCCCGGCGGAGCAATATCTGTCCCATGGAGAGCAGGGCCCGTGGTCAGATGTGTATGCCACTGCCGCTACACTGTACCGAATGATCACAGGCGTAGTGCCGGAAGAGGCTCTGGAACGCAAGGAAAAAGACACCCTCAAACCGCCATCTGCACTGGGAGCAAAGCTGCCGAAAAATGCGGAAAAGGCGATTCTGAACGCACTGAACGTGCGCGTAGAAAATCGAACCGCGTCGGCGGAGAAATTTGAAGCACAGCTGCTGAGTACGGCAAACGTGATCCGCGTGACGGAAAAGGGCGAAAAGAGATTTAACGCAAAGATGCCCCTTTGGATGCGAGCCTCACTGATTGCGGCAGCTGGATTAGCCGCTGTTTGTATTGTGCTGTTTGCAACCGGTGTACTCAAACTTGGCGTTGGCAATCGGTTGATTTTCAGCTCCACGCTCTTTGACGGAGGAGATGTGAATACACCGGGCGTCATTAATTTGACACAAGAAGAAGGGAGCGATGCTGCTGCACGACAAGGCATGACCTTCTATGTGATGGGTGCCTATGAATCGACTACCGCCGCTAGGGGAATCATCATGTCTCAGGATCCTGCTCCCGGCACGAAAGTTCCTGCGGGAAGCCGCCTAAAAGTAGAGGTAAGTACCGGGCCGCAATACGCCTTGATTCCGAATATCATCGACACGCTTTGGGTAGATAGCGAGGCAAAAATCACATCAGCAGGATTCATTCCTAAGATTTTTTACGAAAATAACAACTTGGTGCCGGAGGGCGCGGTCATTTCATTGGGTCACCCAGCCGGAGAAAACTTCCAGATTGGTGAAAAACTAAAAGTTGTTGTTTCGCAGGGGCCGGATGGTGAACTGACGAAAACGCCAGTAAATATGCCAAATATCGCAGGCATGGATTACGCTGAGGCGAAGGGACTACTAAACAAAAATGGACTTCGTGTGATTCGGGAGAATGACCAGTACAGCATGACGGTTCCCAAGGGGGAAGTTATTGCCCAAAGCACATCAGCCGGTAAGCGCCTGATGACTGGCGATATCGTATATGTCAGCATCAGCATGGGCGTAGAGCAGACTAATGTTCCAAATGTGCAGTATCTGGAACGACAGAATGCCATTTCTGCCTTGCAGAGCGCAAAACTGAATTACACCGTGAAAGAGGAGGAAAGCGACACTGTACGTGAGGGACTTGTTATCCAGCAGAGCGTGGAGGCAGGTTCAATTGTTGATGTTAAGACAAATGTGATTATTACAGTCAGTCTGGGCAAGCTGGCAGACATGCCGTCACTGGTAGGCACTACATTGAATAAAGCGCGTTCGGAAATGGCTGCTCTCGGATTTGAAAACGTGACATATACCGGTAAGTATGACGCCTATACTGCGGAAAACGTGATTATGACGCAGAGCGTGCCCGCTGGCAGGCGAATCAATGTAGAAGAATACATTGAGATCGTCTATAGCATGGGAAAGATGCCAGTAAATATCACGCTGGATGCCAATGGTGGCAGCGTCAGCACGACGAGCTTCACTGCCCACTATCCCGATACATATGGAACACTACCAACGCCAACGCGGGATTACTATACATTCCGGGGATGGTATTCAACAGTGCTGGGAAGTGCTGTTACGGCCAACTCTACCGTACCCGAAACGGAATATGAAACACTGTCCGCCATGTGGGAAGAAAATCCTTTGTCCGGCTGGGTACAGGCAGACAATATGCCACAGGATGGACAGGTCGTAAATCGAAAGTATAGCTATAGCCTGACAGAGTATACAACATCTCAAAATAAAAGTATGTCGGGATGGGAAATGTATGATAGCAAGCGAGAATTGAGTGATTACGGTAGTTGGAGTGCATGGTCAACCACGCCGGTAAGCGCGACAAATAACCGCAAAGTGGACACAAAAACGGAGTCAACGCAGGTGCTGACAAGTTATAACATGGTGGAGTATAACACGATGGGCGGCGGGAATCGGCAGTATCGGAGCTACAGCGTTGGTGGAGATTACTCGGGTTACGGTGTCGCCGCCAGTTATGGCGAATTTCATAGAACCGGTACATACTCTGTTGATGAGGTGAATAGTGCTGCACAAATTGCCCCTGGCGGACGCAGCTCCGGCGGCGCAGCCGGTATCAACATGGATAGTCAGGTGGGTTATGTGCTTTACTGCGAAGGGCACAATGTCATCATGTTCGTCGACAGTGAAAACTATTCCACGCAAAGCACCACTTACTATCGTTATGCGGATCGAACAGAGACAACCATCTATTACTTTAAGCGCACTGTGCAGCAGGAAAGCCAGACCCGCCCATCGGGAAGCGATGTGAGCAACGTCGTTGAGTACGTGCAGTACAGAAGCAAATAACAAAACATGCACACACGCCCCGATGTCGGGGCGTGTGTGCACAAGACATCATCTGTTTTAAAGTTGGCACGACACAAGAAATTGAAAGGAGAAACCGGAGATGAAGTGCAGGAGAGGGGCTCGCCGTTGTTTGGTGGCAGGTGCCGCGACGGTATTTTTGCTTTTGATCTTGGCAGGCTGCGGCAAAACGGCAGAATTTGACGCGGATGCATATCGCCGCGACCAGGAGGAAACTATAGGGTTTACCTTTCTGAGAGAAGTACCTGACTACGCGCAGGCAGCCACACACCCTGTGGCGGATGGCTTTGAGCCGCATCAGCAATGCGTCTCCCAAGGACGAGACTTACGACTATAATACGCAGAGCGCCTGCAGGAGCGCACACTATGTCCTGACAAACGACATTGTCTGGAACGATACAGAGGACTTTGACAGCTGGGGCAGTCAGGCACCTATGTATGCATGGGAACCGATCTGTAAGGAGGATGCATTCAGCGGAACCTTTGACGGCGCCGGGCATACCATCTCCGGGTTGTATATCGTCTCTGTCTGGGAGCCGACACTGCGCCGCACTCAAACAGGCCCGAGCGAAGCGGACTTCGGACTGTTTGGCCGCATTTCCGGCAAGGGCGCAGCCGTGCAGAACCTGAACCTGTCGGACTCTTTCTATCAGCTCTACAACGTGTCCTACAACGTAGGTGGGATCGTGGGCAAGCTGTGGAACGGCTCCATTTCAAACTGTACTGCGCATGTAACGATTCGCTGCGATGCAGGGTGGAGCGTCGGCGGCATCGCGGGAACAACAAGCAAAGCAAGAATAGAGGACTGCACATTCAGCGGAACCATTTCCGGTGAGCATGTACTGTACACCTTAGGAGGCATTGCGGCAGAGAGTACCGGAGGTACGCTCATCAACTGCGTTAATGAGGGTCGTCTATATCCTCTGGAGAAAACACAGAAACTTGGCGGTCTGGTCGGACAGCTGAACGATGCCACAGACACGATTCTTTTAAATCAGGGAAAAATGAACTTTACTGCAGAATCTGTAGAGCAGCGGTCAACCACGCTGCTGGACGGCTGCGTGAACAAGGCCGCATTGAAGGCAACCGGTGGTCTGATAGGTGAATTGTTGGCTTCCCGCAGCGATGTAGTCGTGCGGAACTGCCAGAACCTCGGCGATATCGAAGCACATGGAAGCTTCACCGCAGGCCTCATTGGGCGTGTTGCCGGCTACGGCGACGGAAACGGCTTTGACAGTATTGTGACCGTGGAAGACTGCACCAATACCGGCAGCATCAAAGGGGGTACGGCAACGTATATCGGTGGACTAATCGGTGTGGCAGCCTATCAGAAGAACGCCGCGTTGACCGTAACGAACTGCGGGAATAACGGCACCGTCACCGGTGACTCTCAGATAGGCGGTATATTGGGCGCAGCCGTCGCCTATGGCAGCTGCAGCATATCTCTGAACGCTTGCGAAAACAACGGTGATATTACGGCGCAGAACGGGAGTTCCGGCGGTATTGTAGGCGACATATGCTTCGTGGGCTCTGGCACTGACCGGCATGCTTCTATCCTTGGTAGCCGCAACACAGGCAATGTCACAGGCAATGGGTATGGTATCGGCGGAGTGTTGGGAGGATCTCTGCATCACAGCGACTGTGACGGCGACACGTTCCTTTTGGATACCTGTGAAAACACTGGTGCAGTCAGCGGTGAAATAACCAGCATACTGGGCGGTATCGTGGGATATCTGCCCAACGGCAGTGGGCGCATCGCGGTGTCCAACTGCCGCAATGCTGGTGCAGTCTCTCTGACAAAACCCGCAACTTGGAGCACCGATATGGATGAGACCGCTTTTGCTGCCATTGGCGGCATTGTAGGCGCAGCCAGAAATACAGTACATATCAGCGAATGCACCTCAGAAAGTAGTGTGGCGGGCGACCCAGCACTGGCGCCATATACTGCCGCTGGCCGCACGGCAGTTTTCTTTGATAGTGAGGAACTGGTTTTGCCCTGCGTGTTCAGCAAACTGACGATATCCGATTGACAATTCTGCGCCGTGAACGCAGGAGAAAATTGTTGAAATGCATTTGCGCTGACAAAAAATAGCAATAGGAGTTATACACATGGAGCAAAGACGATGCATGGGATGTATGCAAACATACACGGCATACGATGCGGTGTGCCCATTTTGCGGCTACATAGAAGGAACGCCCGCAAAAGAGGCCTATCATATCAAACCGGGCAGCTTGCTGTATGACCGGTATACCGTTGGTCGCGCCATTGGCTTCGGTGGCTTTGGCATCACGTATATCGCGTGGGATAACAAGCTCATGCAGAAAGTTGCCATCAAAGAGTATATGCCCAGCGAGTATGCCACCCGCGTTCCGGGCAATCTCACCGTCACAATTTACGATGGTGAACGTTACACGGAGTTTATGACCGGTCTGCAAAAGTTTTTGGACGAAGCACAGCGGCTGGCAAAATTTCAGAACGTGCCCGGTATCGTGCGGATACTGGACTGCTTTTCTGAGAATCTGACGGCGTACATTGTCATGGAATATCTGGACGGCATGACGCTGAAACAGTATCTGGCAGAACACGGCGGGAAGCTGCCCTACGAGGAAGCCGTAGAATTCATTCTGCCCGTTTTGGCCGCGTTGCAGGCTGTCCACAAGGAGGGCATCATCCACCGGGACATCTCTCCGGACAACATTTTCATCACTGAGGACGGCGAGGTAAAGCTGTTGGACTTCGGGGCGGCGCGTTATGCCTCTACCGGATACAGCAAGAGCCTTTCGGTCATTTTGAAACCAGGCTATGCCCCGGCGGAGCAATATCTGTCCCATGGAGAGCAGGGCCCGTGGTCAGATGTGTATGCCACTGCCGCTACACTGTACCGAATGATCACAGGCGTAGTGCCGGAAGAGGCTCTGGAACGCAAGGAAAAAGACACCCTCAAACCGCCAGCTGCGCTGGGAGCAAAGCTTCCAAAAAATGCGGAAAAGGCGATTCTGAACGCACTGAACGTGCGTGTAGAAAACCGGACCGCATCGGCGGAGGAATTTGAAGCGCAGCTGCTGAGCACGGCAAACGTGATCCGCGTCACTGAAAAGGGGGAAAAGAGATTTACGGTACGGATGCCGACAGGGATGAAGGTACTGTTGATCTCAACACTGGTGCTGGCGCTGACCGCGGAGGGCCTTTTCTCCGCTGGCGTGCTTAAGCTGGGACTTGGCAACCGTATTGTGTTCAACACATCTCTGTTTGACTCTGCCGAGATCAATGCCCCCCGGGGTTATCAACATGACACTGGAAGAAGGGCAGGCGGCTGCCGAGGACTGCGGACTGACCCTATCCGTGCGGAATACGGTTGCATCTGCTGATGTGCCGCAGGGGACTATCGTGACGCAGACGCCACAGCCGGGCAAGAAGATCAGAAAAAACGCGGCGCTCTCCGTCGATGTAAGCGGCGGTCCGTCTTACGAGCTGATTCCTGATATAGTAGATACCGTTTGGGCAGACAGTGAACGGCAGATAGAAGATGCAGGCTTCGTCCCTAAAGTGTTTTACGAGTATAGCGATTCTGTGCCGGAGGGTGTCGTGGCCTCGCTGGGGCGCGAGGTTGGAAGTATATTCCCAAAAGGCGAAAAGCTCAAAGTCGTTGTTTCCAAGGGAGCAGAGCATTCACTGACGGTCGGACCTGTCGCCATGCCGGACATATCGGGTATGCTGTATAATGAGGCAAAGGCGCGGCTGAATGCCGTCGGGCTGGGTGTACTCCGCAAGGGGGATGCATACAGCGATACGACACCCAAGGGAACTATCCTACAGCAAAGTGTTGAGACGGGCACAATGCTCCAGACAGGAGATGTCGTTACGCTCAGTGTCTGTCTGGGCACAAAACAGGTAGTTGTTCCCTCGCTCCAATATATGCCCGAGGGAAAGGCTGCTGATCTGCTGGCGAACCTTGGGCTGACCTATACAACCACAGAGGAAGAGGACAACACAGTTAAAGCGGGGCTGGTCCTCCGGCAGACGCTTGAAAGCAATAAGGTCGTGCCTACGGGAACTGTCGTACCGATTGTCGTGAGCTTGGGTAAATGTGAAGATATGCCCGCTACCAGCGGGGAAAAGCTGAGCCGTGTCAAAACGGAGATGGAGACACTGGGCTTCTCCAATGTGAGCTATGTGGGTGAATACAGCGCCGATGTGGCGAAGGATGTTGTAATTTCACAGAGCATTTCAACAGGCGAGCGCATAAATGTAGAAACCGCAATAGTTATTAAATATAGCTTGGGCAAGCAGCCGTGGCCCAAAACCGTTGTGTACCAAAAGGGCGCAGATGGAATGAGTAGAGAAGACCTCGTGGTGCATGACTTTACATGTGATTTGAATGTGGATGGGTCCTATCACTTTGAACTCATGATTACTGCGCCGGCGGGGATGCGTACCTGCTTGTTCGACCCTCCGAATGGGGGAGTATTTAAGCGGGTTTTGTCAAGTACAACAGGTGACAAGCAGACCTATGTTTTCGATATTTCGAGCGCGGATTTAGCGCAGGTGGACGAGATAGTTTTTAATGTTTTTAACAGCGATACGGAAAGGTGTCTCATATTTATATACACCAACCAGTTGCTGACATAAAGGCTTTTAACTATCATCCGAAATGACACCGTGACTATGTAAGCCGTGTGTCATAAGTATCGGGGTCGAACAAAATTAGTAAAAGTATATGTTGGAGGCAGAAATGAGTAAACACCCGAACAAGATAGAGTTTAGGAATGCCGTTAGCAAAGGCCCTCTTTCCCGCAAAAGAGCAGCGAAAAATAAAGACCTTTGGAGCATAGGGAGAGAAGGTATTTACCGCGATGCCGTATATGAAGCCTATTTGGATATTTGCCGGACTTGCAAGGGCATCGGCAACAGCGGCGATGATATACGAAATGGAAAGATTTGTCACGGATGAACGCACAGGGCTGAAGTATGAGATGGTCGGCGACTATTATCTGATTGCCGGAGAGGGCGAGCCGGAGGAAGATCGGCCAATCGGGGTATGGGGGCAGCGGCATCTCCGCTATCTCAAGGAGCATCACCGTGGGCGATATGCCAATCTGCTGACAAATGGCGAATTGAATGCCTATCTTGCGGATATTGACCGGCAGGCGGAGGAGCTTTTTCTTCGGCTGGTAAAGCAAATGACAGACGCTGAGGGCATTACGGAAACGCTGAAAGCCGGCGCCCAAATGGAATGGGTCGGGCGGATGAATAATGTCCGGAATCGTGCAACTGAAATATTAAATAATGAACTGATACACATTTCCGCCTCGTCGTGGCCGCCGAAGGGGACGACCGCCGCCACGGTGGGCGTCGCATAGGTCAGCGTGCCGGTCTTGTCGAACACAATAGTGTCCGCCTTGGCCACCGCCTCCAAAAAGCGTCCGCCCTTGGCGGGGAAACCCATTGACCGCGGAAAAAACTTCCTCTATAATATAAGGTCACAGAGGAATTTTTGCGCAAAGGAGCAACCGCGTATGAACGAGATCTATGTCACCGGGCACCGCAACCCGGATACCGACTCCATCGTGGCCGCCATGTCCTTCGCCGCGCTGAAAAACGCGCTGGGCGAGAAGGAGTATGTGGCCGTCCATCTGGGCACCATCAGCGACGAGACAAACCGGATGCTGGAGCGGTTCCACTTCAATCCGCCCCGCTTTATCCAGAACGTCCGCACGCAGGTGCAGGATCTGGACTTCGACCGCCCGCCCTGCCTGGACGCCTCCGTTACCATGGACCGTGCGTGGAAGCTCATGCGGGAGCAGAAGATCTCCGCCATCCCCGTGGTCAACGAGGACGGCACGCTGTACGGCATGCTGTCCGCCGGGGACATCGCCACGTTCAGCCTGAACACCGTGGGCGATCCGCGGGTGGACGACATCCCGCTTTTCAACCTGCTGAGCGTTATCGAGGGCCGCGTCATGGGTGACGGCGGCGACATGGTGGACAGCGTCAGCGGCTCCGTGTCCATCGCCCTGCCCCAGAACTGCGAGAACCTGCTGTTCGACAGCGCCGACAGCATCGTGCTGTGCGGCAGCCAGCCGGACATGATCCGCCGGGCGCTGGATAAGCAAGTGGCCTGCCTCATCCTGTGCCAGACCGACGTGGAGCCGGAGTGGCTGGAAAATGCCGGCAGCACCTGCGTTATCTCCACGCCGCTGGACGCCAGCCGCGTCCACCGGCTCATCTATCAGGCCACCCCCATCGGGCGGCCCTGCGCCACGGAGGGGCTCATCTCCTTCCACTTGGACGACTACATCGACGACGTGCGGGAGGTCGTGCTGAAAAGCCGCTACCGCTGCTACCCCGTTTTGGACGATGAGGAGAAGGTCGTGGGTACGCTGTCCCGTTACCATCTGCTGAAGCCCCGGCGCAAGCGGGTGGTGCTGGTGGATCACAACGAGCTGGCCCAGACCGTGCCCGGCATCGAGCAGGCGGAGATCCTGGGCATCATCGACCACCACCGGCTGGCGGACATCCAGACCCGGCAGCCCATCTCCGTCCGCAACGAGCCGGTGGGCAGCACCAACACCATCATCACCTCCATGTATCAGGAGCACGGCGTCACGCCGTCCCCCCATATGGCGGGGCTGATGGCGGCGGCCATCCTGTCCGACACCGTTATGTTCAAGTCCCCCACCTGCACCAAGCGGGACATCGCCATGGCCGAGCGGCTGGCCCGCATTGCTAAGGTGTCCCTCACCGATCTGGGACGGGAGCTGTTCAGCGGCAGCAACGACAGCAAGTCCGCCGAGGAGCTGCTGCGCAGCGACTTCAAGGAGTTCCACATTGCCGAGCAGGTACTGGGCGTGGGGCAGGTCACCTGCATCGATTCCCAGAGCCTGATGGAGCGCAAGGACGAGCTGCTGGGCGCCATGCGAAGGGCCCAGAAGGCCAACAGCTACGACATGGTGATCCTGATGCTCACCGATGTGCTGCAGGAGGGCACCCAGCTGCTGTACATCGGCAGCGACGATACCATCCGCAACGCCTTCGCCGTGGAGCCCAAGGACAACGCGGTGTTCCTGCCCGGCGTCATGTCCCGCAAGAAGCAGGTAGTCCCCATGCTGACTACCCTGTGGGGCTGAGATGCCGGCGGAGGGCGCGGCCATGCCGTCTGTGGCCAAAAAAGGGCTGGACGCCAACACCATCAAGCTCATCGCCATTCTGGCCATGACGGCGGATCACATCGCGTGGGCGGTGTTCCCCGGCTATCCCCGGCAGTGGCTGCCGCTGGCGATGCACCTGATCGGGCGGCTGACCTGCCCCATCATGTGCTACTTCATCGCGGAGGGCTTTCACCACACCCGCGATGTCCGCAAATACACGGCGCGGCTGTTCGTGTTTGCGGTGATCTCCCACTTCTGCTACCTGTACGCCTCAGCGGATTTCGTGGACTGGCGCTCCTTTATCCCGTTCTATTACGGGGCGGTGCTGAACCAGACCAGCGTGCTGTGGCCGCTGGCGTGGGGCCTTGTGATGCTGCGGGTGGCCCACAGCGACCGCCTGAGCGCCGCCGCCAAGACCGCGCTGGTGGTTGGTATCTGCCTGATCACCTTCTCCAGCGACTGGAGCTGCATTGCATCGCTGTGCGTGCTGGCCTTCGGCACCAACCGGGGCGACCTGAAAAAGCAGGGCCTGTGGATGACGTTCTATGTGGCGCTGTACGCCGTTGTGTACGCGCTGGCGCTGGACTGGGTATACGGTCTGGTACAGATGGGTGTGGTGCTGAGCCTGCCCATCCTCCGGCTTTACAACGGGCAGCGGGGCCGCAGCCCCCGGATCAATCGGATCATGAAGTGGCTGTTCTATCTCTACTACCCCCTGCACCTGCTGGTCATCGGTCTGCTGGAGCACCTGTAAAAAAACGCCCGTCGGGGGAGCTGCGGCTCTCCCGGCGGGTCTTGCTTCCCCCGCCCCGGCAAAAGGGGCCTGTATCTGCTGTAATCTGAAAAATCGAAGGAGGAGATATACACGTCATGAGCCAGAGCAACGCAAGCGGCATGACCTTTATGGAAAAGCTGTCCACCTTCATCGTGGACAAGCGCAGCCTTATCTTCCTGATCACCATTATCGGCCTGCTTTTCTCCGCCGTCTCCCGCAGCTGGGTGGAGGTGGAGAACGACCTGACGTATTACCTGCCGGATGACTCCCAGACCAAGCAGGCACTGGCCGTGATGGACGAGGAGTTCATCACCTACGGCACGGCGGAGGTGATGGCGGCCAACGTCACCCCGGCGCAGGCGGAGAAGCTGGCCGCTCAGATCCGGGAGGTGGAGGGTGTGCAGAGCGTGGACTATGATAAGACCACCGACCACTACAACGCCCTGTCCGCCCTGTTCTCCGTCACCTTTGCCTACGACGAGGATGACGATGCCTGCCTGACATCGCTGGAGGCGGTGAAGGAGCTGCTGAGCAGCTATGACCTGTACATATCCACGGATCTGGGCAACACCCTGCGGGAGACCATCGACCACGAGATCAGCATCATCATGATCTATGTGGCCATTGTCATCGTGCTGGTGCTGCTGTTCACCTCCGAGACATACGGCGAGGTGCCGGTGCTGCTGCTGACCTTCGTGGTGGCGCTGGTGCTGAACCAGGGCACCAACTTCCTCATGGGCAGGATCTCCTTCGTGTCCAACTCCGTCACCAGCATTCTGCAGCTGGCGCTGTCCATCGACTACGCCATCATCTTCTGCAACCGCTTCAAGGAGGAGCACCGCCTGCTGGCGCTGCGGGAGGCGGTGATCGTGTCCCTCAGCAAGTCCATCCCCGAGATCGGCGCCAGCAGCCTGACCACCATCGGCGGTCTGGTGGCCATGCTGTTCATGCAGTTCAAGCTGGGCCCCGATATGGCCCTGTGCCTCATCAAATCCATCCTGTTCGCGCTGCTGTCCGCCTTCGTGGTGATGCCGGGCCTTCTGATGCTGTTCGGTCCCCTCATCGACCGGACGCAGCACCGCAGCTTCGTGCCCAAGATACCCTTCGTGGGCAATTTCGACTACGCCACGCGGCACGTGGTGCCCGTGATCTTCGCCCTGCTGATCACCGTGGGCTTCTTCCTGTCCTCCCGCTGCCCCTTCGCCTACGGGTACAGCCTGCTGACCACGCCCATCCAGAACGATAACCAGATCGCCGAGCAGATGATCGAGGACACCTTTACCTCCAGCAACATGCTGGCCCTGATGGTCCCCGCCGGCGACTACGACAAGGAGGCCGCCCTGCTGGCGGAGCTGGAGCAGTACGACGAGGTGGACCACACCATGGGGCTTGTGAACATTGAGGCCATGGACGGCTACACGCTGGCGGATAAACTGACGCCCCGCCAGTTCGCAGAGCTGGCCGGTCTGGACTACGAGGCCGCACAGGTGGTCTACGCCGCCTACGCCGCCAACGACGGCGACTACGGCCAGCTGGTGGGCCATCTCTCCACCTACAAGGTGCCGCTGCTGGATATGTTCCTGTTCGTCTGCGACCAGATCGACGCCGGTGTGGTAACGCTCAGCGATGACCAGACCGCCGCCCTGAAGGACGCCCAGACCCAGATGCTCAGCGCCAGGAACCAGCTGCGGGGCGAGGACCTCAGCCGTATGCTGGTATACCTGACCCTGCCGGAGAGCGGCGATAAGACGTACGCCTTCACCGACAAAATTCTGGACATCGCCCAGAAGTATTACCCCGACCAGAAGGTATATCTGGCCGGCGACTCCACCAACGAGTATGACTTCGAGAAGTCCTTTGCCATCGACAACAAGGTGGTGAGCATCGTGTCCATTCTGGTGGTCATGGTGGTGCTGCTGTTCACCTTCAAGTCCGCCGGTATGCCGGTGCTGCTGATCCTGGTCATTCAGGGCTGCATCTGGATCAACTTCTCCTTCCCGGCCATTACCGGAAAATACCTGTTCTACCTGAGCTATCTGATCGTCAGCTCTATCCAGATGGGCGCCAACATCGACTACGCCATCGTCATTGCCAGCCGCTATCAGGAGCTGAAGGTGAAGATGGCCCAGCGCAGCGCCATCGTGGAGACGCTGAACTTCGCGTTCCCCACCATCATCACCTCCGGCGCCATCATGTCCATCTGCGGCTTCCTCATCGGCAGCATGACCTCCGAGCCCACCATCGCCGGTATCGGTGAGAGTCTGGGCCGGGGCACGGTGATCTCCATCATCATGGTCATGTTCGCCCTGCCCCAGATACTGCTTATCGGCAGCCGGATCATCGACAAGACCTCCTTCTCCGTACCGTCCGTGGTGGCCAAAAAGGCCGGTCACGGCAGCATGACGGTGAACGGTCTGGTATACGGACACATCAACGGCACTGTCCGGGGCATCATGCGCGCCACGGTGGAGGGCGATATCGACCTGACCATGGTATCCGGCGCGGAGGGAGAGGAGGCTGACCGCCATGAAGAAGCTTGATATACGCCGGGTCTGCGGGGCGCTGCTGGCGGCGCTGCTGCTGACCGCCTGCCTGCTCCCGGCCCGGAGCTACGCCGCACAGGACGCGGATGTCATCCACATCGGCAGCGAGGCCGAGCTGGCCGAGCTGGCCGCACGCTGCGCGCTGGACACATGGTCACGGGGCAGAACGGTGGTGCTGGACTGTGACCTGACGCTGTCGGACGGGTCGTTCCTGCCCATTCCCTCCTTCGGGGGCGTGTTTGACGGGCAGGGCCACGCCATCCGGGGCATCCGCGTCTCCGGCAGTCTGTCCCCCGCCGGACTGTTCGGCGTGGTGCAGGCGGGCGGCGTTGTCCGTGACCTCCGGGCCGAGGGCGCGGTGACGCCGGAGGGCGACGCCCGAAGCGCCGGCGGCATTGCCGGCGAGAACCGGGGCACCATCGAAAATTGCAGCTTTACCGGCACCGTGTCCGGCAAGAGCAGCATTGGCGGCATCGCCGGGGCCAACATGGCCGCCGGCAGCATCCTGAGCTGTCAGGCCGCCGGTGCGGCGGCGGGCGAGGTCATGACCGGCGGCATCGCCGGGTACAACGAGGGGCTCATTGCCTCCTGCGAGAACAACGCCTTCGTCAACGTGGAGAGCACCGATCCCCGCATCGATCTGGACGATCTGGCGCTGTCGCTGACCATGGATCTGTCCGCCCTGAGCCGACTCAACGCAGGCACCTCCGTCACGGACACCGGCGGCGTCGCCGGGTACAGTGCCGGGACGGTATCGGACTGCGTGAACCACGGGGCTGTGGGCTATCAGCACATCGGCTACAACACCGGCGGCATCGTGGGCCGCAGCTGCGGCCAGCTGCGCCAGTGTACCAACGACGGCGCGGTATGCGGCCGCAAGGACGTGGGCGGCATCGCGGGGCAGATCGAGCCCTACATCCGGATCAGCGACACCGACTATCTGTCGGAGATGAACCGGCAGCTGTACGAGCTGCGGCGGCTGACGGATCAGGCCGTCAGCGACGCGCAGGACGGCTCCGGCGACCTGTCCGGCCAGCTCAGCGACATGAACGACTATCTCAAGGACAACATCTCCAAGCCCGGCGATCTGGCGGCCGCCGTCCACGGCTTCGGGCGGCTGCTGGAGCAGCTGAACGGCGCGGCCGCCGGTTCGGCGGACGCGGTGGCGGAGGATATCAAGGCCGTCAACGAGCAGTTCAACCGGCTGTCCAACACCATGCTGGCCGCCATCAGCGCCGCCAGCGATCCCTCCTCCCTTGTCTCCGACACATCGGAGGTCAACGTGGACAGCGTAACGCTGGGCAAGACCTCCGACTGCCGCAACAGCGGCACCGTGGACGGCGACAGCAATACCGGCGGCATCGCCGGCTCCATGGCCGTGGAGTACGGCCTCGACCCGGAGGACGATGTCAGCGCCGATCTCAGCGGCAGCTACCGCCGTCAGTACGAGTACAAGGCCATTGTGCAGCGGTGCGTCAATGAGGGCGCCGTCACCGCCAAGCGCAGCAACGTGGGCGGCATCGCGGGCCGCATGGATCTGGGCTTCATCACCGGCTGCGAGAGCTACGGCAGCGTCGTCAGCGGCAGCGGCAGCTATGTGGGCGGCATCGCCGGTCTTACCGCCGCCACCGTCCGCAGCAGCTATGCCAAGTGCGCCATCAGCGGCAAGCGGTATGTGGGCGGCATCGTGGGCAGCGGTACGGCGGAGAAATCCGACGGCGGTGCCAGCACCGTGGCGGACTGCTGGTCGCTGGTGGACATCACCGCCTGCCAGCAGTATGAGGGCGCGGTATCCGGCATTGATACCGGCACGTTTGCGCGGAATTATTTCGTCGCCGACACGCTGGCGGGCATCAACCGCCAGAGCTTCGGAGGCCGGGCCGAGCCGGTGGACTTCGCCGTTATGGCCGCAAGCACCGCCGTGCCCGACGGCATGAAGCGGTTCACCCTGTCCTTCGTGCGGGACGGCGCGGTGGTCAGCAGCCGCAGCTTTTCCTACGGCGACTCCTTCGACAGCAGCGTGTTCCCGGCCCTCCCGGCCAAGGAGGGCAGCTACGCCCACTGGGATCGCAGCGACCTGCGGGATCTGCGGTTCGACACGACAGTCACCGCCGTGTACGACGCCTACATGCCCGCGCTGTCCTCCCAGCAGAGCCGGGAGGACGGGCGCTCCGTCATTCTGGCGGAGGGCCTGTTCAGCGGCGACAACAGCCTGATCGCCACCGCCCGTGAGCTGACGCCGGAGGCGTTCCACATCACGAAGGGCAGTCTGCTGGCGGGCTGGTGGGCCTACTGGCAGGAGGGGCGCCTGCCCCCCGCCGCCGTGAACCGGCAGGTACTGGAGCAGTGGCAGGTGTCCCTGCCCGATGACGGTCAGGCGCAGCACACCCTGCGCTATCTGCCGCCGGAGGGGACGTCGCGCCTGACCATCTACGTCAACGATGGCAGCGGCTGGCAGGCGGTGGACTGCGGCACCGTGGGCAGCTACCTGACCTTTGCGGTGGAGGGACGCAGCCCCCTATTCGCCGCCGTCACATCCTCGCCGGTGTGGTGGATGGCCGCTGCGGCGGCAGGCGCGTGCCTTGCCGTGGTGCTGACCGTCCTGCTCCTCCGCCGCAGGCGGCGGAAAAAGGCCGACAGGGCGGCGGAGGCCCCTGCGGCAGAGAGCCCTGCGGTGCAGGCGCCGCCGACGGCGGCCCCGCTGGCGGCATCCGATGAACCTGCACCCCCCGTCCGGCAGAAAAAGCGCCGCTGGTGGATCCCGGCGGGTATGGCGGCGGGCATTGCCGCCGCCATGGCGGTGATCCTCGCCGTTACCGGTCTGGGCGATGGCCTGAAGGCCTGCCGCATGCTGACATCGGCGCTGCGGGACACCCCTGCGGCCCTGACCGTCCATCTGGACACCGGAGACGCCTCCTACCGGGCCGATGTGTACCGCGCCAAGGTCAGCGGCACCGCCGTCACCACCATAACGTGGGAGGGCGTCAGCGTCTACTGTGCCGATGGCACGGTGTATCTGGAGAATGGCCGCGCCTTCCGCCCGGAGGGCATCCTATCCCCGTCTCAGGCAGCATCGCTGTTCCGCAAGGCCCATGTGGAGTATCAGCGGGCCGGTGAAGGCGGCAGCTACACCATGACGCTGGGCGAGACGGACACGGCGGCGCTGCTGGCGCTGCTGCCGGAGGGCTTTGCGGACACGTCCGGTATCTCCGGCCTGACCATGGCGCTGACGACGGAGGACGGCCGCGCCGTCTCGCTGACCCTTACCGCCGGGGAGGCGGACGATCTGACCATCCGGGTGGACTTCCTGAGCCCGGACGGGACGGACGCGCCGGCTGTGCCCGCAGCGGTGACGGACGCCATCGCCGCCGGCGAAACGCCGGAGGGGACGCTCCCCACCGGAGACGCACTCCGCCTGCTGCGGGCGTGGGCCTCCCTGCGGG
>ENA-UOOA01003704-UOOA01003704.1-human-gut-metagenome-genome-assembly--contig:-P61old-NODE-3704-length-18575-cov-9.472948_pt1 | contig 18575 bp, 17 predicted proteins | sample MGYA00242467_ERZ724014 | MGnify/ENA metagenome assembly ERZ724014 | reverse complement strand
AAAATTTGAAGAAAAATGGCCGCTAGCGCTTATGCATCAAGCGCTGGTAGCTATCATTTTTGATGGCTGGCGTGTACGAAGGCCGCTCAGGTCAGTCGCAGCGGTGCTGTGCCGGCCGAGCGTGCCGCGGGCGCCTGGTGGGATTCGTCCAGGTGGAAAGTCGCCACCACCTGCGTCAGTTCTTGCGCGTGCTGCTGCAAGGCTGCGGCAGCCGCTGCGGCTTCTTCCACCAGCGCGGCGTTCTGCTGCGTGCCCTGATCCATCTGTGCCACGGCCTGGTTGATCTGCTCGATGCCGTCGGTCTGCTCGCGGCTGGCCTGGCTGATTTCTTCGATCACGGACGACACCTGCAGCACGCTGTTCACCACCGCCTGCATGGTGGTGCCAGCTTCCTGAGCCAGTTGCGTGCCGGCCTTGACCTGTTCGGCGGAATTACCGATCAGGGCCTTGATTTCCTTGGCCGCTTCGGAGGAGCGCTGCGCCAGGCTGCGCACTTCGGTCGCCACCACCGCAAAGCCCCGGCCTTGTTCACCGGCGCGGGCTGCTTCCACCGCCGCATTCAGCGCGAGGATGTTGGTCTGGAAGGCAATGCTTTCAATCACGCCTGTGATGTCTGCGACCTTGCGCGACGACGCTTCAATCGAGTCCATGGTCTGCACGACCTTTTCCACCACAGCGCCCCCCTGGCGCGCCACGTCGGAGGCAGACTTCGCCAGCATGCTGGCCTGGCGTGCGTTGTCGGCGTTCTGTTTGACGTTGGAGGTCATTTCCTCCATCGACGCAGCCGTTTGTTCCAGCGCACTGGCTTGCGATTCGGTGCGGCCCGACAGGTTGCTGTTGCCCGCCGCGATCTGTTGCGAGGCGCTGGCGATGTGCTCGGTGCCGCTGCGCACCCGCTGCACGATGCGGTGCAGGCTGTCGCGCATGGACTGTATGTCCAGCATCAGGCTGGACTCGTCACCGGGCCGGGTCTTCACCGCCACGGCCAGATCCCCCTGGGCAATGCTGCGCGCGATGTGGCGCGCATAGTCGGGCTCGCCACCCAACTGGCGCAGCAGGTTGCGCGAGATCAGGGTGCCCACCACCAGCAGCGCTGCACCCAGCGCCAGCGCCACGGCACCAAAGCCCATGGCGCGTTTCCAGATGGCGGCGTTCACGGTGTCGATGTAGACGCCTGAACCAATCACCCAGCCCCACGGCTCAAAGCCTTTGACGTAGGAAGTCTTCTCCACCGGAATATCACTGCCAGCCTTGGGCCACATGTAGGGCACAAAACCGGCGCCTTGGGTCTTCACGATGCGCACAAACTCCATGAACAGCGGCAGGCCGTTGGGGTCTTTGTTGGCAGAAAGGTCCTGCCCGTTCAGTTCGGGCCTGACGGGGTGCATCACCATGCGGGGATGCATGTCATTGATCCAGATGTATTCATTGCCGCTGTAGCGCAGCGCTTGCATGGCCGCTGCTGCGCGTTGCCGGGCTTCTTCGTCGGGCATGGCGCCCTTGGTGCTCAGCGCGTGGAAATGCACCGCGATGCCATGAGCCACCTCGACCACCTGGCGCACACCGGTTTGTCGCTCTTCAAGGATCAGCTTGCGTTCGGAAACCAGGAACCAGGCCGTCATCACCCCCATGCCCAAAAGGGCGAACAGCACCAGAAGGGCGAGTTTTCTTGCAATGGTCATGGGGCGCGCTTGAAGTGAAAGGAGAGGTGCAAATCCCAACTTTTTTACAAAAAGTTGCAAATTGTGCTGGTGCGCGCAGATTTTAGTCTTTGGGTTTGCAATGTTCTGACATTGACCCCGTTCTTCAGGGTTTGTCCCGACAAAGCCCCGCAAGCGCGGGAATGTCTACAGGCGCGGGTCACCCTTCAGAGGTGGCGATCCAAGGTCATACCAGTCGTGCGGCGACCAGTTCCTTTTTGAGGTAGGCGTAAAACAGTGGCGCTGCCACCAGTCCCGCCGGGCCAAAGACGGCCTCGGCCACAAACATCACGCTCAGCAACTCCCACACACCCATCTGCGTGCGTTGGCCCACCACCTTGGCGTTGATAACGTATTCGGCCTTGTGGATCAGGATGAGAAAGCCCAGGCAGGCCGCCGCCGCCAGGGGGGACACCGACAAGCCCACAATCGTCATCACCACATTGCACAGCAGGTTGCCCACGATGGGTACCAGGCCCGCCACAAAGGTCAGCGTGATGAGCACCGGAGTGTAGGGAAGGGCCATGTCCCACATCGGCAAAATGAACAGCAGAAACAGGGCCGTGAGCAAGGTGTTGAAGGCTGCAATCCAGAACTGCGCCGCCACGATCTGCCGGAATGCCTCGCCAAACAGGGTGACGCGCTGGGCCAATTGCTGGGCCAAAGGCCCCAGGCCTGCCTTGGTGGTGCGCACAGCGGCCAGCGAGCCAATGAGCAGGCCCACATAGGCAAACAGCACACTGCCCAGCCATGCACGCCCTGCCATGGCCAGTGCGCCTGCCTTGGCGCCCAGGTAGTTGGCGATGATGCGCTGGATTTCTGCGGCGCCCTCGGGCAGATGGGCCGCCATGTCGGCCGGCAGCTTCAGGCGCAATTCCAGCACCGTGCGGGCCATGTAGGTGAGCAATTCGCGGTATTGCTGAGGCGCATCAACCAGGTAACCACGCGAATGCGTCAGCCCGGCGGCCAGCAGCGCCAGGGGCATGAGCATGATCACGGCAGCGGCTACCACCTGGGCAGACCTGGGTGGCGCATCAGCCGCTGGGCGGTTGCGCTGCGCGCCGGGCAGGCGCCGCGTGCCCGCAGCGATCCACGCAGTCAGCGCGCGGGTGAGCAAAAAGCCCAGGCATACGCACAGCAGGCCGGGCAGCAGCCCGCGCCACATCACCAACAAGAGTGCGCCTCCCATCAGCAGATAGCTGGCCAGCACCACACCCGGCCTCACCGGCCGAAGGGGCGGTGGGGCTGCGGTGTAGCTGGTGAGCGCCGCCGGGTGCGGCTCTGGGGAGAGGGCAGGGGGCTGGTGCTGCGCCATGCGCGTGGTGGTGGAGCAGTGCGGGGTTAGGCGACGACCACTGCGGCACCTTCGCCGCGCTGCGCAATCGTGCCAATGGTGTACACCTGCTCGCCTGCGGCACGCAGCGTGGCGGCCGTGGCTTCGGCGTTGGCGGCGTCTACCACCACCACCATGCCGATGCCGTTGTTGAACGTGCGGTTCATCTCGATGTCGTCAATGCCTGCGGTCTTTTGCAGCCAGGCAAACAGCTCGGTCTGGGGCCAGCTGCCCTTCTTCAGGTGGGCGGCAGTGCCTTCGGGCAGCACGCGGGGAATGTTCTCCAGCAGGCCGCCACCGGTGATGTGGGCCAGTGCCTTGATGGGGTGAGCAGCCAGCGCGGCCAGCACGTTCTTCACGTACAGGCGGGTGGGCTCCATGATGGCTTGCTTGAAGGGCTTGCCGTCCAGCGTGGCGGGCACGGTGCCCGCGGCTTCGGCACGTTCAATGCACTTGCGCACCAGGCTGAAGCCATTGGAATGCACACCGTGGCTGGCCAGGCCCAGCACCACATCGCCAGGGGCGACGTTCTGGCCAGTCAGGATCTTGGACTTTTCGACTGCGCCCACGGCAAAGCCGGCCAGGTCGTATTCACCTGCGGGGTACATGCCGGGCATTTCAGCGGTTTCACCGCCAATCAGCGCGCAACCCGACAGTTCGCAGCCTTTGGCAATGCCGCCCACTACCGCAGCGGCCGTGTCTACATCGAGCTTGCCGCAGGCAAAGTAGTCGAGGAAAAACAGGGGCTCGGCGCCTTGCACCAGCACGTCGTTCACGCTCATGGCCACCAGGTCGATGCCCACGGTGTCGTGCATGTTCCATTCAAACGCCAGCTTGAGCTTGGTGCCCACGCCGTCGGTGCCGCTAACCAGCACGGGTTCCTTGTAGCGCTTGGGCACTTCAAACAGGGCGCCAAAGCCGCCAATGCCTGCCAGCACGCCTTCGCGCATGGTTTTCTTGGCCAGGGGCTTGATGCGCTCGACGAGTGCGTCGCCAGCGTCGATGTCAACGCCAGCGTCTTTGTAGGACAGGGGGGTAGGGGTAGCGGCAGAGTTGCTCATGGCGAAGATGGCACGGACCAGCGTGCGCAGCAGACTAAAATTTGCGCAGATTTTACGGGGTGCGCGCCGCCTGCCCGGCGGCTCTCCCTTCACACCGTCCTGTTTTCTCTCTGGAGCCCATGCCGTTCTTCGCCTTTTCTCCTTGCTCCAGCGTGTTCGCCAGCGGGCAGTTGCCATGAAGCAGCTGGCGCTGGATATCGGCCTGGCCACGGGGCCGACACTGTCAAGCTTCTATGCGGGCCCCAATGAAGCCGCCCTGCAACACCTGCGCTTGTGGGCCGGTGAGGGCAGCAGCCAGAACACCCGCTCGCCTGTGCCCACCTACCTGTGGGGCGAGGCCGGCAGTGGCAAAACCCATTTGCTCAAGGCGGTGTGCGAAGCCCTGCACGAGCAAGGTGCCAGCGTCGGCTGGATGGACGCCTCGGTTGCCAACCCCCCCGACTTTGACGAGCGCTGGGCAGCCGTGGTGATGGACGAAGTGCATCTTTACAACACGGCCCAGCAGGCCAGTGCGTTCAACTGGTTTGTGAATGCCATCAATCCCGCCACCGGCGGCCAGCGCTGGGTGCTGGCTGCGGGCGATTTGCCGCCTGCCGACCTGCCGCTGCGCGATGATTTGCGCAGCCGCATGGGCTGGGGGCATGTGTTCCAGCTGCAATTGCTGGATGAAACCGCGCGCCGCGCCGTGCTGCGCCAGGAAGCAGACGCCCGGGGCGTGTTTTTGGGCGATGAGGTCATGGACTTCATGCTCAAGCGCTTTTCGCGCGACCTGGGCAGTCTGATGCAGTTGCTGGACCAGCTTGATGCCTTTGCCTTGCGCACCCAGCGTGCCATCACCATTCCGCTGTTGAAGGCGATGCTTGAATCGGAATGAAAGGGCTGAGGCCTGCGGATTGCTGTGGCCTAACTTCCAGTACCGCCCACGCTCAACGCACTTAAAAGAATCAATGACGGATACCCAGACCCCTCGCCTTCGGTTGGCCTTGTTCGACCTGGACCACACCCTGCTGCCGCTTGACTCCGATTACGAGTGGGGCGAGTTCACCATTCGCCTCGGCTGGAACGACCCGGTGGAGTTTGCCCGCCGCAACGACGAGTTCTATGCCCATTACCAGGCAGGTACGCTCGATGTGCACGACTACGTACGCTTCGCCACCGAGGCGGTTCGCCTGCGGGGGGCTGAGGCCGCTGCGGCAGCCCACGCGCAGTTCATGCGCGAGGTGATTGCCCCTGCCATCCGCCCGCAGGCGCTGGATTTGATCCGCCAGCACCAGGCGGCGGGGGATCACGTGCTCATCGTCACGGCAACCAACGAATTTGTCACCCGTCCCATCGCCAAGGCGCTGGGCGTGGAGGAATTGCTGGCCGTGCAACTGGCGCGCGATGCGCAAGGCTGGTACACGGGTGAAATTGACGGCATACCGACCATGCGCCAGGGCAAGGTGCTGCGCATGGAACAATGGCTGGCCGACCGCCAACTGGGCTGGGGGGATGTGGAAAGCACGTTCTACAGCGATTCCATGAACGACGTGCCTTTGCTGGAAAAAGTCGATCATCCCGTCGCCACCAACCCCGATCCCCGGCTGCGCGCCCTGGCGCAAGAGCGCGGCTGGCGCATACTGGACCTTTTCGCGGACGATGCCAGCGCCGCCACTGCGGGCGCGTAAGCTCCCGCCCCCTGAACTGCGCCCCGTGCCAGTCCCCCTGTTTACTGCATACCCATGATCAAGAAGTTCATCGACAAACTGCTGGGCAAATCGACGCCCGGAACCTCTGGCGGCAAGCCGCACTTCGGCAAGCGCGAAGAGGTTCCTGCCTCGGTGCACGGCATCAACCCTGAGCTGGTGGACCGGCGCGCGGCCGATGTGGTGCACACGCTCAAGGATGCAGGCTACGAGGCCTACATCGTGGGTGGTGCCGTGCGAGACCTGCTGCTGGGCCTGCGCCCCAAGGACTTTGACGTGGCCACCAACGCCACGCCTGAGCAGGTGAAGGCGCTGTTTCGCCGTGCGTTCATCATCGGCAAGCGCTTTCGCATCGTGCACGTGGTGCATGGCCGGGGCCGCGAGCATGAAGTGATCGAGGTTTCCACCTTCCGCGCCTACCTCGACAACTCGGCCGCAGGGCAGGTGAGTGGCAACGAAAAGACCAGCAAGGCTCAGCTGTCGGGCATGCAGCATGCGGTGGATGCCAGCGGCCGTGTGCTGCGTGACAACGTGTGGGGCCCGCAAGACGAAGACGCCACCCGCCGCGACTTCACCGTGAACGCCATGTACTACGACCCGGAAACCCAGGTGGTGGTGGACTACCACAAGGGCATTCAGGACGCGAAGAAGAAAACCCTGCGCATGATTGGCGACCCCGCCACGCGCTACCGCGAAGACCCGGTGCGCATCATCCGCGCCGTGCGTTTCGCCGCCAAGCTCAGCCCCCTGGGTTTCACTATCGACGCCAAGACGGCCGCGCCGCTGGTGCAGTCGCAGGCCCTGTTGGCCGATGTGCCGCAAAGCCGCATGTTTGACGAAATGCTCAAGCTGCTGCAAACCGGCCACGCCATTGCCACCATTGAACAATTGCGCAAGCTGGGCATGGCCAAGGGCATTTACCCCCTGCTGGACGTGGCTGTGGAGCGGGCCGACACGCCGTTTGTGAAGGCTGCCCTGATGGACACCGACCGCCGCGTGCAAGAAGGCAAGCCCGTGGCGCCCAGCTTCTTGCTGGCCTGCGTGCTGTGGGAAGACGTGCGCAAGGGCTGGGACGAGCGCCTGAATCGCCGCGAGCATGCGCTGCCTGCCTTGCAGGATGCGATTGACGAGGTGTTTGACCGCCGCATTGGCGATGTGTCGGGCCGCGGCAAGCTGGCCGCCGACATGCGCGAGATCTGGGTCATGCAGCCTCGCTTTGAAAAGCGCGTGGGCAACACGCCGTTTGGCATGGTCATCCAGCCCCGTTTCCGCGCAGGCTTTGACTTCATGCGTCTGCGTGCCGACATTGGAGAGGTGGAGGAAGCCCTGGCCGAGTGGTGGCAAGACTTCCAGACGGCCGACGACGAGCGCCGCGACGACCTGATGGACCAGGCCCGGGAAGAGCAGCGGGCGCTCCAGAAAGCGCAGCAACAGGCCCAGCCCGTGGTGCGCCGTGTGCCCAAGAAGGCGGCCCCCGCAGCCGCCGCGCCATCGGCCGAGGCAGGGTTGCCCACCGCAGATGGCGCGCCTGATGACGCTGCTGCCCCCAAAAAGCGCCGCCGCCGTCGCCGCAAGCCAGGTGGCGCGGCAGGAGACGCCGGGCCAGCATCGTCCGCCGAATGATTGCGGAGCAGGGCGCGGCCGCGCCCGTTGATGTGTGGGTGGGCCTGGGGGCCAACCTGGGCGAACGTGAAGAGGCCCTGCGCAGTGCCTTGCAGCGCATGGCTGAATGGCCTGACACCCGCTTGATCGCAGTGTCTGCCCTGTACTCCAGCGCCCCCGTAGACGCGGGTGGCCCCGATTACCTGAATGCCGTGGCGCACTTGCAGACCGCGCTGGCGCCCCTGGATGTATTGCAGCGCCTGCAGGCCATAGAGCAGGGCGCTGGCCGCGAGCGGCCTTACCGCAATGCTCCGCGCACGCTGGACTTGGACGTGCTGCTGTACGGCAGTGAAATGCTGTCCACCCCTACGCTCACGGTGCCGCACCCTCGCATGAACGAACGCGCATTTGTGCTGTTGCCGCTGGCGGACCTAGCGCCTGGCTTGGTGAGCCAAGCTGCGCTGGATGCCGTGGCAGACCAGCGCATTACCCGTTTACCCCAGGCATGGGTTGCAGGTTTGCTATAAAAATATGAGCTGCTAGCGCTTGCCATATAAGCGCTAGAGCCCAATTTCTCTCTTAATCTACCTTCGCGCCAGAGAGTTTCACCACGTCCTTGTACTTGGCACGTTCGCTGGCCATGAAGGATTCAAACTGCTGCGGTGTGGTGGGTACAGGCTCTGCCAGCAGCGCGCCAAAGCGCGTCTTGGTTTCCGGGGCCTGCAGGGCTGCGACAAAGGCGCGGTTGAGCTTGTCCACCACGGGCTTGGGCGTGTCCTTGGGCGCTACAAGGCCCCACCAGGTGTCAATGGAAAAGCCCTTGAACGTGCTGGCCATGGTGGGCACACCCGGCAGCGCAGAGGAGGGCTCCAGCGATGTCACGGCCAATGCCTTGAGCTTGCCCGAACGGATATTGGGCGCCGCTGCGGCCAGGTTGTCGATGTTGAAGTCCACCTCGCCCGCCAGCAGTGCCAGCTGCGCAGGGTTGGCTCCGCGGTAAGGGATGTGCAGGGCGTAGATGCCTGCGCGCTGCTTGAACATTTCACCCGCCAGATGGCCTGCACTGCCATTGCCGCCGCTGCCGTAGTTCAGCTTGGCGGGGTTGGCTTTGGCGTAGGCAATCAGGTCAGCCAGGGTGTTGATCTTGAGTTGCTCTGCCTTCGCTGCATTCATGACCAGCACATTGGGCACCCGCACCATCTGCGTGATGGCCACGAAGTCTTTGGCTGCATCGAACGGCATGCGGCTGTAGAGCCACGGGTTCACCGCATGGGTGGCTGTGGCCGCGATGCCAATGGTCAGCCCGTCAGGCGAAGCCTTGGCAATCGCATCGGCCCCGATGTTGCCGCCCGCACCGCCCTTGTTGTCGATGATGACCGTGCCCAGCGAATCGTGCACACGCTCTGCCAGGGCGCGTGCCGTCACATCAATCGGCCCGCCAGGGGCGTATGGAACAATGATTCGGATGGGTTGCCCGGTGTCTTGTGCCAAGACCAGGGGGGACGAGAAGGCTGCTGCGACAGCAGCGCCGGCGACGAGGAGGTTTCTGCGGTTCATGGCTACATTGTTGCAAAAAAGTGAACAACCTCAGAGGGAAGCCAGCATCGAGCGATGTGTGGCAGGCCCTCCAACCCTTTCGGAAAGCAGCAGAATCCAGGAAGTGGATGAATCGCTAGTGGTGCCAAGGCAGCCAGAGATTCATCCTTGCACCGCACCGCCGTGCCCGCCAGCCCTCAAGCCTGCGGGCCGTGTTTGTCGGCTTCGGAGGTGAAGGAATCCGCGAAGAACTCTTCTGCAGGAAGACCCCGCTGCGCCGTGTAGGCCGTGCGTGCCGATTCCACCACGATGGGTGCACCGCAGGCGTAGACCTGGTGGCCCGAGAGGTCGGCAAAGTCGTCCAGCACGGCCTGGTGCACAAAGCCGGTGCGGCCTGTCCACTGGTCTTCGGGCAGCGCGTCAGACACTACGGGCACGTAGCGCAGTTGCGGCATTTGCGCAGCCAGTTCGACCACCCACTGGTGCATGTACAGGTCACCCGGTCGGCGGCCGCCCCAGTACAGCGTGGTGGGGCGTGTGATGCCCTTGAACTGCATGTGATCCAACAAAGCCTTGATGGGGGCAAAGCCCGTGCCCGAGGCTAGCAGCACGATGGGTTTGTCGGAATCTTCGCGCAGGAAGAAGCTGCCGAACGGGCCTTCCACGCGCAGGATTTCTTTCTCCTTCATTGCGCCAAACACGTGGTCGGTGAACTTGCCCCCCGGCAAATGCCGAATGTGCAATTCGACACCTGCGGCGGTGGTCTGGGTGTGCGGCGCATTGGCCATCGAGTAAGCGCGCCGCGCGCCGTCGCGCAGGATGAATTCGATGTACTGGCCTGCGTGGTAGCGGAACGTATCGGCCGCAGGCAGTTGCAGGCGCACCTGCATCACGTCGTGCGACTTTTTCTCCAGCGTGGACACGCGCACAGGCATTTTCTTGATGGGGTAGGCGCTTTCGTCAGTGACTTGCCGGGACTCCAGCACCACATCAGACAAAGGCCGTGCGCAGCAGGTCAGCACGAAACCGGCGGCTTCTTCGTCGGCGCTCAATGCCTTGGCCTGATGGTTTGCGTGGGCTACTGAGCCGCTGAGCTTCTTGCATTTGCAGGAGCCGCAGGCACCGTCCTTGCAGCCATAGGGCAGGCCCACGCCGCTGCGAATGGCGGCAGCCAGAATGGTTTCGTCGCCCTGGCTTTGGAAGCTGCGCCCGCTGGGGGCGACAGAAATCTGGAATGCGGCGGCGCCACTGTCTTCAGGTCGCGTCATGTTGTGGGTATCCTCGGGGTTCTTGTGCGAATGGCGCCGATTTTGCCCTCAGAAACTGAAGGTCTGCTGAGGTGGCCTATTTGCCCGACGTTTCCTTGACATGGGCTGGATGTGGTCGCCACGCGAGCTTTGCGTGCGGATGACCTGCCTGCGCCTGAGCAACACCCATCATCCTCGCTTGTCTGTCCGAAAGAATTCATGAGTACCGTGGCTTTGTCCAGTGGCTTGGGCGCCCTGCCCGCGCGTTTCCGCCGCGAGCGGTTGTTGATTGTGGGGTGTGGCGATGTGGGCATGCGCGTGGCCCGCAACTATGCGCAGGGCGCGGGTGCCGGCCGCGTTCGGGTGATGGCCCTGACCTCCAGTCCAGAACGCAAGGCGGCTTTGCGCGGGGTGTCTGTCACGCCGCTCTTGGGAGACCTGGACCAGCCTGCCACGTTGCGCCGCCTGGCTGGGCTGGCCACGCGGGTGTTGCACCTGGCCCCACCGCCTAGCGAAGGGGGTGGGCGTGACGCGTGGTGGCGCGATCCGCGCACGCTGGCGCTGGCCCGCGCGCTGCGCATGCGCAATTTGCCAATATCGCTGGCGTATGCATCGACCAGTGGGGTGTATGGCGATTGCGCGGGGACGCTGGTGCGCGAAACGCGCCCCGTGGCGCCTGCTACCCCACGCGCCCAGCGCCGTGTGGATGCCGAAGCTGCTGTGCGCCACCTGGGCCGCGCAGGGGTGCGTGCCAGCATTCTGCGCATTCCGGGCATTTACGCGCCTGACCGGGAGGGCGGAACGCCCCAGGCGCGCCTGCTCAAGGGCACGCCAGTGCTGGAGGCGGGCGACGACGTCTACACCAACCACATCCATGCGGACGACTTGGCCCGCGCCTGCGTGGCCGCACTGTGGCGGGGGCGTGCGCAGCGGGCGTACCACATCAGCGATGGGCAGCATATGCAGATGGGGGCGTACTTCGACTTGGCTGCCGATCTATATGGGCTGCCACGCCCTCCACGCATTCCGCGCAGCGCCGCGAAAGAGCAGCTCTCGCTCATGCTGCTGAGCTTCATGAGTGAATCGCGCCGACTCGACAACCAGCGCATGCTGCGCGAGCTAGGGGTGCGGTTGCGATTCCCGGATGTGGTGGCAGGCCTGCGCTCCGGGCTATCCGCCCATCAGCAGGGGGCCTGACCGCCTTTGGAGCGGCACACGCCGTCGTTGCCGGGAAAGCGCCCTGGCCCCGCCCGTGGGTAGCGGGCGCCGGTGTTGTCCACGCAGTGAAAGTTGCCGCAGTGCGTGAGGTACGGCTTTTGCGGCATAGGGGGTGCATACACCGGCTGCCGTGGCGGGGCCACGACGATGCGCGGCTGCGTGGCACGGGCGCGCTCCAGTTCGGCGTAACCCTGTGGGCCCAGGCAGTCCAGATCCATCTGCCGCTGCGCCGCCTCCAGGCGCGGTTCCTGGTCATAGGTGTTGCCTGACAAGGTGCTGGAAACAAGCTCCAGATTTCTGCGTGAACGCGCACATTCCGCAGAGCGTGCGTAGTCCTGGGGTTGCGGCGCAGTGGCGGCTGCTCTGGCCGCCCTCACGCGTTCTTGCTCGGCTTCGCGCTGGGCCTGTAGATCGGCCGCCGCTTTTTCGGCTTGAAGGCGTTGCTGTTTGAGCTCAATGGCCCGCTCGGCCGCTTTGCGATCCTGTTCGATCTCTTCGGCAGAGCGTTTGGCTTCCACCTCGTGGCCTGTGGTGCCCGCCGCGCATTTCCCATCGGTGTAGGTGACTTGGCCGGTTTTTGGGTCGGTGCAGCGCACCACCTGGCTGGATGCAGGCAACGCGCTGAAGGCAGCAAGCGCCAGCAAGGCGACTGGCTTCCAGAGGGTGATCAAGCGGTGTGGCTGGGTCATGGCAGGGTCTGCTGGCAAGGTTCAGGGCCGGGCACCCGGCATGGAGGGGCGCCCCCAAGGGCCGCGGCCGTCTTCCGCACTTTGCCCCTGGGCTGGAGGGCGTGCGTCGCGCCATACCCGGTCAGGCCCTTGCGGGGTGGGTTTGCGGCTGGGTTCGCCGCCCTGGGGCTCGCGGTCAGGCTCTCTTCGGTCGGGGCGGTTGGGGCGCGGGGGGCTGGGCCGGTCTGGGTCCCGGTCGCGGTGGGGATCGCGTGCGTTGTCCCGGTCCGGCCGCCTCCAGTGGCCAGGGGGCGCGGGGCGGCGGTCATCCCAGTGGCGGTCGTAGCCGGGGCGGCCGTAGTAGGCCGGTGGGGGTGGTGCAGGGTAGGGGCGAACGATGTAGGGCTGCGGGTAGATGTACACCGGTGGCTCGCCATACGCGGGGTGGTAGGCGGGCTCATAGTAGGCGTCTCCGGGCACAGTGGCGCAACCAGCCAGGCCTGTTGCCACTGCCGCTGCACTCATAAACCGGAGGAAAAATGTCGTCATGGGCCGTTCCCTGGGGTGGTGCCACCTTTGCAGGCGCCGTGAACTGCCCAAGCAGGCGGTATTCACGGTGGGAGCACGCTACCACATGACGTTTGGGCACACGGTCTGGTTGACCCTTGCGGCCAACCAGGGCCCGGCCCAGGCCCCGCGGCGCTTGCGGGTGTGGGCAAGCGCTGCCGGGCCAAGTCTGCGTCAGTGCGGCAGAACCCGGCGGATGGTTTCCGCCAGTTCTTCGGCCACGAACTTGGCCACGTAGCCATCAGCGCCCACGCTGCGCACATGGTCTTCATTGGCAGACCCCGAGAGCGACGAGTGGATGACCACGGGCAGGCCGCTGAAGCGGGCATCCTGCTTGATGTTGCGCGTGAGCGTAAAGCCGTCCATCTCGGGCATTTCCAAGTCGGTCAGCACCATGGCCACACGGTCGGTCACGGCCTTGCCCTCGGCCTCGGCGGCCTTGGCGATGGCGTTCAAACGGTCCCAGGCTTCCTTGCCAGACTTGACCATTTCATAAGGAGCATGCAGAGCCTTCAGCTCTTGCTCGATGAGCGAGCGGGCGACAAACGAATCGTCTGCCGCCAGAACGATGGTGCCGGGCTTGAGCTTGAGCTTGGCGCCGACCTTCTCTTCGGTCACTTCGTGGCCGTCCGATGGCGAAACCATCTGCAAGATGGCTTCCACGTCCAGCACCTGGGCCAGGCGCGACTCATCGGTGTTGCCATCCAGGCGGGCAATGCTGGTCACCAGCTTGCCAGCGGCGCCGCTGGTTTCGGCGGAGAGCACTTGTTTCCAGTCCAGACGCACGATGTCTTCCACCGATTCCACGGCGAAAGCTTGGGTGGTGCGCGCGTATTCCGTCACCAGAATGATGTTCAAACCCGTCTGGGGCTTGCAGCCCACGATGGAGGGCAAGTCCAGCACCGGAATCACCTGGCCGCGCAGGTTGACCACCCCTAGCGAATGCGCCGTGGTGCCCGCAATCGGGGTGATGCTGGGCATGGCCACGATTTCGCGGATCTTGAACACGTTGATCCCGAACAGCTCGGACTTGCCCAGCGCGCTGTCGATACCCAGGCGGAACAGCAGCAGCTCGAACTTGTTGGTGCTGGTGAGGTTGGTCCGCTCGTCAATTTCCTGCTGAACTGCTTTCATGGTCGTGTCCTTCGCGTTGATACGCATATTTACAAATTCTAGGAGGAGTTCAGGTTGCGAGGGTGAGGAAATTTTCAGGCTTAACCCGTACAACCCGCCCCGAATCTGCCCGGCAGCGGGGCAACCAGGGGTGGCACAGTGGCATGGGCGGCTGCCAAGGTGCCAGCATACGTCTTGCGCGTCGCATTTACGCGTCATTTTGCGCAATGAAGGGGATATTCCACTTTCGGTACGTGCGTGCATTGGCTGGCAGGGATGTGCGCGTGGCTGGACGAGGCGCTTTGAAAGGGGCGGCCAACCGCCGTTCTGGCCTGCTGCCCCGAGCGCCTTGCGCGGGCTTTCACGCCTGGGCCAGGAATGCCGGGTTACATCGGCCAACCGTGGTTTTCCCAGTAGGACTGAGTTGCTATTAAAAATATAGCTGATTGCGCTTGTTTGGCGGGCGCTAGAGGGTATTTTTTCTCAAATTCGTCATCCACACTTGCTTGCGACTTCTTGTGATCGGTAATCCCTTGCGGGCTTGATGTTTGTCAAATTGCGACCAGCGGTGCGCGCAAAAATGGTGCTTTCATAATTTTGTAACAAGCCCTCGCGCGCTGAGATCGCTACTGCGGATGCCAGAAAACGGCCGTGCTCGGTCTGGCCCGCAGCACAAGCTGCGAACGTGGGCGTGCCCAACCTATACCTCGCCATGACACAACGCCGCGCTTCTGCTCCTTCCGCCGCTTCGGTCAGCCCTCTTGATGGCGTCGAGCCTGCCACGCCGGCCAGGCGCCGCCGGGCATCGGCGGCGGTCAAGACTCCCGTGCGTGCGGGGCGCACCGTGGCCCGTGGCGATGTCTCTCCCAGTCTGCAGCCCGCCACGCTGGCGCGGCATGTGGCGCAGCAGGCGGTGCAGGCGGCAGATGGGCAGCAGACGTCGGCCGTGCTGTCTTTGCTGGGCAGCGACGACGCCACGCAAACCACCCAGGAGCGCATTGACAGCCTGCGTGCCTTGCTGGCGGGGGCTTCGCAAGATGACCTTGACGCGCTGCGCGAAGCCCTGCGCCAGCACATGGACCGTGGCGATCAAGAGTCTGACGACAGCGTGAACCCTGACGAGGAGCTGGCCCGTGATTGGCGCCGGGGTGCCTACCCTTACCGCAACTTGCTGCGCCGCTCTACCTACGAGCGTGAGAAGTTCCGTCTGCAGGTCGAATTGCTCAAGCTGCAGGCCTGGGTCAAGGAGACCGGCCAGCGCGTGGTGATCTTGTTTGAGGGGCGCGACGCCGCAGGCAAGGGCGGCACCATCAAGCGCTTCATGGAGCATTTGAACCCCCGTGGTGCGCGTGTGGTGGCGCTGCAAAAGCCCACTGAAACCGAGCGTGGCCAGTGGTACTTCCAGCGCTATGTGCAGCACCTGCCCACGCAGGGCGAGATCGTGATGTTTGACCGCAGCTGGTACAACCGCGCCGGCGTGGAGCGGGTGATGGGCTTTTGCTCGGACGCCGAATACGCCGAGTTCATGCGCCAGGCCCCAGAGTTTGAGCGCCACCTGGTGCGCAGTGGCGTGCATGTGATCAAATTCTGGTTCTCGGTCAGCCAAAAAGAGCAGCGCCGCCGCTTCAAGGAGCGTGAGGCGCACCCGCTCAAGCAGTGGAAGCTCAGCCCCATCGACACCGCATCGCTCGACAAGTGGGACGACTACACGCGCGCCAAGGAAGCCATGTTCTGCGACACCGACACGGCCGATGCGCCCTGGACGGTGATCAAAAGCGACTGCAAGAAGCGCGCACGCCTCAATGCCATGCGTTACGTGCTGCACAAGCTGCCTTACGCGGCCAAAGACCTCGCCCGCATCGGCAAGCTGGACCCGCTCATCGTGGGGCGCGCCCATGTGGTGTACGAGCGTGGCGAGCAGCCCGGCGCGATCCTTTAATAAGGCCAGCAGGGCGTGCGGCGCAAGCGTGCCCTTTGGGGGCCTAGCCCGCAGCCAGTAACGGAGCGCGCGCGGCTGGCGAGGGCGGGGCCGAGTCCTGCGCAGACACGCGGAAGAACGCCACCGCATCAACCAGCTGCCGCGCCTGTAGCTTGAGGCTGTCGGCAGCAGCAGCGCTTTCTTCCACCAGGGCGGCGTTTTGCTGGGTCACCTGGTCCATCTGCGTGATGGCTTCGCCCACCTGCGCCACCCCCTGGCTCTGCTCCGCGCTAGCGGCACTGATCTCGCCCACGATGTGCGTCACGCGTTGAATGGCGGCCACCACATCGGTCATGGTGCTGCCCGCCTGGTCCACCAGTGCCGAGCCTTGTTCCACCCGTTCCACGTTGGTGTGGATGAGCCCCTTGATCTCTTTGGCCGCTTGTGCACTGCGCCAGGCTGCGCACTTCGCTGGCCACCACGGCAAACCCGCGCCCTTGCTCGCCCGCACGGGCTGCTTCTACCGCAGCGTTCAGCGCCAGGATGTTGGTCTGAAAGGCAATGCCATCAATCACGCCAATGATGTCTGCAATCTGCTTGCTGCTGTCGTTGATGCCCCGCATGGTGCGAACCACTTCAGACACCACATCTCCCCCGCGTACGACAACCACAGAGGCATCGGCGGCCAGCTGGCTGGCCTGACGGGCGTTGTCGGCATTGGCCTGCACGGTAGAGCTGAGTTCTTCCATCGAGGCGGAGGTTTGTTTCAATGCGCTGGCCTGTTGTTCGGTGCGCATCGAAAGATCGTTGTTGCCCAGGGCAATTTCAGCGCTGGCACCTGCCACGCTGTCGGCGTTGGTGCGCACCCGCTGCACCACCAGCGCCAGGCTGCCCTGCATGTCGTGCAGGGCGTTGAGCAGCTGGGCAATTTCATCGCGCCCTGCCGAGGGGGCTGCCACGGTCAAATCGCCTTTGGCCACGGCCTGTGACACCTGCACAGCCTGCCCGATGGGGCGCACCACCGACCGGCTGAACAGCAGCGCCCCCACCACGCTGGCGGCGCACACGGCCAGCATCACGATCAGGCTGAGCGTGGTGGCCTGGCTGGCGCGCTGGGCCGCCTGGCCGGCGGTGTCTGCACTGGCCTTGGCGATCAGCTCTGCGGCTTCGTCCAGCAGCTTCGACGGCTCCCGGTCCATGCCTTGCACCGCCTTGTCCCCGGCCTGTGGGTCGTGGTCTGCTGCCTGAAAGGCTTCGTAGCCCTTGTGCGTAGCTCTGCGCTACGGAGGTTTCATACACCGCAAGCGCCTGGTTCAGCTGCTGTATGCCGAACAGGGCCGCACCCATCAACAGCAGCAACGCCGCCAGAAAGGCGAGGGGGAGCTTGAGACTGAGCTTCATGGAAATCTCCAAACAAAATGCAGACCTGTTCTTCGTATCTGCTCTCGTCCATCCCTCACGTCCACCCGGATAGCCCAAGAGCAAATGGCGCGCTTTGTCGGTGCTCCGCACTGCGCAACGCGGGCTGGCGCATTGCGCGCAGGTTACGAATTGTTTGTGTGAAGATCACAGGCCTTGGCAGGCAGCCTCGCCCATGAAAAAAGCCCCCGGGGTACGGGGGCTTGCGTGGCTCAGGCGCTGGCCTGCCTCGCTTGCAGGGCCAACGCAGGGGCGCGGCAGATCAGTCCATGGTCAGCTTTTGCTTGGCCACCACGTCTTTGTAGACCGCCAGCTCTTCACGCATCTGCTTGGCAAAGGCCTCAGGCGTGTCGGCCATGATGATGGAGCCGGTTTCCTCGATGCGCTTGCGGATGGCGGGGTCTTGCACCACCTTGCGCACGGCGGCGTTCACTTTGTCCACCACGTCCTTGGGCATGCCCTTGGGGCCAATCAGCCCGTAGTAGGCCATGCGGTTCACCTGCTCCAAGCCGACTTCCTTGAAGGTGGGTACGTCGGGCAGAGCGGGCACGCGCTGCGGCGCCGCCACCACCAGGGCCACCAGGCGCTTTTCCTTGATGAAGGGAAGGGCAGAGGGCAGGTTGTCAAAAATCAGCGGCACCTGGCCGGCCACCGCATCGGTCAGTGCGGGGCCCGAGCCACGGTAAGGCACGTGCACCATGAAGGTCTGCGTGCCCAGCTTGAACATCTCCATCATCAGGTGGGTGATGCTGCCATTGCCGGGCGAGGCGTACGAGTACTTGCCTGGCTCGCGCTTCACGGCAGCCAGCATGCCCTTGTAATCCTGAAAAGGCAGCTTGGGGTAGGCCGCAATCACATTGGGCGTGGCCGCAATGTTGATGATGGGTGTGAAGTCGGTGGCGACGTTGTACGGAATTTTGGGGTTGATGGCCGGGTTGGTGGCCGTGGTGGAGACGGTGGCCATGCCCAGGTTATAGCCATCGGGGGCGGCGCGCGCGGTTTCGGCAGCGCCAATGCTGCCGCCGCCACCGCCGCGGTTTTCCACCACCACGGGTTGGCCCAGTTCGCGCCCCAGGGGCTCGGCAATCACGCGGGCAATGAGGTCGGTGGTGCCGCCTGCCGCAAATGGAACCAGCAGGCGGATGGGCTTGCTGGGCCAGGCGGTTTGGGCCTGGGCTGTGCTGGCTGCGAGGGCGAGGATGCCCAGAGCGAGGGCGGTGCGGCGAATCATGAGGTTGTCTCTCCTTGTTATAGGGTGCGCGCAGGACAGGCTGGCGCAGCTTTCTCGCATGAGGGTGCCTGTGCACCCAATGTTTTTAGCCCGGAAGTCAGATGGCCTTGGCCGCGCGCAGCGCTGCAATGCGGTCGGCGTCCAGCCCCAGTTCGCGCAGCACCTCATCGGTGTGCTGCCCCAGGGCGGGCGGCGCATTGCGCAGCACGGGCGGTGTGGCCGACAGGCGCAGCGGGCTGGCCACGCCGGTGATGTGCGTGATGCCATCGCCCGCTTC
>ENA-UOOA01003699-UOOA01003699.1-human-gut-metagenome-genome-assembly--contig:-P61old-NODE-3699-length-18593-cov-16.949185_pt1 | contig 18593 bp, 23 predicted proteins | sample MGYA00242467_ERZ724014 | MGnify/ENA metagenome assembly ERZ724014 | reverse complement strand
AGTACACCGCAACGGCCATGCAGCTCGGCATTGACGCGAGCAACACCTCGGTCGGCTGGCTGCATTACTGGCGCGGCACAGACGGCAGGTTCCGCTACCACACCGTAGACCCGGAACAGATTGTGCCGGTGTTCTCCGGTACGCTGGAAAGCGACCTTGTCGGCGTGCTGCGCTGCTATACCATGCTCGACCCGACAAGCGGTCAGACCGTGCAGGTGTGCGAATACTGGGACGACACGACCTGCCGGTTCTACCGCCAGAACGGCGTGTCCGGCTCCTACACCTACTTCGAGTATCCGGAAGTCGGGCAGGAGCTGCGGCACGGCCTCGGCGCGGTGCCGTTCATCCCGTTCTACAACAACGCCGACCGGCGGGGCGATCTGCCGCTGTACCGCGACCTGATCGACGCCTACGACAAGGTGGTTTCCGGCTTCGCCAACGACATGGAGGACGTGCAGGAGGTCATCTTCGTCATCAAGAACTACGGCGGCACGGACAAGACCGAGTTCATGAGTGACCTTAAAAAGAGCAAGCTCATCAAGGTCGAGGGGGACGGCGGCGTGGACACCATCCGCGCGGAAATTCCGTTTGAGGCGCGGAACGCATTCCTCGAAAGAACCCGCCGTCAGATCTTCGTCAGCGGCATGGGCGTTGACCCGAACCCTGAGAATTTCGGCAACTCGTCCGGCGTGGCGCTCAAGTACCTGTACAGCCTGCTGGAGCTGAAGGCCGTGATGCTGGAAACGCAGTTCCGCAGCGGTTTTGCCGAGCTGGTACGCGCTATCTGCCGTCTGGAGGGTATCGCACAGCCGAAACGCATTCTCCAGACATGGACACGCAACATGGTTCAGAACGACCTCGAAACCGCGCAGATCGCGCAGCAGTCGGTCGGCATTATCTCGGACAGGACCATCCTCGCAAACCATCCGTGGGTAGACGATGCCGAGAGCGAGCAGAAGCAGCTGGAAAAGGAACAGCAGGCGGCAGCCGAGAAGCAGCCGCAGTTCCGGTTCCCGCCAAAGGACGGTGCAGGCGATGGCAGCAGCGGATAAGCTGAACGGCGCCTACTGGCGCAAACGTGCCATCGAGCTGGCCGAGAAGCAGAAGCAGGAAGATGATGACCTGTGTCTGCGGTTCCACCGGGAATACGAGCGCATTCTGCACGAACTGGACAAGGAAATTTCGATCTTCTATGCCCGCTATGCCGCAAACGAGAGTATCAGCATGGCAGACGCACGCAGGCTGCTGCGCGATGCCGAGCTGGAGGACTTCCGGATGTCGCTGGACGAGTTCCGCGACAAGGCGCTTGCCGGCGGCTTTGACAAGGAGCTGGAGGAGGTTTATCTCCGTTCGCGTATCTCGCGCTTGCAGGCGTTGCAGACGCAGGTTGAGCTGCGTATGATGGAGCTGTTCAGCTCTCAGCGCGATGTTCTGCGCGACCACTTGCAGGAGCGCTACACCGACACCTACTACCGCACGGTGTACGCCGTCAGCCAGCAGGCCGATGTGGCGAGCACCTTTGCCCGCATTGACCCGCAGACGGTCGAGAAGATACTCGCTACGCCGTGGGTCGGCAGTGAGTTTTCCTCCCGCATCTGGGCGGACAAGGACAAGCTGACCCGTGAGCTGATGCAGACGCTTTCGCGCGGCTTTGTCCGCGGCGACTCACTTGACCGCATGACCAAGGAGTTCGCCCAGCGCATGGGCGTGTCCGAGAGCAGGGCGGCAACGCTCATCCACACCGAGAGCGCCCACATGGCGGCTGAAGCTGCTGAACAGGGCTACCGGGAAACAGGTGTCCAGTCCTATCGGTTCGAGGCGGCGCTCGATCTCAAGACCTGCGCAGTGTGCGGTGCTCTGGATCAGCGCGAGTTTCCACTTGCGGAGCACGAAACCGGCATCAATTATCCGCCGCTGCACCCACGCTGCCGGTGTACCACCGTCCCGGTGACGGAGTTCCGGCTCGGCAGTAAGCGTGCCGCCAGAAATCCCGCGACTGGCAAGACCGAGTATGTCGAGAAAAAGCTGACGTATGAGGAATGGCATAAGAAATATGTTGAAAACGACCCGGAAAATGCTATACTGGAATTGAGCAAGCGCGAAACAAGCGCACTGCAAAAGTATATCAGCGCAGAAAGCTACCCGCTGAACGACAAGCTACGCCGCGGCGAACCGCTCAGCGAAGCAGAGCAGCACTGGACGGAACGACTTGACAAGGCGCTGGATAAACTTCCGGTGTATGAGGGAACGGTATATCGTTCTCTGTCAAGCGACATGATACCGGATAAAGCTGCCTTTCTGGCAGCGCATGAGGTTGACGCGATCGTTACATATGACGCATACACGTCTACTTCTACGGAGGTATATGACCCGGATATGGATATTCAGCTGGTTATTCAGAGCAAATCCGGCCGAGATATGCGCGGTATCAACACAATCGAAAAGGAAATCCTTTTCAAAAGGAAGTCGCGTTTCATTGTTGACAGAAAGGAGGGCGACACCATATGGCTGACAGAAATTTAACCTTTGAGGACTTCAAGAGGCTGCCACCCGAGGAACGCAGCAGGCGATACGAAGAACTGTCCGACCATGACAAGTTTCTGGCACGCTGTTCGCAGCCGTCGGGCGTCCATGGTGTGCTGTGCAATACCTGTATCCATCGAAAGCGGATATGCTGCAAGGCGTTTCCGGACGGTATCCCGGGAGAGCACATGAATAAGCTGGACGCGGATCCAACAATCGAATGCGCACCGGGCATTCACTATCAACCGAAGAATTAACCACCAAGACAACCGTCAAGGTGGTTTTTTCATACCCATTTTTCGATGAAAGGAGCAAAAAACAATGGAATTTCTCAAAACCCTTTTTGAAAAGGGCGCACTGACCTGGGAGCAGTTCCAGCAGGCGGCAAAGGACGCAAAGTTTGAGGTGGTCAACGCTGCCGGCGGCGCTTACGTTCCCAAGGCCGACCTTGATACCAAGGCACAGGAGCTGACCACGGCGAACAACACCATCAAGGACCTGCGTGCCGCCGCTAAGGCGTGGGATGGAAAGGACCCGAAGAAGCTGGAGGACGACCTCAAGATCCTCCAGACCAAGTACGACACCGACACCGCGAACATCCGCCGCGATGCGGCGATCGACCTGGCGCTGACCCGTGCCCATGCACGCGATCCGCAGCTGACCCGCGCGGCGCTCTCGATGGACGACATTAAGATCGGCGCGGACGGCAAGATCACCGGCCTTGACGCGCAGGTCGAAAGTCTGAAAAAGGACAAGGCATGGCTGTTCGAGGAGGACGGCGCAGGCCAGTCCGGCAAGCAGGGCGGCAAGGGCGGCAACCCGAACGGCGGTCAGGGCGGCGGCTACAATCCGCAGTCCGGCGGCAACCCGAACACGGTAAACGATCTCGGTTCCGCTCTCGCAGAAGTATACAACACCAACGGCTAACAGAAAGAAGGAATGAAAAATGCCTATCACTCTCGCACAGGCAAAGGTCGGCATGGCAAACCATGTGGACCAGCAGGTTATCGACCAGTTCCGCCGCGGCTCCATGCTGCTCGAGGCACTGACCTTTGACAACTCGGTATCGCCCGGTACCGGCGGCTCTACGCTGACCTATGGCTACACTCAGCTCAAGACCCCGGCAGGCGCGGATTTCCGTGACATCAACACCGACTACACCGACACCGTAGCCGACCGCGAAACCAAGTCGGTTGACCTCAAGATCTTCGGCGGTACGTTCAAGATCGACCGTGTTCTCGCTAACACCGCGAACGGTCAGATCAACGAGGTGCAGTTCCAGCTCGAGGAGCACATCAAGGCGACCACCAACCTGTTCCACTACACTGCCATCAACGGCGACAAGGGCACCAAGGGCTTTGACGGTCTGGATACGCTGCTTGTCGGCACCTCCACCGAGCTCAACGCCGACGCCTCCAAGGCGATCGACCTGTCCACCTCGGCGGCCATCGACACCAACTACAAGACCGTGCTCGATATGCTCGACGAGTTCCTCTCCGAGCTGGACGGTGTGCCGACTATGCTCATCGGCAATGCGGCGCTGCTGACCAAGATCCGCTCGTGCGCCCGCCGTGCCGGTTATCTGACCCACGCCGAGGACGCTTTCGGCCGTCAGATGAGCGGTTACAACGGCATTCCGTTCATGGATATGCAGTATTACTACGACACCTCCGAGAAGAAGGAAAAGCCGGTCGTGCCGATCACTTCGCGCGAATACGGCGCATCTTCGTCCAAGACCACCGTTACCGGTCTGACCGACCTGTACGCTGTCCGTCTGGGTCTGGACGGTTTCCACGCTGTATCTCCGATGGGCGGCAAGGTGATCTCGACCACGCTGCCGGATTTCTCTACCGCAGGCCCGGTCAAGGCCGGTGATGTCGAGATGGTAGCGGCAACCGTGCTCAAGAAGTCCCGCGCTGCCGGCGTGCTGCGCAACTTCAAGGTAAAGTGAGGGAAGCGCTATGTATAAAATCAAGGCACCGAGCGAGGAGTACGACCGCAAGATCGGCGGCGTGCAGTTCGTCAGTGGTGAGGCGCAGACGGATAACGAGTGGCTTGCAAGCTGGTTCTCCGGCCGTGCGGGCTTTACCGTGGAAACCGTGACCGCCGAGGAGGAAACCGAGCCGACCGAGGACAAACCGAGGGGGAAGCGCAGAAATGACAAGGGAAACGCTGATGCTGCGGGCGCAAAGCCTGCTGCCGAACCTGCCGCAGGAAACGCTTGAGTTCGCCTGCGATCTGGTGCTCGAGCAGATCTGTAATTACTGCAATCTGACCGAGGCGCCGGACGGCCTCACGAACACCGCAGCGCTGATGGTGCGCGGTCTGGTAAACAGCGTTCAACTCCAGAACGAGAATATGCAGCCTGCCGCAAAGGGCGTGTCCAGAGGGGATATGTCCTTTTCCTTTGCAACGGCGGCAGAGCAGCTGGCGGCGCTGGCAGGCTCGGGCGACTTCCTCACTGACTACAAGGCGCAGCTGAACGCCTATCGAAAGATGAGGTGGTAGTATGCTCGGCAATCCGGAGCTGGAACGGGCGCTGCTCGAGCAGACCTATGACGGCGTGATGACTGTCACCGGCACAAGCAAACAGGAAGTGGGCGGCGAAACCGTTGTTACACCGGACGCGGTGCTGCACGAGAATATCCCGTGTGCGCTGTCGTTTTCGGGCACACCGGACAGCAGGACCGACGCAAACAGCAGTCAGATCAGCTATCAGGCCACGATCTACTGTGCGCCGGAGCTGATGATTCCGGCAGGCTGCCGTATTACGGTTCAGCAGTACGGCGCGACCTATCGGCTGAAATACAGCGGCGAGAGCGCGGTCTATCCGACCCATCAGCAGCTTTCTGCCGTCCGAGAGGAGCGAGCGTAATGGCAAGCTGGGGAAGCTGTGATTTTCACGAGCTGCGCGACTTAAACGAACGCATTAAGGCCGCCGCCAGCGAACCGGAGATGGACGCTTTCTACACCGGCCTGCTCGATGAGATGATGAACGGTCTGCTGACCGGCGTCAAGGAGCTGACACCGGTTGACCGCGGTCATCTGCGGCGCAACTGGTTCATCACCAAGGCGAAGCGCAGCGGTAAGGTGTACCACGCGGATATTTATAACAATATCGAGTATGCACCATACGTCGAGAACGGCCACCGGCAGGAGGTCGGACGGTATGTTCCGGCCATCGGCAAACGTCTGGTGAACGGCTTTGTCGAGGGCAGGCATATGCTGCGCGAGGGTCTGTTCGACTTCCAGAAAGAAGCGCCGGACTTTATCAAGACCAAGAGCGAGGAATTCCTCAGCCGCATGATGGAGGGCAAATGATTAACGTAGTACAGGAAATCGCCGATAAGCTGCGCACGGTCTATCCATCGGCGCAGTACGACATCTACACCGAGCGTATCGAGCAGGGATTCTCTGCGCCGTGCTTCTCCATTCGGCAGCTTCGCGCGGACGTCACGCCGTACCCGTCCGGCCTGCATGAGATCGTGCAGCACATGGACGTGCGGTTCTTCCCGTCGGACGGCCGTCCGCAGGAGCAGTGCCGAGAGACCGCACAGACGCTCACGCTGCTGCTGCGGCGCACGGAAAGCCTGCGCGGGAGCAATCTCTCGTGGGAAATTACAGATGATGTGCTGCATTTCTTCGCGGACTACCGGCAGTTTGTCCGGGAAATCCCGGAAGATATTCCGATGGAGAATTTGCAGACCACCGTAGGAACGGAGGACTGACAATGGCAGTTAAACGCAAAACCGAGGCAGGAGCACCGGCGTTTACCGGCGCACAGCTCCTGACCTTCGACAGATACCGCGAGCGGCGCGACCTGCTGGGCGTGCTGCTCGACAAGGATCAGCGCTACACCTTTCCCGAGGTGGACGCGCTCATTGACAACTTTATGAAAGGCAAGGTGAATTAAATGGCTTTAGGCGGCGGTATGTATACCGTACAGAACAAGGTTCTGCCCGGTGCGTACATCAACTTTGTGTCGGCGGCTCGTGCGTCTGCGACCCTGGGCGACCGCGGCACGGCGGCTTTCCCGCTGTCTCTCGACTGGGGACCGGAGAACGAGGTCGTGACCATCGAGAACAGCGAGTTCCAGAAGGGCTCACTTGCGCTGACCGGCTACGCCTACACGGCGGACGAGCTGCGTCCGCTGCGCGAGATCTTCGCAAATGCCAAGACGCTGCACCTGTTCCGTCTGAACAGCGGCGGTGCAAAGGCAGCCTGCAAGTACGCAGAGGCGAAGTATCCGGGCAAGATCGGCAACGAACTGAAGATCGTGATTCAGCAGAACGAGGGCTTCACGGTATCGACGAACGAGGTCTACGACGTTTCGACCTATATCGGCACGACCCTTGTGGACACGCAGAAGGCAGTCAAGGCAGTTGCAGACCTTTCCGACAACGACTATCTGCACTGGAAGGGCAGCGAGGCGCTGACCGAGAACGCAGGCTTGCTGCTCACCGGCGGCACGACCGGCGCGGTGCAGGATGCAGCTTACCAGACATTCCTCGACAAGATCGAGCCGTACAGCTTCAACGCGGTCGGCTGCGACACGAAGAACAGCACGGTCAAGGGTCTGTTCGCCAACTGGACGCGCCGCCTGCGTGATGAGCAGGGCGTAAAGTTCCAGTGCGTGCTGCATGGCTACCCTGCGGCAGACTATGAGGGCGTGATTTCCGTCAAGAACGGTCTGGTCGGTGCATCTGATGACCCGTCGGCTGTCTACTGGACGACCGGCGCGGAATCTGCGTGCGCGGTCAACCGCTCGATGACCAACTCGACCTACACCGGCGAGTATGACATCGACACGAACTACACCCAGACCCAGCTTGAAAAGGCGATCAAGGCGGGTGAGTTCACGTTCCACCGTGTGGGCGACCAGACGCGCGTGCTGACCGACATCAACACGTTCGTAAGCATTACAGACGAAAAGAGCGCGGATTTCTCGTCCAATCAGGTCATGCGCGTGCTCGACCAGATTGCGAATGACATTGCATCGCTGTTTAACTCGAAGTACCTCGGCAAGGTGCAGAACGACGCAAGCGGCCGCGTGAGCCTGTGGAGCGACATTGTAGCGCACCACACCCAGCTCCAGACCATCCGCGCCATTGAGAACTTTGACAGCAGCAGCGTCACCGTGTCGCAGGGCGACATGAAGAAGTCGGTTGCGGTCGAGGACCATGTACAGCCGGTTTCCGCGATGGAACAGCTTTACATGAAGGTAATCGTTGAATAAAGGAGGGAAAAGTCATGCTGAACGCTCCTGTTATGGAAGCAAATGATGCGGTATCCGGCTCGATGGCCGAGTGCTACGTCACCATTGACGGCAACCGCTACAATATGATGCAGCTGTACAGCTTTGAGTCGTCCGCGAAGGTCGACATTCAGGACGTAAAGCTGCTCGGCCGCACCGGCAAGGGCAAGAAGCCAAGTGGGTGGTCCGGTTCGTGGAAGGGCACGGCGCACTTTAACCAGAGCGTGTTCCGCCGCTGGTTCCTGACCTACTGCAAGACCGGCAGGATGACGCCGTTTGAGATTCAGGTGTCCAACGAGGACCCGTCCTCGTCTGCCGGCCGTCAGACCATCACGCACACCGGCTGCCTGATCGACAGCTCGATTCTGGCGAAGTTCGACGCAGGCGACAGTCTGCTTGACGAGGAGCTTTCCGGTACGTTCGACGGCTGGGATATGCCCGAGGAGTTTACCGAACTGTCCGGTATGGAATAAGGAGGAATTTGAACAATGGGTAATCTTACCGCATTTCTGGCGCAGAACGCCAAGCAGGTTGAAAACGTGAAGCTGGTCGTATCCGACCGCTTCACCGATGAGGACGGCAAGCCGCTCGAGTGGGAGGTACGCTGCATTTCCTCGCGCGAGGACGAAACGCTGCGCCGTGACTGCCAGTACCGCGTACAGGTGCCGGGCAAGCGCGGCAGCTTCCGTCAGGAATTCGACAACGTGCTGTACCTTGCCAAGCTGGCAGCCGCCTGCACGGTTTATCCGAACCTCAACGATGCAGAACTGCAGGACAGCTACGGCGTGAAATGCGCTGAGGAGCTGATCTCGGCCATGCTGACCCCGGGCGAGTATACGAACTACACGGAAAAGCTGTTCGACATCTGCGGCTTCGGTGATGCTCCTGATCTGGTGGAACAGGCAAAAAACTGATTCGGGACGGGGATGACGAGGCTTCTGTCGCACATTTCTGCCTGCAGGAGCTTCACATCCTGCCGTCCGCATTTTTGAGCCTGCCGACGGAAGAGAGAGCCTTTATCACAGCTTCATGCATTGTGCGAGGCGAGGAAGAACAAAAGGCTCTTGATAAGACGAAACGAGGGAGGTGAGTTCTATGGCACTGTCCAACACCGTCCAGCTGCGCGACGGTATGAGCAACGTGCTCAGCCGTATCGCGTCTAACCTGAGTGCGGTCAACGACCGGTTTGAGCGTATGCAAAGCCTGACCGAACAGGCGGCGCCGACCGGTCTTTATTCACAATTTAACAGCGAATTGACGGGTGTGCGTGAAGAACTCACCCGAACCGTGAGCGAAGTCGAGGAGCTGCGGAGCGGCATGACCTCGGCGCAGCCGCCGGCAGAGAACCTGACGGCCTCGCTTAAAAAGCTGGGTACAGCGTTCCTCGGCTCCAAGCTGGTGAGCGGTATCGTGAGTATGTCGGACGAAATGACGCAGACCACGGCGCGTCTGAATCTGATGAACGACGGTCTGCAAAGCACCGCCGACCTGCAGGAGCTGATCTATCAGTCGGCTATGCGTTCGCGCGGCGCGTACAACGCTACGGCGGATGCGGTCGCGAAGATGGGCCTGCTTGCCAGTGATGCATTCAGCAGCAATCAGGAAACGATCGCGTTTGTCGAGCAGCTGAACAAGCAGTTCAAGATTGCCGGCACGTCCGCCGAGGGACAGGCAGCCGCCATGCTCCAGATCACGCAGGCGATGGGCTCGGGCGTGCTGCGCGGCGAGGAGCTCAACTCGGTATTCGAGCAGGCACCGACTATCATCCAGTCGATTGCGGACTACCTCGGCGTATCGGTCGGTGAAATCCGCAGCATGGCGCAGGAGGGCGAGCTGACGGCGGGCGTTGTCAAGTCCGCGCTGCTGTCCTCGGCGGAGGAAACCAACCGGAAATTCAACGAGATTCCGCTCACCTGGTCGGACGTCTGGACGCAGGCCAGCAATATGGCGATCATGGCCTTGCAGCCGCTGCTCGAAGCCATCAACTGGGTGGCGAACAACATCGAGGTCATCGGCCCGCTGGTGCTTGCGGCTGCGGCAGCCTTTGCGCTGTTTGCGGTGGCGGCGAACTGGACGAAGATCTGTGCTGCGGCTACGAAGGCACTGACAGCCGCGCAGAAGATGCTCAATGCCGTGATGTCGCTCAACCCGATCGTGCTGATTATCGGCTCGATCATCATTCTGATCGGCGTTATCGCCGCGTACATCAACTACACGAACCGGGCGAAGAACGAAACGACGAGCGCTGTCGGCGTGATCTGCGGCCTGTTTGCGATGGCAGGCGCGTTTGTCTACAATATGTTCTATCTGCCGGTCTACAACGTGATTGCCGATCTTATCAACTTCCTCGGCAACGTGTTCCAGCACCCGATTGCGTCAATCGAGATTTTGTTTTTGCAGCTCAGCCAGTATGTTGTCGGCGTCATCCGCGGTATGGTGAGGACAATCGAGAAGCTCATCAATCTTATTCCGGGCGTGAAGATCAACATCACCAGCGGTCTGGACACGTTCTACGACAGCTACACCGACAGCATCCAGAAGATCAAGGATCAGTCCGGGTGGACGGAGTACGTTAAGCACAAGGAGAAGATCGAGTATTCAACGGCTTACGCCAACGGTTACAACTGGGGCGCAAACCTCCAGAACAGCATCTCCGAAAAGCTGGGTCTTGACCTGCCGGACGATCCGGCAACGGGTTTGCTGTCCAACATCGCGGACAACACCGCCCAGATTGCGGACGATGTGAGCGTATCCACGGACGACATCAAGCTGCTGCGCGATATTGCCGAGCGGCAGGTCATCAACAAGTACACCACCGCCGAGATCAAGGTGGAAATGGTCAACCACAACAACATCTCGAACGAGATGGATCTGGACGGCGTAGTCAATCTGCTGGAAGCCAAGGTCACCGAGGCGCTTGTCACCAGTGCGGAAGGAGTGCACATCTGATGTATGAATTTTATATGGATGGTGTGCGCCTGCCGGTCACGCCGGGAGCGCTTACGATTAAAGTAGCAAACCAGAACAAGACCATCAACCTTATCAACGAGGGTCAGCGCAACATTATCAAGACAGCAGGCTTGTCGAAAATCAGCTTTTCGGCGCTGCTGCCGAACCGGGAATATCCGTTTGCACGGTATTCGGGCGGTTATCAGCCTGCACAGTATTACATGAGCAAGCTGGAATCGCTCAAGAATGCCTGCAAGCCGTTTGAATTCTCGGTTATCCGCATCGACGACAGCGGTGAGGAGCTGATGAGCGCACAGCCGATGACAGTATCCCTTGAAAGCTATGAGCTTGCTGAGGACGCGGGCAGCTACGGCGTTGACGTGATGGCAAAGATTGAATTGCTGCAATACGCGCCGTACCATACCAAGTCTATCGAGTTCAAGAAGAGTGAGAGCAGCAGCTCCACTACCAAGAAAGCGACCGTCACGCAGAAGCGCGACACTACGACTGCACCGGCCGGTAAGACGTACACCGTCAAGTCCGGTGATACGCTGTGGGATATTGCTCGCGTGAAGCTGGGGAACGGCTCTAAGTGGACGGGCATTTACAGCCTGAACAAGGCTGCCATTGAAGCCGCCGCCAAGAAACACGGCAGATCGAGCAGCTCGAACGGCTGGTGGATCTACCCCGGCACCGTGCTCAAGCTGCCGAGTTAAGGAGGGGACGATATGGGTAAATATGTTTGGCCGTGTCCATCCTACTCGCGCATTTCGAGCGGCTACGGCAACCGTACCTGCCCGTTCCACGGCAAGGAATTCCACGACGGCGTTGACCTTGCTTCTGCTTCGGGTACTCCTATTCTTGCGTTCGGCCCCGGCACGGTCACGAAGTCCGGCTGGTACGGCGGTTACGGCAACTACATCAGTATCGACCACGGCGGCGGTCTGATGAGCTTTTACGGGCACGCCTCGGCGCTCTACGTCAGGCAGGGCGCGAAAGTCACCGCCGGGCAGAAGATTGCCGCCGTTGGCACGACCGGCAGTTCAACCGGCTGCCACCTGCATTTCGGTATGCACAAGAACGGCTCGTCCGTCAATCCGCTGAACTACGTTTCTTCCGGCGATACGCTCGCCAAGTATTCCGGCGCGAAGTCGGGCGGTACGGCAACGAATACGGTTAAGGCGCTATTTACGGCGTATTATCCGGCGAATAACGCCATGGAGGGCGGTTTTCTTGATGCGCTCGGCAACAGGTTAGACCCAAGCAAGCACACTTGCGCCGCACCTCCGTCCGTACCGTTTGGTACTAAGGTTACCGTGCAGGGAACAGGTACGGCACTGGACGGCGTGACGTACACGGTTAATGACCGCGGCGGCATGATTCAAATTGAGGGCGGCGTGTACCACTTCGACCTCTTGATGTCCTCGAACGCTGAGTGCAACCGCTGGGGCAAGAAGTACGGCAAAGCCGTCATCGGCGGCTCGGGCGGCTCGTCCGGCTCGACGTCTTCGGGCACGAGCACCGAGAAAGAGAAGAAGAAGGACATCACGACCGTTGTTGTTAAGTCCGTCACCGGCGCAGCGGGCACACGCAAGGAGATCCTGCGTGATGTACCGTCCTGCCAGATGCCGGGCGCGGAGCTGATCATCCAGAACAAAAACGGTCAGCTTCAGCAGCCGATGATTGAGGGCGACATCGTGTGGGAAACCACCCGCAGCGGCGCGGCGTCCTCGCTGACGTTTACGGTGGTCAAGGACGATACCCTCAACTTCCACGAGGGCAATCCGGTGTCGTTCCGGTTCAATGGCGCGAATGTGTTCTACGGATACGTCTTTAAGAAGTCGCGTTCGGATAACCGGCTGATTAAGGTCACGGCCTACGACCAGCTGCGGTACTTCAAGAACAAGGACACGATTTCGTACACGAACAAGACCTACGCCGATGTGCTGAAAATGCTGGCTGCGGACTACGGCCTCAAGGTTGGTACCGTGACCGATACCAAGTACAAAATCCCGCAGAGGATTGAGGAGGGCACGCTCTTTGACATGTTAGGTAACGCCAGTGACCTGACCATCATCAACACCGGCAAGGTGTATGTGCTCTACGACGATTTCGGCAAGTTGTGCCTCAAACCCTACGAGAGCCTGCTCCTGCCGCTCTACATCGACGAGGACACCGCCCAGGGATACAGCTACACCTCGTCCATCGACAGTGACGTGTACAACCGCATCAAGCTGGCGTGGGATAACGACGAAACCGGCGTGCGAGAGGTTCATGTGATGAACAATACCGCCAGCCAGAGCAAATGGGGCACGCTCCAGTATTACGAAAAGCTGGACAACGCCCTCAACACCGCTGATTTGCAGACCAAGGCCAAGGCGCTGATGAAATACTACAACGTCATCCACCGTGAGCTGACCATGCAGAAGGTGTTCGGGGATGTTCGGGCGCGTGCCGGTACTTCGGTCTGCGTCGGCATGGGCCTGGGTGACATCAACATCAAGAACTATATGTGTGTGGAGAAGGCTAAGCACACGTTCAGCAATGGCCTGTACACGATGGATTTGTATCTGAGCGGAATTCGAGGTGAGTTTAGTGCCTAATCTGATGGAATCTATGCGGCAGATTGCCGCGAACGAGCGTCAAGCCGCTTTGCCGACGACAATCTGCTTCGGCAAGGTGATTGCACTCTCGCCGTTCCGTGTGCAGATCGACCAGAAACTTGTGCTCACCAAGGAGTTTTTCATCGTGAAAAGTGGCGTGAGCGCATCCTCGTTCAAGGTGGGCGATGTGCTCATCCTGTTCCGCAATGAGGGCGGGCAAAAGTACCTGATATTCGACAAGAAAGGGGCGCTGTAATGCTGCCGACAGAGTATAATGACGATCTCGTGCAGGATTTCGAGATCGAAACACAGCCTACACGCACCTATGCGCTGCGGTTTGACGGCTACCCGTGTTCCGGCGGCAAGCTGGACGGACTGGAAGCCATGAAGCAGGCCATCTTCCTGATTCTTCAGACCGAACGCTTTCAGTACGCGATTTACAGCTGGAATTACGGTATTGAGCTGAACGCCCTGCTCGGCCAGACCATGACGCCGTATCTGCAGGCCAAGGTTGCCAAGGCGATTGAAGATGCGCTCATGGCGGATGACCGTGTGCTCTCGGTTGAGCAGTTTTCGTTTACCAAGGGCAAGCGCAGCCTGCTTGTGAAATTTACCGTAACCACGACCGAGGGCGATGTGGAAAGCGAATTTGAGTTTGGAGGTGAAGCGGCATGATCGGAAAGTATTCCGATGAAATGACATTTGACTACATTATGAATCGTATGCTGGAATCCGTGCCGGATACGGTGGACAAGCGAGAGGGCAGTATCATCTATGACGCGCTTGCACCGGCTGCCGCAGAACTGGTCAAATGCTACATGGAACTGGACGTCGTGATGGACGAAACATTTGTTGATACGGCGTCGCTCCAGTACCTTATGCTGCGCTGCAAAGAGCGCGGCGTAGCTATTCAAGGTGAAACGGCTGCTGTTATCGAGGGCGTTTTCGCCCCGTCCTCGGTGGAGCTGACCGCGGGCCTGCGGTTCAACTGCGACGAGGTGAATTACACCATCACAGAAAAGATTTCGGCCGGTCACTACAAGCTGGAGGCCGAAACGCTTGGCACGGTCGGCAACAAGTACACCGGCCTACTGCTGCCGATCCAGACGGTCAACGGATTGGAAACCGCCCAGATTGCGGCGGTGCTCATTCCGGCCGAGGACGGCGACACGACCGACACGCTGCGCGAGAAATACTACGCCAGCATTGATGGTGAAGCGTTCGGCGGCAACGTGGCCGACTACCGCGAGAAGGTCAACGCCATTACAGGTGTTGGCGGTACCAAGGTCTACCCGGTGTGGAACGGTGGCGGTACGGTCAAGTTGACTATTATCGCGTCTGATTACACCGCGCCGAGCACGGAGCTTATCAGCAAGGTACAGACCGCTATCGACCCTGAGCAGAACCACGGTGAAGGGATGGGTTTGGCTCCGATCGGACACACCGTAACCGTCACCGGCGCAAAGTATGCCGATATTGCTATCACAACCAATATCACCTTTGCGACCGGCTGGGCGTGGTCGAGCGCACAGTCGCAAGTGGAGAGCGCGGTCAAGATGTACTTTGCCGAGCTTGCGAAGGTCTGGGCGGACAGTGCGACGACCGTTGTCCGTATCTCGCAGATTGAGACGCATCTGCTTGCACTCGACTGCGTGGTGGACGTGGAGGACACGACCATCAACGGCAGTGTGAAGAACATCGAGCTGGCAGCGGACGAAATTCCACGCCTCGGCAGTATCGGAGGTGCGTAATGCGTAAGAAATTGCAGGACTACTTGCCGCCGGTGCTACTCAAAACCTATGAGTTCCCGTTGTTGTGCAAGACGGAACAGCCGGAATTTGACCGCCTGAACACTGCTGTTGACGAAGTGTTAGATGCGCAGTTTGTCAGCACAGCCGGAGAACAAGGTATCGCTCGGTATGAGAAAATCTTCAAGATTACGCCGATGGACACGGACACACTGGATGAGCGCCGGTTTAAGGTGCTCGCTAAGATCAATGCGCAGCTGCCGTTCTCGGTGCGCCGCCTGCGGCAGCAGCTTGCGACGCTGTGCGGCGATGACGGCTATAAGCTCGAGGTGAACGGCGGCGTGTATACCCTGACTGTCAAAGTCGCGCTGACCGCAAAGCGCAATCAGCAGGCGGTCGAAGAACTGCTTGCGGACATTGTTCCCGCGAATATGGTTTGCACAACATCACTGCTGTACAATCAGCACGCAGACTTGACCCGCTTCACACATGCACAACTTGCCTTGCTTACGCATTTTGAAATTAGAGAGGAAGTGTTGCCGGATGGCGAGTAAAACGGCAAACTACGGACTGAATAAGCACAGTCCGCAGGATTTCTACAATGTAGAAGCCAGAAATGAAAACTGGGATAAGATTGACACCGAACTGAAGAATAATGTTGATGCTGTTAACGCCCGCGTAAAGACCGCTGAACTTGTAGCAGAAGTGAAAAAGGTTGTCAAGGACGGCAGTCTGACCGCTGCTGACCTTGGTGCGGAAAAAGCCGGAGCGGCAGCAGCGCATAACGCGAGCGTAAGCGCTCACAACGCGCTGTTTGCCGAGAAACAGGACAAGATCAAGGGCAAGAAGGGAAAGTACCTCGGTTTTACGGCGAATGACACCGTGGGCGAGGTAGATGCACCGGCCTCCGGCGGCAGTCGCATTACACTGACGTTTGCAAGTGATTTTGTCGGTCAGGTATGGACACTCTCCGGCGGCGGTGAGCAGTACACCGGCACGGTGGACAGCAGCCGGACGGCCACGGTAAGCGTGCTGGGCATCGGCACGACGTACACGCTGGCGTGCGTGCTGGGCGGCGTGACGTATACGGCTGAGGTGACGACCAAGGACTACTACACGGCGCTGACAGTGACGCTTGAGAAATTCCAGAGTACGATTACCGTAACCGTAGATAGCGGTTCGACGGTTACGGCTACGCTCGGTAGTACGGTACTGACCAGGACGAGCACCGGTACGGCGGTGTTTACCGTCGGCAAGGCGGGTACATGGGTAATCAAGGCTACCAAGGGTGACCAGACCGCAGAGGGTACGGTGGAGATTACCGCCAGTGGCCAGAGTAAGTCACTGACACTGAGTTACGCTAACGTGTTCGGCGTTTGTTGGGACACGTCCAACAGCAGTACGGCACTGATGCGCTTAACACCGGAAACCGACCCTTACGGATTGGTAACTAAGAGCGTAACGACTGAGCCGGTTCCGGCGGTTGGTACGGGTGCAGGTTCGAGTCCTTTTGACAGCTTTATGCCATGGAGCGGCATGAAAGAGTGCAATCTGAACAATGCGGGCGCTGTAACAGCATGGAAAGGTGACAACGGGTTCTCACGTTCTAATAACTTTACCATGGTGTTTATTCCGGAGTTCTATGTTGCGGCGAAACGTAACGGTACGAAGCAGTATTTCTATGTGTCGGATAAGCCCAAGACTGGAATGACGAAACATCCGGGCAGTGGAAAGTATGTGGGAAGATACACTATTCCCGGAAGTAAATCCGGTGTTACGTCTACTGTAAATATCACTCGCACAACCGCATGCAGCAACGCTAAGAAAAACGGCGACAAGTGGCACTTGTACGATTTCGCAACATATTGCGCAATTATCTTTCTGTATGTTGTGGAATTCGCAGATTGGAACTGTCAAAAAAAGATTGGCCCTGGAATTACTAATACCAGTATGCATTCGAATGGTGATACAGACAACATGAAGTATCACACAGGGCGTACTAATGATTGGGCTGGCGATGCACAGAATCCAGTGCAGTATCGGTGGATTGAAAACCTTTGGGGAAACGTGTACCAGTGGGTAGACGGCTTTAATGCCAACGGTACAGCGGCTTACTACTGTACCGACCCGAGCAAGTACGCGGACGATACAGCAACCGGTTATACCAATATTGGCACGCTGCCCGCAAGCGGTTGGATTAAGGACTTGACCGTTACCGACAATGGTCTGCTCATTCCGAAAACGTCTGGCGGCTCGGAAACAACATACGTCCCGGATTATGCGTATTCGGACCCCGACTGGCGCGTGTTGTGTGTTGGTGGCGACTGGAACGAAGGTACGTATGCAGGTCTGTTGAGCTTCAATGCGAGCACCTCTTCATCGGGTTCTTACTCGAACGTTTCCGCGCGTCTCCTGTGCGAGCCATAAGAAAGGAGTGATCTAAATGAAGGTACACGGCGACAACAAGCCGGAGAAAATCACGGCGAACAGTATGCCGAACAAGCCGGGACGCGCGTGGGTAAGGTTTTGCCTGAATCCGGTTGAAACCACAGGCGCAGACGGAAACACGCAGTGGGAGTATGACGAGTATGTCACCGAGGTTGCCGATGGCGCGGACTTGCAGGAGCGTGTAGCCGCACAGGCTGACGCACTGCTGTTGCAGGCCGTCGGTGAGGAGCTGTATGGCACACCGCTGACCTCAGTTGATGATCTGCGTGAGCAGCGTATCGCAGACAGCAAGACTGACCTCGCTGCATGGCTGTCCGAAAATCCACTGACATGGACGGATGGCAAGAAGTATGCTGTAACGTCGGAAAAGCAGGCACAGCTTACATCGGCGCTGGCGGTACAGCAGGTTGCAGAGTCTGCCGGAGTGGAACGTGAGCTGCGTTGGAACTCGACCGGCGATGAGTGTACGGCCTGGCAGTATGCCGATCTGTGTGCGCTGGCACTGGCGATTGCAGCCTACGTTGAGCCGCGCGTGAGCATCCAGCAGGCAGCAGAGGTGGATCTTCGCAATGCTGCGACGGCAGAGGAGGTCTTGAGTGTTGCGTGGAATTACGCCTAAGTCTGTGCTTGAGCACCTGCTGTTCGCGTTGATCGGTGGCGTGATGTACATGCTGATCGAGATCGCATGGCGAGGCTACACGCACTGGTCGATGGGTATCCTCGGCGGAGTGTGCTTTGTGGCAGTTGGCCTGCTGAATGAGATCCAGCAGCGACCTCCGATCATCTTGCAGATGGCACAGGGGGCTGTGATATGCACTGTGCTGGAGCTGCTGGCAGGTCTGGTGCTCAACATCTTGCTCGGTCTGGATGTATGGGATTACTCTGGCGTACCCGGCAATATCATGGGGCAGGTGTGCCCGCAGTTTTCCCTGGCGTGGGCAGTATTGTCGGCAGTAGCTGTCTGGATCGAGGACCGACTGCACAAAATCTTCGACTAATCGACAAAAATAGCAGGAATTTTTACACTTGCGATAGGGCAATCGCCCAGAAAGGACAACATTATGCATC
>ENA-UOOA01003678-UOOA01003678.1-human-gut-metagenome-genome-assembly--contig:-P61old-NODE-3678-length-18690-cov-6.566139_pt1 | contig 18690 bp, 19 predicted proteins | sample MGYA00242467_ERZ724014 | MGnify/ENA metagenome assembly ERZ724014 | reverse complement strand
AAAAACAAAAAAAACGCCGACCTCTCTTCTCCCGAAGGAGAAGAGAGAATCAGCGGATTCGTCTTCACTACTGTACACACGGAGAGCTCGCCCGCTGTCAGACGGTCCAAGACATGGTAATTCTTCTGGCTTGCGATCCGGAGAATCAATTCTCCGCGCCCGTATCCTACCTTCTCCCGGAGACTTCCCCGGAATGGCGAGCTTTCGCCCCGGCGGCTTTCGCCGCTTCGGTACGGACTCACGCTTACAGCACCGTGCGTGCAGGGGATTTTCACCCCTTTTCTTTTTCACCGGTGCCTGACCCATATCAAAGTCTTTGCAGCAACCGGCTACGTGTCCTTGCAGACCTATTCAGTTGGGTGCTTGAAACAAAAAGCTAACTTTTTGTTTCAAAGGAGCAATCGAAGATATAGCGATGTATTTGTTTTTTATATACTACATCTTGACATTTTAAAACATACCACAGGTAAAAGGAATTGTTACCATTATAAGGAATTGTCTACCATTATTTCGAGCGGGTTTGGCAAAATCATGTGCTTTCTTCGCCGCAACATGCCGGAGAAAGGGATAGAAAAACCGAAAAAGCTATGCTATGATACGAAAATGGAAAGGCCAAATGGCAGAAAGGGTGGTTTTGCCCCATGCAGAAGAAAAAAATCGCCAATCTCATCATGGTGCTCATCATTGCGATGCTCGCCGCCGGCGGCGGGCTCTGGGCGTTCAGCCAAAGGGACGCCGCCCCTGCCGCGCTCGGCACGGAGTACCATATACAAAAATTGAATGATAATGCACTGACCGAGCCGGAGCAGGGACTCACATGCACCATCACGATCCGGTGCGACACCGTGCTCCAAAGCCTTGATTCACTACGCGAGGAGAAACTCCCCTATGTCCCGCGCGACGGCGTGATGCTGCCGGAGACGACGGTTTCCTTTGCCGAGGGAGAGACGGCGTTTGGCGTATTGCAGCGTGTCTGCGCCGCGGCAGAGCTGCAGCTCGAATACAGCTGGACACCGCTCTACGACAGCTATTATATTGAAGGCATCGGTCATCTCTATGAGTTCGACGCCGGGCCGGAGTCCGGCTGGATGTATAAGGTCAACGGTTCGTTCCCCAATTACGGCTGCTCAAGCTATGTGCTCACGGGCGGCGAGGAAATCGTCTGGTGCTACACCTGCGCCGGGCTCGGCGACGACGTCGGCGCGGCAGGCATGGTGAAATGAGAGCAGACGCCTTTTCCAAGCGCCATCCGGCGGTGAACTTTGTGTTCTTCCTCGGCGCCATTCTCGGCGGGATGCTCAACCAGCACCCGGCGTATCTGCTCGCGGGGGTCGTCAGCGGCGCGGCTTATTATCTTCTGCTGCATGGGCGGCGGGGCTGGCGGTTCATCGGGGGTCTTGTTCCCCTGTTTCTCGTGTTCACGGCGGTCAATCCGCTCTTTAATACATACGGGGCGACGCTGCTCTTTACATACTTTGACCGCCCGTACACGCTCGAAGCACTCTATTACGGCGCGGCGCTCGCGGCGGTGTTCGTCAATATGCTGCTCTGGTTCGGCTGCTATAACGCCGTGCTGACAAGCGACAAGTTCACGAGCCTTTTCGGCAATCTGATTCCGGCGCTCTCGCTTTTGCTCGTGATGGTGCTGCGCATGATCCCCAATCTGATGCGAAAGGCCCGGCAGATCGCCGGGGCCAGAGCGTCCATCGGGCGGGGCGTTTCCGAACAGGACGGCACAAAGGAAAAGCTCGCCGAGGGGATGACCGTGCTCGGTACGCTGACATCGTGGGCGCTCGAGGGCGGTATCGTAACGGCGGACTCCATGCGCAGCCGCGGCTACGGCTGCGCGAAGCGGACGAGCTTCCAGCGCTACGCGATGACCGGCACGGACTGGCTGCTGCTCGCGCTGGAGATCGCGCTGCCGGTGCTCGTTCTTGCTTTCGGCGACGCTAAAGCGGCGTATACGCCGGACCTCTATATTGCTCCCCTCCGGGGGCTGCCGGTGCTCGGCTTTGCCGCTTACGCCGTGTTTCTTCTGATCCCCACCGTTCTACATATAAAGGAGACCGTTCAATGGAACATTTCGATATCCAGAATCTGACCTTTTCTCACGCCGCGGCGAAGGGCAAGCTCTCGCTCGGCGGCGTTTCGCTGCGCATCCGCGCGGGGGAATTTCTCGTGCTCTGCGGGCGCTCCGGCAGCGGCAAGACCACGCTGCTGCGCCATCTCAAGACGGTGCTCACGCCGAACGGCAAGCGCAGCGGCGAGATCCTCTTCTGCGGCACGCCGCTCGCGCAGGTATCCGAGCGCGACCAGGCCGCGAAGATCGGCTTCGTGATGCAGAACCCGGACGATCAGATCGTCACGGACAAGGTCTGGCACGAGCTCGCGTTCGGGCTCGAAAGTCTCGGCTGCGACCAGACGGCCATGCGCACGCGTGTAGCGGAAATGGCCTGCTATTTCGGCATCCAGGACTGGTTCCACCGCGATGTGGCCACGCTCTCCGGCGGACAGAAGCAGCTTTTGAATCTCGCTTCCATCATGGCGATGCAGCCGGAGGTGCTGATCCTCGACGAGCCTACGAGCCAGCTTGACCCCATCGCCGCGAGCGATTTTCTCAATACCGTGCGCAAGATCAACACCGAGCTCGGCACGACCGTCATCATCACCGAGCACCGGCTCGAGGACATTTTCCCCTACGCCGACCGCGCCGTCGTGATGGACGGCGGGAAGATCATCGCAGACGGCGCGCCCGCGAACGTCGGGCAGCTGCTCTTCGAGCAGAAGAATCCCATGTTCGCCGCCATGCCCACGCCCGTGCGCGTCTTTTACGGCGCAGGCTGCACCGGAGAGAGCCCGCTGACCGTCCGACAGGGGCGAAACTGGCTGAGCCGCGAATTTCCCGCCGCGCCGAAAATCAAGGCCGAACCCGCGAGCGCTCCGGCGGAGGTCGAAAATCCGGCGCTGAGCTTGAAGGAGCTGTGGTTCCGGTATGAAAAAGATGGCCGGGACATCCTGCGCGGCGTGTCCGCGGAGATTCCTGCCGGGGAAATTTCCGCCATTCTCGGCGGCAACGGCGCGGGCAAATCCACAACGCTCAAAGCCATCTGCGGCATCTGCCGCCCATACCGAGGGAAAATCAAGCTCTTCGGCAAGCCGATGGAGAAATACAGCACGAAGGAGCTGTTCCGCGGCTGCATCGCCATGCTGCCGCAGGATCCCAAGAGCCTGTTCGTGAAAAAGACCGTGCAGGAAGACCTCGTGGAGATGACCGCCGACGCGGAAAAGATCGCGCGCACGGCGGAGATCTGTCAGATCACGCCGCTGCTCGAGAGCCACCCTTACGATCTCTCCGGCGGCGAGCAGCAGCGCGCGGCTCTCGCCAAGGTGCTGCTCACCGAGCCGAAGCTCCTGCTGCTCGACGAGCCGACCAAGGGCATCGACAGCTTCTTCAAGGAGACGTTCGCCGCGATCCTCGCCGATCTGAAAAAGCAGGGCATCACCATCGTCATGGTGTCGCACGACGTGGAGTTCTGCGCCCGGTACGCCGACCGCGTGTCCATGTTCTTCGATGGGCAGATCCTCACGACCGATACGCCGCGCCGGTTCTTCGGAAACAACAGCTTCTATACGACCGCGGCGCACCGCATGAGCCGCCATGTGTTCGATATGGCCGTCACAGCGGAGGACGTCATCGACCTTTACCGGAAAAACAAGGAGGCCTGATCCGTGAAAAAGTCCCATATCGCGATGCTGGCGGATTTCTTTATCGTCCTCCCTCTGACGATCTATCTCGGCATACGCTTTCTCCCGGGGCGGGGGTACTATATTACAAGCACGCTCGTGATCGCGGAGCTGATCGTGCCTTTTCTGCTGGCGTTTGAGAGCCGGAAGCCGCAGGCGCGCGAGCTTGTAGTGATCGCGGTGCTCTCCGCGCTGGCCGTGGCCGCGCGCGTGGTGATCCCGCTGCCGCACTTCAAGGCGATCTTTGCCATTATCATGCTCTCCGGCATCGCGTTCGGGCCGGAGGCGGGCTTTATGGTGGGCGCGGTCAGCGCGCTTTCAAGCAACTTTTTCTATGGGCAGGGCGCGTATACGCCGTGGCAGATGTTTGCCTACGGTGCGGGCGGCATGCTCGCAGGGTTCCTGTTTGCAAAAAACCGTCTGCCGAAAAAGCCTGTCGTGATGGGCGTTTTCGGCTTTCTCGCCGTGCTGCTGTTCGTCGGGCCGCTGCTCGACACCTGCACCGTGTTCCTCACGCTGCCGGTCATCAACGCGCAGACGGCGTGGCCGCTCTATGTATCCGGCTTCCCGGTCAATCTGAGTCAGGGGCTCTGCACGCTGCTCACGATGCTCCTTTTCGGCAAGCCCCTGCTCGAAAAGCTCGACCGCGTGAAGCTCCAATACGGGATGGGGGAAGACGATGGGCTTTGAGTTCTGCCATCCGGCGGTAAATTTCATCTTTTTTACCGCCGTGCTCTATGGCAGTATCGCGTTCTCGCACCCGGTGTTTCTTGCCATCGCCTGCGCCGCCGCGTTCGCTTACAGCGTCCGGCGGGGCGGACGGCGCGCGCTTGTGTTTGACCTCTGTCTCGTGCCGCTCGTTTTGGTTTTTGCGCTCTGTTACGCCGGAAGCCATCACTTCGGCGTGACCGTGCTGCGGCAGAACTTCATCGGGAACAGCATGACGGCGGAGAGCCTTGTCTATGGGCTCGTGCTCGGCGTGCGTGCGGCGTGCGTGTGCATGTGGTGCAGCGCTCTCTTCCGCGTCGTGTCGTCCGACAAGGTCGTGTATCTCTTCGGGCGCGTGAGTCCGCGGCTCGCGCTCTTTCTTACGATACTGCTGCGGCTCATCCCGCGTCTGAACCGCGAGGCCGGGCGCATCGATCTCGCCCAAAAGGGCATCGGCCGCGGCAGCGATCAGGGGAATGCCTGGGAACGGTTCGTGCACTGCCTTCGCATTTTCTCCATGCTCATTACATGGCTCATTCAGGCGCTCGCGCTGGAGGCGGACTCCATGAAGAGCCGGGGAAGTGCGCTCCACGGCCGGACGGCGTTTTCCATTTATCGCTTTGATAACCGCGACCGCGCGTTCGTCATCGCGCTCTTTTCCGGCATCATTCTGACCGGCATGGGCGCCATCCTCGGCGCGACGGAGATGTTCTACGACCCGGTCATTCTCTGGAAGCCGCTGAACGGCCTCGCCGCCGCCTCTGCGGTGGGCTACGCCTTTCTGTGCCTTCTCCCCCTTGGGCTGGAGCTCTGGACGGAGTGCCGCTTTGAACGGCTGCGCCGCATGGCGTGACCTACGGCGTTTCGCGCACCCAGCGCAGGAACGTCGGCTGCGATATGCCCAACCGCTCCGCCGCGACACGCGAACTCATCTCGCCGCTATTCCAGCGGCGGTATACCTCCGCGAATGCGGGCGGAACTTCCAGCCGCGGGCGGCCGAACGTCTGCCCGCGCGCCCGTGCGGCGGCAATGCCCTCGGCCTGCCGTTGGCGGATGAAGGCACGCTCCGTTTCTGCCACATAGCTGAGAAGCTGCAAAACGATATCCGCCGTCAGCGTTCCGGCGAGATCGCGCTCCTGCCGCGTATCGAGCAGCGGCATATCCAGCACCACAACGCCGACGCGCCGCTCGTGTGTGAGAATTCGCCATTGCTCCAAAATTTCGCGGTAGTTCCGCCCTAACCGGTCAATGGATTTGACGGCCAGCGTGTCGCCGGGGCGCAGCCGCCGCACGAGCCGACGGTAGGCCGGGCGGTCAAAGTCCTTTCCGGACTGCCGGTCGGTGAAGATGCGCTCATCCTCCACGCCGAATTCGCGCAGCGCCAGAAGCTGGCGCGCCTCATTCTGCTCGCGGGTCGATACCCGCGCATAGCCAAAGATCTGTGCCATGAGAAAACCTCCGTTTATCAGAATGACAACAGTGTAACAGCTCACTCCGCCACGCTGCTGGATCTTTGGAAATTCCCTTTTTCCATATAGTATTTTTATAGGCCCATAGTTGCAGCCTTAGCAGCATGATGTCAGTATGCCGGGAAGAATAAAGGTTTTCGTAAGAGTAGAAGGACTAGAAATAGCTATACTGACTATTTCAGAAAAATCTACCGGTATTTCATCAAAGAAGAAAGAAACATAACTATCATGCATCCTTGTATCTGCCCTTAATATTCTGCTTTGAGGTATGACTCCTAGTCTGCTGTGCAAATTTTAACGCGTTCTTCCGGAAATCGGCAGCATTACAAAGCTGCGTATTGTAGGAAAATGGCGAACTGTTTATCTTGCGTTTTATTGATTTCCGCTGTATAGTAGCAATAGAGGTGATCGACTATGCTTTTCCGGCGGAAGATTTATGATAAGTTTCTTACATGGAAAAAGGAAACCGGCGGCAAGAAGGCTCTGCTGGTAGAAGGCGCACGCCGAATCGGCAAATCTACCGTGGTAGAAGAGTTTGCCAAAAATGAGTACAGGAGCTATATCCTGATCGACTTTGCTCGCGCGACCGAGACAGTTAAGGAATATTTTCTGGAGCATCTGAATGATTTGGACACATTTTTCATGCTGTTGTCGGTAGAATACGGCGTTACGCTCTACCCGCGGGAGAGTATCATTGTCTTTGATGAAGTCCAGATGTTTCCGAAAGCGCGGGAAGCGATAAAATACCTGGTCGCGGACGGGCGCTACGATTATATCGAAACCGGCTCGCTGATCTCCATTAAGGAGAATGTAAAGGATATTGTCATTCCATCCGAGGAGCGGCATATCAAGATGTATCCGCTGGACTTCGAGGAATTTTGCTGGGCTTTGCAGGAAGAGCCGCTGGTAGACTATATCCGTTCCTGCTTTGATAAGAGGGAGCCGCTCGAAAGAAACCTGCACACCAAAGCGATGCTTCTGTGGGGGCAGTATCTGCTGGTCGGCGGCATGCCAATGAGTGTGGTTGCCTTTCTGGAAGGACATAAGGACTTCGGAAAAGCCGATCAGGAAAAGCGGGATATTCTGGAGCTTTATCGGAACGATATCATGAAGATCCGTGCACAGTATCGTTCCAAGGTGTTGGCCATATTTGACCAGATTCCGGGGCTTCTTTCGCGGCACGAAAAGCGCGTTGTTTTCAATCGCATTGCCGCAGGATCCACGGCCGATCAGTATGAGGAAACATTTTTCTGGTTGGCGGATTCCATGGTGGCCAATGAATGCCGCAGAGCAAATGATCCGAATGTTGGTTTGTCGCTCAGCGAATCGGATGCCTATATCAAGTGCTACTTGGGTGATACGGGATTGCTGGTCAGCCACGCTTTTGACGAGAACGAACTTTTGGAGGACGAAGTCTATAAACAGATTCTTGCTGGAAAGCTTGGAATCAACGAAGGCATGCTGTTTGAGAATGCCGTTGCGCAGATGCTTACTGCCAACGGGCATCGGTTGTTTTTCTATACGCAATACAATGAAGAGAAAAAACGAAACGACATTGAGATTGACTTCATTATCTCCAACAACAGCAAAACGAAATATAAAATCTATCCCATTGAAGTGAAATCCGGTATGCGCTATACCACAGAGTCGTTGCACCGGTTTCGGGAAAAATTCAAAAATCGAATCGGCGGCAGCTATATTGTGCATCCGAGAAACCTCATAGAAAAAGACGATGTTCTCTGCATCCCGCCTTATATGGTTATGTGTCTTTGATGAAGAGGATCATTACCGTGCTATTTTATGACAGGAGTCGGTTAAAATGGTAGATTGGTATCTCACTCAGAATCAGATTCGGCTTTTGATTTAGTTTGGCTTAGATAGAAAGAGCAGATGACAATATGGAAGATACAATTGTGCTAATAAAAAATGTCACTGAAAAAAGTCAAATAGATTATTTAGTGGTATTTTTCCGATAGTTCTGTCAGTAATTGCAGTTATAATCTCGCTCTGGGATAGCATATGATCTTCCAGATCGTCGCGGTGTTTGTGACGGATACGGAGTTTGGCTACGTCCGCCCCGAGTTTGAGACGAAAAAGGAGCGGACGGAGTATCTTGAAACGGTGGCGCGGAAGAATCTCTTCGCCATCGACGGCGCGGCCATTGAGGACGGGGATAAGCTTCTGACGCTCTCGATGTGCTGCACACTGTACGGTAAGAATGAGACCGGCGATCAGCGCCTCGTGGTCGCAGCCAAGCTCCTGCCCACCGCGGCGGAAGAAGCCCCCTACGCCGTGCAGGACGCAAAATTCCCGGAGCTGCCGGAGAATAAATAACGGAAAAGAGCCAACGGAAAATTCCCGTTGGCTCTTTTGCAGCCTGCCAAAAGCACCCGTTCAGTAAATCCGCTGGACAGGTGCTTTTTCTTGTCCTGCGCATGTCGTGCTGAACCTACGATTTTATTAAAGTTGTTTCTCTGCTTCTCCCTTTGTCCGAAACATGATTACAATATGTGCAGACCAAAAAGGAAAGCAGGCGAAATTACCAATGGAACAAAAAAGAATTACCGAAGAAGCGATACAGGCCTTTCGCCAATATCTGACCCGGGACGAAAAGAGCGCGGTCACCGTGGAGAAATACCTCCGGGACATCCGTGCTTTTCAAGCCTTTATCGGAAAAACGCCAGTAGAGAAGGAGCTGGTTATCCATTACAAAAACCATCTGCTGGAAGAAAGCTATGCGGTGCGGTCCATCAATTCCATGCTGGCCAGCGTGAACAGCTTCCTGATTTTCATGGATTGGCCGGACTGCAAGGTGAAATTCCTCAAAGTGCAGCGGCAGGTTTATTGTGCGGAGGAAAAGGAGCTGACAAAGGCAGAGTACGAGTGGCTTTTAAAAGCGGCATGGAGGAACGAGCAGCTTCGGCTGGTGATGGAGACCATTTGTTCCACCGGCATCCGCGTGTCCGAACTGAAATATTTTACGGCGGAAGCGGTGAGGTGCGGGGAGGTTATTGTGCGCTGCAAGGCCAAGACCCGGACGATCCTGCTTCCCGGCAAGCTGAGACGGCTGCTGCTGGATTATGCCGGAAAACAGAAAATCCGCTCCGGCGTGATCTTTCTCACGGGGCGCGGAAAACCTCTGAATCGGAAAGCCATATGGGCGCAGATGAAAAGGCTGTGCAAAGCCGCCGGGGTAAAGCCGGGCAAGGTCTTTCCCCATAACCTGCGGAAACTCTTTGCCAGAACCTTTCACGGCATCGAAAAGGACATTGCAAAGCTGGCGGATATTTTAGGGCACAGCAGCGTAGATACGACCCGCATCTATATCATGACCTCCGGCACGGAGCACCGCCAGAAGCTCGAACGGTTGGGGCTGGTCGTATAGAAAAAAGCCCGACATAATTCGCATTATGTCCAATTATATCCAAAGGAGCAGAAGCGGCGGGCGTTCGACACGAAAATGATCTTCCATTTTGGGCGCGCAAAAGCACACCCCCTTCCACGTTTTTTTGAAATAAAGCCGCAGAGGGTGTTGTTGTGTTGCTCGTTTTCGACAATATGTACGGCGGTTAGATTTATTTCGCTTTTTTGTGAACTTTTTCTGCATTGAAACTTGAATTTTCAAGCGGCAAGTGCTATAAAAAAATCAAAGATTAATGCAAACTTTGTATAAATATGTTGTTTGCTCCCGATATAATGCGAATTATGTCTAAATAAGTGGAAGCATTAAGGAATCAGGAAGAAGCTATATGAGCAAATCTCTCAAAAAGGTGTGGAATGTGGTCAGCAGCATTCTGGTTGCGCTGGTGGTGATTCTGGCGCTTCTGCTGGTGGGCGCAAGAGTTGCCGGATTGCAGGTGTTCACCGTGCTGTCCGGCTCCATGGAGCCAACATATCATACAGGCTCGCTGATCTATGTAAAAAAGGTAGACCCTTACGCCATTCAGGAGGGGCAGCCCATCACGTTTATGCTGGATGAAAACACCGTGGCCACGCACCGCGTTGTGGGCATTGTCCCCGACGAGGAAGACCCCACCGTGATCCGCTTCCGCACCAAGGGCGACGCAAACGAAGCAGAAGACGCTCGGCTTGTTCATTATAAAAACGTCATTGGTACGCCGGTTTTCTCCATCCCATATCTGGGCTATGCGACAAATTACATCCAGCACCCGCCCGGAATGTACGTTGCGATTTCCGCAGGCGCGATACTTCTGCTGCTGATGTTCCTCCCCGACATGTTTCCGGATGACCGGGACGAGGAAATAAAACTCTCCCGGCCCGGCAAAGGCAGACATACGGCAGAATACAAAGCCGCTGCCTCCAAAGCGGCATCGGAGAAAACGATCGGCGAAAACCGGACGGATTAAACTTGCCGCAAAAAGAATTGCAGCAGGCAGACGATCCCAATGAAAACGTTTTGCCTGTTGAAATAAAACCAACCGCAAATATCCGAGGGAAGGAGGAAAAAGAAAAATGAAACACCGTGCAAACCGCCGCCGCATGAGCAACAAAAAGTTCATTGCGATACTGTCCGTTTTCGTAATGCTGGCATTGACGATGGTAGTCGGCTGTGCTGTAGACGGAACGGTCGCCTGGCTCGTCAGCGAGTCGGAGTCTTCTGTCAGTACATTCACCCTCGGAGACATCAATATCAAATTGACCGAGGCTGAATCGGAGAGTCAGCCGCTCAAAATCATCCCCGGCGTTGAAATCAGGAGATCCCTGAAGGTGACGGTCGAGCCCAACTCCGAAGCCTGCTGGCTGTTTGTGAAGGTTGAGGAAACGAACTGGTCGCGCTTCCCGGACGCGAACGGTACGGCGAAGGTTTTCTACTCTGTCGACGTCCAAAAAGGCTGGATAGCTCTCAACGACCATCCCGGCGTTTACTATCGCGAAGTCAGCGCGGAGGATGCCCAAAGAGGTGATGCGTACGATGTGAACTGTAATGTCACGGTCAGCCAGATGCTGACCAAGGCAGAAGTTAACAGCATTGCCGCAGGAACCCAGCCCCGGCTGTCGTTCACGGCCTACGCTGTCCAGCGCCTCGGTATTGACGATGCTGCTGCCGCATGGGCAGCGGCGAATAACCCCTGAGCATTTCCTTACATGCAGCGCAAAAAATGAAAATAGAAGGAGTAAAGCACATGAAAAAGAAACTCACTGCGCTGTGCCTCTGCGTCGCCCTGCTGGCGGTCGCCGTTGTAGGCGCATCCCTCGCTTATTTCACCGACACGAAGTCTGCCACCAATACGTTTACCGTGGGAAATGTCAAGATCGACCTGATCGAGTCCAGATATCACCGTCAGGGCTCCGGCAGCTCCGGCGATACCTCTATCCCCGCCCCCACCCAGACCGCGAGCGGCATGGACTATGTCGCAAACGGCTCCACGATTTTCACTGATGAAGAGATCAAGGCGGATGCTGCGAAGTATTCCGACTACATCGGCGAGCGCGGTAAAAACATGGTTCCCGGAAAGAACATTGCCAAGTCCCCTTATGTCATCAACACCGGTGCGAATGACGCCTACATCCGCATCCGTGTGATGATCCCCTCCGATGCGAACCGTGATTACTGGCAGGCTCGCAGCGGCGGCGTGATTGAAAGCCAGTTCTGCACTACTGCCATCACAAGCGGCGAGTTTATGCACGGTAAAAGAACTGACTATCCGATTATTGATGCCAGCGGCAAGGGCTATGTGGATGGGAATGGCGTAAAGTACGATGTTTACACCTTCATCCGCACCGAGCCCCTGAAGCCCGGTGAGATGACCGAATGGAACGTCTGGAACTACATCGGTATTGCGGATGAAGCTACCAGCGCAAACATCCAGAAGGCTGTCGATAAGGGAGCTATCCTTGTATCGGAGGACGGCACGATGACCGTAAACGTTTTGGTGCAGGCCGACGCTATCCAGGCCGAGGGCTTTGCGGATGCCAAGGCGGCCTTCGCCGCATTCGACGCGCAGGCGTAATTGTCCTGCAAGTCACGCGGTCTTTCCAAAGAGCTGCGTCAATGAGTACTCACCTGCGCACGGGCGCAAGAATAATACATAAAAGGAGAAGCAACCACATGAAAAAGAAAATCACCGCATTGTGCCTCTGCGTCGCCCTGCTGGCGGTCGCCGTTGTGGGCGCATCTCTTGCTTACTTCACCGACACGAAGTCTGCCACCAATACGTTTACCGTGGGAAACGTCAAGATTGACCTGATCGAGTCCAAGTACCACCGCGAAGGCAACGACAACTCCGGCGATCTCTCCATCCCCGACCCCACGCATAAGGTAGCCGCTGATGATGGCATGAAGTATGTCACCACGGGTCACACCATGTTCACCGATGCCGAGATCAAGGCAGACGCTGGGACCTATGCGACCGACTATCTGGGCGTGAAGGGCCAGAACATGGTTCCCGGCCGCGGCGTTGCCAAGTGCCCCTATGTCGTCAACACCGGCGCAAATGACGCTTACATTCGCATCCGTGTGATGGTCCCCTCCGCAGCCAACAATGACTTTGTTGCCGTGAAGGACGGCGGCGTGATCACCAACCAGTGGTGCTCCTCCTCCTTTAGCACCGGCGAGTTCATCGATGGCAAGGGCGGCGGCTGGAACTACGCACCTGCGATTGATAAGGCCAGTGTTACCAAGGACGGCGTAACCTACGACGTTTACACCTTCACCCGCAACGAGCCTCTGAAGGCCGGCGCTATGACCGAGTGGAACGTCTGGAACTTCATCGGCATCAACAAGGATGCGACCAGCGCCGATATCCAGACGGCCATTGACGCCGGTGCCATCAAGGTTGCCGAGACCGACGGCGGTGCCAAGACCATGACCCTGAACGTTCTGGTCGAGGCCGACGCCATCCAGGCCGAGGGCTTTGCCGATGCCGCCGCTGCGTGGGCTGCCTTTAAATAATTCCTCCTTTGCGCGGCTTCTTCGATGAGCTGCGCCAACTCCCTATCGCCGTGGTCTGTACCCTTCGGGGTACAGACCATATGAGAGCACCCGGCAAACACGGGCGCTCTCATATGGTTCGGCAAAGGTATGCCGCATAAGCAATAGCTAACCCTTGCTCTGATTTTCAAGCATTTTTCTGCGCATGTACGAAGAAAACATAATAAACAAAAGGAGCAACAGCACATGAAAAAGAAAGTCACCGCGCTTTGCCTCTGCGTCGCCCTGCTGGCGGTCGCCGTCGTGGGCGCATCTCTTGCTTACTTCACCGACACCAAGTCTGCCACCAATACGTTTACCGTGGGAAACGTCAAGATTGACCTGATCGAGTCCCGGTTCCACCGCGAAGGCAACGACAACTCCGGCGATACCTCCATCCCCGACCCCACCCAGACCGCCAGCGGCATGAAGTATGTCACCGACGGCCACAAGGCGTTCACCGATGACGAAATCAAGGCGGACGCTGCGAAATACTCCGAATACATCGGCGAGCGCGGAAAAAACATGGTTCCCGGTCGTAACTTTGCCAAGTGCCCCTATGTGGTCAACACCGGCGCAAATGATGCTTATGTCCGCATCCGTGTGATGGCTCCTCACGATTATGAGGGCAGCTATCGTGGCTTCATCAGCGCTATGTTCTGCTCTTCCGCCACGAGTTCCGGTGAGTTCCAGCACGGAGCAAACGGAGTGAACTGGCCTGTCATTGAAGAGAACGGCTACACCGATGAGAATGGCTTGAAGTATGACGTCCTTACCTTCACCCGCATTGAGCCTCTCAAGGCTGGCGCGATGACCGAATGGAATGTTATCAACTATGTCGGTATTGGCGCGAACGTAACCAGCGCTGACATCCAGACTGCCGTTGAGAAGGGCTTTATTAAGGTATCGGAGGATGGCACGATGACCGTAAACGTTTTGGTGCAGGCCGACGCTATCCAGGCCGAGGGCTTTGCGGATGCCAAGGCGGCCTTCGCCGCATTCGACGCGCAGGCGTAATTGTCCTGCAAGTCACGCGGTCTTTCCAAAGAGCTGCGTCAATGAGTACTCACCTGCGCACGGGCGCAAGAATAATACATAAAAGGAGAAGCAACCACATGAAAAAGAAAATCACCGCATTGTGCCTCTGCGTCGCCCTGCTGGCGGTCGCCGTCGTGGGCGCATCCCTCGCTTACTTCACCGACACCAAGTCTGCCACCAATACGTTTACCGTGGGAAATGTCAAGATCGACCTGTTGGAGTCCAGCCTGCACCGTGAAAACGCCGGCGTCGCCAACGGCGCAACCTCTACTTCTGAACTGTGGTCTGATGTAGCCAAGGAAGGCAGCGGCAACACCAGCAAATATAAGGCCGGAGATACCTTCTATACCGATGCGCAGATCGAAGCGAATGCGGCAGAGTACAAGTGTGAAAACGTGCAGCTTATCCCCGGCCGTTCCTATCACAAGATGCCCTATGTCAAGAATGTCGGCAACAACGATGCCTACATCCGCATCCGTGTGATGATCCCCGCCGATCTGGACACCGCAGTTCTGAACAGCAGCATGTACACCTCCAGTGCCATGGATAAAGAATTCACCATGGCAATTGATCAGACTGGCACCGTAGTTCGTGACGGCGTCAAGTACAACGTCTACACCTTCACCCGCATTGACCCGCTGGCTCCCGGTGAGATGACCTACTGGAACGTCTGGGGCACCATTCACATGGATACCACTGTCACCAGTGCTCAGAGCGAGAAGCTCTTCGGCGAGAATGGCCCCTATCCCAACGGTGTGTTCCCTGTTCTGGTCGAGGCTGACGCCATCCAGGCCGAGGGCTTTGCCAATGCCGCCGCTGCGTGGGCTGCCTTTAAATAATTCCTCCTTTGCGCGGCTTCTTCGATGAGCTGCGCCAACTCCCTATCTCTGTGGTCTGTACCCCTCGGGGTACAGACCATATGAGAGCATCCGGGGAACGCGGGTGTTCTCATATGGTCTGACTCGGCCATGCGGTTATGTTTTCGATCCGGGGAAGGGCTTCCCAATTATAGCTTGATAGGAGAAGAACTGTGAAGCGAAAATTTTTGATTCTGTCGGTGCTGGCCCTCTGTTTCTCCCTGTTTGCCGCCGAAACCATTGCGTACTTCACCGCGGACAGCAAGGCGCACAACGTCATCACAACCGGCGGCGTGCAGATTGCGGTGCAGGAATGGGCGGACGAGGAGAGAACAAAGCCCTTTGAAGATGTGACCGGCGTGATGCCCGAAGCCACCGTTACCAAAATTGTGGAGGTCAAAAACACCGGCGTATCCGACGCGTGGGTGCGGGTGATGGTGGATAAGAAAATCATTCTTCCGACCGGGAGCATCACACCGGATGCTTCTCTGGTGGAGCTGGCGTGCAACACTGCCGACTGGACGGAGAAGGACGGCTACTATTATTACAACAAAGTCTTAAAGCCCGGAGAGGTCACAGCGCCGGTTTGCACTGCCGTGAGCTTTCATGCCGATATGAGCAACGCGTATCAGAATGCAACGGCAACAATTGATATTTTCGCACAGGCCACGCAGAGCGCCAACAACGGGAATACTGCCATGGACGCGCAGGGCTGGCCGAAAGTGTAAGGGGGGAGCTATATGACGCGCAAAAAAGGAGTCGCACTAATCATTTGCCTGACCCTGATTATCAGCATGGCACTTCCCGGTACGCTGGCGTTTTCCGGCGATCCGTCTGCCGCGAATGAAAATTTGACACTCGCGGAAGATCCCCCGGTCCCCACGCCGGAAAACTCTGTGGAAGAAAAGGGCTGCACCTGCGACCCAAAGCCCGCCGAGGGCGAGCCACACGGGGAGGGCTGTCCTTTCTATACGTCGGTTATGGGAACTGCTGCGGCGGCGGTGGGAACCGACAGCCCTGTCACAGAGTCTGCGGCGGGACAGATCCGCATTAAAATCAACGTCTTTTGCGTAGACGATAACAATAACGCAACACTGCAGCCGGATGTGCCTGTTGAGGTGCGGCGGGAGCTTCACCCTCCGTATTACGGCGTAAACGAGCCATTACCCGAGTGGAATAATGGACTGACTATGTTCAGAGGAACATCGGACACGAGCGGCGTCGTGTATTTTGACGAGCCGTACACTGTTGTAAAGGATCCGAATGATAATGCGTATGACACTGCATATCTAGGCGACAGTCGTGATAATAACCATGTCATTCTTCAGCGTAAAGCAGATGGTCCGGGGTATCCTATTCGTTTCGCAATTGTGCCTGCCGAAAATAGTGGGTATGAGTTGAATGATGTGTCCAAGACAATCCGAAACTGGAAAGAAGGGACTAACGTAACCCAGATAGCTACGGTGTGTGATGAGAATGTTTACTATGATGACTTTGCCTTCACAAGCGGAATCCTGGATGGCAATGGGCAGGAGAACGTCGGCGCATATGTTCAGTTTGATCTGTATGTGAAGAAGACCGCGTCGACGGAAGAACCGACTACGGAAGAAGCGACTGAAGAGCAAGTAAACATCTTTTATGAGCCTGTCGGCCCTGCGGGTGCGACGAACTTCGGCTCCGTTGCCCCGGTGAGCGAAACCGTGATGGTAGAGAGCGGAGCAGCGGTCGGCTCCACGCCCGCGGCGGCATCCGGATTCAAGTTCGTCGGCTGGTTCAAGGATCAAGCATACACGCAGCCGGTAGACGCGACATGGATCGAGAACAACAAGATCATCCCGCAAAAGACTACCGAGGCCTATGAAGCCGCGACGTACTACGCCAAGTTTGACTACGCCGTGGCCGATCTCACCATCAAGCAGGACGGCGGGATTGCGGATGAGAATCAGACATTCATCTATGTTGTTACCGGCGGAGACTTGCCGGAAAGCGGGATAAAAGTAGCGGTTAAAGGAAACAGCTCTGTGACAATAAGGAATTTGAAAATCGGCTCCTATACTGTCACAGAAGAAACCAATTGGAACTGGCGGTGCGGCACGACCGGCGGCTCTCAGAGTATAACCTTGCAGGGTGCGCAGACCAATGAGGTCAGATTTACAAACACCGTCAGCAATTCCAAATGGCTGAGCGGAAATGCGTACAGCGTGCTCTGAAAATCGAGAAAGGAGACGGCGATTATGTATCCGGGAGCACATAGCAGAAAAGACAGCAAGCCCCGATTCCCCACGAACAAAGCAGCAGTTTTGCTCTTATCCATGATTCTTCTGATCGGCATAGCAGTTGGTACGACCGTTGCCTTTCTGGTCGCCCGTACGGAGCCGATGAAAAGCACGTTCGAGTACGCCAAGGTTTCCTGCGAGGTAACAGGCTCGAAGGAAAATGTGCAGATCAAAAACACCGGCAATACTGCCGCCTATATCCGTGCCACCTATGTTGTAACGTGGCGCGATGCGTACGGAAAGGTTGCCGTCTCTGTTCCCGGTGGCTACTCCTACACTCTGACAGAAAATTTGGGCAACTACTGGAATAAAGGCGCGGACGGATATTTCTACTATTCGCTGCCGGTTTCCCCCGGCAGTTCAACAGAAGAGCGTCCTCTGGACTGTGCGGTTACATACCCGGAAAATCCGGAATATACGCTTTCCGTTGAAGTTTTGGCAGAAGCTATCCAGAGCGAACCCGCCGAAGCCGTTCAGCAGGCATGGGGTGCGACTATCGTCGATGGCAAGTTAACACCCTCCCTCGGAAACTAAGGAGGAGCTGGAACGTGAAAAAAATGACAAACAGGCTCCTTTCTCTCGGACTGGTTCTCATAGCCGTTGCAGTGCTGACTATTCCGGTTCTTGCCGCCGATGCGGTCGTCCGGCGCGACGGTACCAGCGGACTCGTGATCGAGACCACCGGCAGCGGCTACACGGACACAGACCTCTTTAATAATTTTAAAGACGTCATGCCCGGTGACGAGCGCACCGAGACCATCACGATCAAAAACAGTGTCAACGGCTTTGACTATGTGAAGCTCTACATCCGCGCCGTGCCGCACGATGAGCAGGGCAACCCGCTCACCTACGACGAGAAGTTTGAAAACGAGGACGGCAAGGATCGGCAGAACGTAGACGGTGAGCGCGACGAGACCGTCGCCACCATGGCGAACTTTCTCTCCGAGCTCTCGATGGAAATTTATCTCGTGAATGCGGACGGCACGAAGCAGAGCATTTTCTCCGCTTCGCCCGATAAGAGCGCGCAGCTCACCGATAGTGTCCTTCTCGGCACCTTCGCCAAGGGCAAGAGCGCGAAGCTTGAAGCGGTGCTTCATGTTCCCGCGGAGCTCGGCAACGAGTACGCCTACCGTGTTGGTGAAGTGGACTGGCTCTTTACGGTCGAGGGCTTCAACAACAAGGATCCTTTGATTTCTACTGGCCAACTCAACTGGCCGGTCGCCGTTTTCGGCACGTTGGGAGCGGCGTTGATTGTTTGCGGTCTCGTAGTCATTTCCAAGAAAAAGAAGAATGAAAAGGCTTGACAAAACAGGGCTCTTCTTATTGACAGCGGGAGTAGTGCTCGTGTTTGCCGCACTACTCCTTTTTTTTCATAACCGTATAGAAGATAAAAAGGCTGGGGAAAACGCGGAAAAGACGCTTCAACAGCTGGAAGACGCCATAACTGAGCGCGAAGCAAAGGATGAGACCGATACGACTCGCGCACCTGACGTCTCGTCGTCTCCCGGAATGCCGTCCCCCGCCGGAACGGGGAGCGGCTCGAACGGCCTGCCCGCGCCTCCGGCGCTCGATATGCCGACGGTGCGCTCCGGCGCCTATGACTACATCGGCTATCTTGATTTTCCGGGCTACGATCTCACGATGCCCGTCGCGGCAACGTGGAGCTT
>ENA-UOOA01003676-UOOA01003676.1-human-gut-metagenome-genome-assembly--contig:-P61old-NODE-3676-length-18693-cov-155.503327_pt1 | contig 18693 bp, 9 predicted proteins | sample MGYA00242467_ERZ724014 | MGnify/ENA metagenome assembly ERZ724014 | reverse complement strand
ATGGCGATATTCCAAGCTTCAATACTATTATGGAATCAGTTCACCAATTAGAGAAATTCTGATAATCCGCAATGATGCCCAGCTCTATTTTCATTTTCAAAATACGCAGAACCGATTCGTTGAGGCGTTCCTCGGTGATCTCACCGGTTTCGACCGCCTTGATGACTGCGGGTACCTGTACTTCAAAATCGGTGCAGCACAGCATATCGTTTCCTGCCTGTACCGCCCTTACGGCAATCTCCGCATCCCCGGCGAACTGCCGTACTCCTTCCATGACCAGATCATCGGTAATGATCACGCCGTCAAACCCTAATTCATTACGCAAAATATTATGTACCGACAGAGATATGGAGGCCGGCTCCTGATCATCCATGCAGGAAACCACATTGTGGGATACCAGTACCATATCGGCTCCGGCATCGATTCCTGCCTGAAACGGCAGAAAGTCAGAATTTACAAATGTTTCATAAGGACGTTCATCATAAGCAACACCGGTGTGCGTATCGGAGTTATTGCCATATCCCGGGAAATGCTTTAATACACTTCCCATCTGTTCCTGCGACATGGTCTGCACGACGGTCCTCACATACTCCGTCGTCTGTTCCGCATCCTGCCCGAAACTGCGGGCATAAATAAAATCCTGCGGATCCTGTGATACATCGCATACCGGAGCAAAATTCAGATTAATTCCCAGGCTCTGCAGTAATTGACATTTTTCCTGTGTGTCGCTCCGAATAAGATCCCATCCGCCCTGCGCATACAGTTCCTGAGGAGAGGCAAAAGGCGTTTCCCGCAAGTTCGCATTTTTGCTGACACGGTTTACCGTGCCGCCTTCCTCATCCACACCGATCAGCAGAGGCACTTTTGCAGCATTCTGATAGCTTTGAATGGCTGCTGTTACTTCCTCTTTTGTCTTCCCGGCAAAATCCCGGGCAAATAAGATATATCCGCCGAGATGATACTGCGTCACTTTGGATGCTGCATCCGTCTCCGGGCACCGGGCGATGAACATCTGTCCGACTTTTTCCTCTAAGGTCATTCCTGCCAGGAGTTCTTCTGCCCTCTGATCTACAGGATCTTCCGTTTCCACCGGTTCGCTTTCTTCTGTCTCCGGCAATTCCGTAGGATCTGCACTGTTCTCCGCACCGTTGCCGCTCACATCGGAATCCGATACGCTCTGTTCCGACATAGGCTCCGGCTGAACTTCCGGTATTATTTCCTGTGCAGACTCCTCTGTACTTCTTAAATTCCACAACAAAAAAACCAGAATTCCAACACATATGACAGATAACACGATCACTACGATATTCCGCACCTTTTTCATTTCGCATTTCTCCATAATATTATTATAAAGATGCCAGGGTCAAAAGGTCTAAGCCCACATGAGCTTGCTCATAAGTGGGTGAAAGACCTTAGGACCCGCCCCGATATGAGCATAAAAGTGGGATGATAATCCCACGATATGCGAATAGAGGGGAGGATTGTGAGAGTACGTAGCACGGAACAATCCGTAGGCATCAAAGTCAGGGTCAAAAGGCCCCGGTCTTCGGCTGATACTTCATACTCGATACATTATATACGGTAATAAACGCCTTGGGGTCCAGTTCATTGATGAATTTCATTAATTTCTGGTACTCGCTTTTGTCCACAATGGTGATGATCTCGTTGTGTTTTTCAAAATGATAGGCACCGATGGCTTCATAGATCGTGGCACCGCTGTGCAGATCTCTTGTAATAAACTGGCGCAGTTCTTCCTCTTTCTTCGTAATAATGCAGACACGCCGCTTGATATTATTGTCAAAAATAAAATGATCCAGAATGATTCCGTTGAAATAGGTACCCAGGATACTCAGCACCACAGTTTTCTTATCATATACCAACGCTGCGGACAACGCCACACACATCCCGGACAGAGACATGGCCTTGCCCAGTTCCATATGCAGATATTTGTTCATGATCTTCGCCACAATATCCAATCCTCCGGAAGACGCATTCCGGTTAAACAGAATGCTCAGTCCCACGCTGACCACCAGAATATAGCAAAGCACGTCCAGCTCCTGACTGTCTGTCATGGAACCGAAATTCGGAAACAGCATCTCGAAAAGTCCTAAGAATACCGGCAGCATCACACTGGTGTACACCGTCTTTACCCCGAATTCTTTCCCGCAGGTGGCAAAGCCGATGAGCAGAAGCACTACATTCATGATCATCGTAATGACCGACAGTGGAAGTGGTATAAAGTTAGACAGCACAATGCCGAGACCGGAAATACTGCTGACCGACGCGTGACTTGGCACCAGGAAAAAGTAGACTGCTGCCGCGATGATGGCCACCGCCACAGTCAGGATCCCTGTCTCCTTCATTATTTCTGCATAATTTATTTTTTTCTTCATAATAACATTTTCTCCAACGATATATTTTAATTTGTTTCTATACTCTTCTCATCTTATTATTCTTAGAGTACTATTACAGCGGCATCAAGTCCCTCTATTTTTCCATCAAAGGGATTCTCTCTAAGTAAATCATATTTTTGCGCATACTCATTAAACATTCTTGCGCTGCTGCTGCAGTTGAAGATCAAAGCAAGTGTCTCTTCGTCATTTTTTCTGGTCAGGACGATCGTCTCTTCCCCGTCCCTTGCAGCTATTTCCAACGGTTCACCCTCTACGATACATGCATGGTTTTTTCGCACCTTCAGCAGCTGCTTATACCATTCAAACATCTCTTTATCCTGGTATTCTTCATCCCAGTACATACCACGTCTGCAATCCGGATCATTTGCTCCGGGCATCGCAAATTCATCTCCGTAATAAATCATAGGCATTCCCGGTAATAACAATTGAAAAGCTGCTGCCAAATGCTGCTTTTTCTTATTATCCTTACATAGATGTAAAAATCTTGCTGTATCATGGCTGTCGATCAGATTCCACATGAGAGGATAGCATTTTTTGTTTAAGCGCCCCTTCAAATATCCAAGATTCTGTATAAACTGGCTGACATTGATTTTTTCATCTGCAAGCAGATCTATGAGATTCAGGTAAAACGGATAATTCATGACCGTATCCCATTCATCTCCCTCAAGAAAATCTCCTGCATAATGCCAGATTTCTCCAATGATCAGCAGATCCTTTTTTACTGCCTTAACAGCCTTTCTAAATCGCTTCCAGAAGAAATGACTGATTTCGTCACCTACATCCATTCTCCATCCATCGATATCGCATTCCTTAATCCAATAACATGCAACATCTGTAACGAATTTTTCCACCTCCGGATTTTTCAGATTTAACTTTGGCATTCCATCATAATAACCAAAACATTTGAAGTTAGGAGTTTCTCCTTTTTCACCCTTCAGTGGAAATCTCTCGATAAAATACCAGTCCAGATATCTGGATTTTTCTTCTTTTTCTATAATATCCTTAAATGCAAAAAAATTTCTTCCTGTATGGTTGAATACCGCATCCATCACTACTTTCATTCCACACTCATGCGCTTTTTGCACCAGCTCCTTAAGATCCTCTGTTGTTCCGAAGGAAGGATCAATCTGATAATAATCAGTGGTATCATATTTATGGCTGGAATCCGATTTAAAAATAGGTGTTAAATACATAACATCTATTCCCAGCTTCTGAATATGATCCAAATGATCCATAATTCCTCTGAGATCACCATGCAGATTATCCTTAGATGTGATGGGTGCTTTATACCACAGTTCCTTGTCTATTGGCTGTGATGCTGCAAAGCGAGATGGAAAAATCTGATACACGACCTTGTTTGCTGCCCACTCCGGCACCTCAAACATTTCTTCCTCACGAAGGTTTTGCGGACAGTCGAACATTCTGTCCCTGTTTGTAATGCATTCCCTGCTAAACTCATAGTTGCCGTAATATACCTTTTCTCCCTGCATATCCGTAAATTCAAAATAATAGCGGAGACATATCAAATGCATCTGAAGCTGTGCCTCATAATAGTCATGAAACTGTGATGTGGCAACCTTCTTCATCGGAATCCTCTTTCGCGTATCCTTCCATTCCAATGGTATGTACTTGTCCTCATAATGGAGAATGATCTCTTTTATATCATCTTTTTTTACCTGCACACGTATCACGAATAAATCCTTATCGATTGCATAGCAGAATCTTTTATCCATATCATGAAGAATTGCCGAATATTCCATATTTTTTCCTTTCTATCGCTCGAAAAAAGCGTTTTTTCCTTCTTGATTATAATTCCTTTTTATTATGCTGCACAAGTCACAAAACGATAAAAAGGTCACCGTTTCTGCCTGTTCCGTTGGGGCAACGGAGGATTTCATTGCGCATTCTCCTCTGGAAATTTGTGTTCGTAACTGTCGAAATTTACAGAAATATTGATTTTATCAGTTATATCTTATAATTTTGGGAATATGTTATTGAGTTTCAGCTGTATGCGTTACACTATGTTCAGCCACAGGCAAAGGATTTTTGCAATCTGACACAGTTTCCTGGCCCTGAATCTCCATCAACATAAAAATATCTCCATCATTTCAAAAGAGAATGACGGAGATATTTCGCCTTGTTTATTCTTGTAGCAGCCAATCGGCTATATCATGGATTTCGATTCCTTCATAGCTATATTTTGGATGTTTGGTTCTGGCAATAATCATTTTCGGATAAGCATCTCGGATCTGAAGCAGAGGAGAGCATTCTCTCTCAAATGTTTCCTGCCCGGAAATGTTGTCGCTGACCTGAATATAAATCTTCTCGCTGCCTCTCTGAGCAACAAAGTCGATCTCCTTTTGATAGAGCTTGCCGACATAGACATCGTATCCACGGCGAAGAAGCTCGATGCAAACGATGTTTTCATATACTCTGCCATAATCCATATTTCTGCTTCCCAGTATTGCATATCGAATACCGCTGTCACACAAATAGAACTTTTCAGAGCTTTCAAGGTATTTCTTACCTCGGATGTCGTATCTCTTAATATCATAAAATACAAAAGCATTGCACAAATACTTAATGTACTTGCCGACGGTTACATGATTGGTTGGAGTCTCATTTGCTGTCAGCAGCTGACTGACCCTATTAGGAGACGTCAGGTTGCTGATATTATCCATAAGGAACTCGCTCAGACGTTGTAAAACCAAAGAGTCCGGGAGCGCATATTTTTGCACCAAATCCCTTGTAACAATCGTTTCGTAGACCTCTTTGATATAGTTTGTTCTGTCTTTTTCGGTTCTATAAGCATAGGAACCTGCTAAACCGCCCTTGATAGCGTACTCATCAAAGAGCTTATCTTTGTCACTGATATCATCATAATATTGGCAATATTCCTGGAAGCTGAAAGGAAACACATGAATTTCAATATAGCGTCCGGTAAACAGAGTTGCCAGATCCGCACTCAACAGGAAAGCATTGGAGCCGGTTACATAGATGTCGTATTTTCCCTTAGAGTACAGGCTATTGATTGCCAACTCAAACTTGGGACACATCTGAACCTCGTCTACAAACAGGTAGTTCGTTTTACCTTCCTGATAATGTTCTTCCACATAGGCGTGTAAGGCATGGTATTCCTTGATTTCTTCATACGCCAAATCCATGAAGTCAATGAAGATAATATTGATATTTTCAAAATGGCTTTTCAGATACTCAATATACGCCTGCATCAGCTTGGACTTACCGGATCGACGAATGCCCGTGATGATCTTGATGTCAGGAGTACCATTCAGTTCAATGATTCTGTCGAGATACTTTGCTCTTGTAATTGTTTTCATATCGTCACCCGCTTTCAAAAGTCGAATATTTTTCATTTTTTGAAACTGCTTCGATGTATTTATTATACTGTCTGCTAATAGTATGTGCAAGACGTCGCTTTCAAAAACTCAATCAGAGTACTCAGACATTCTTTGCCATTGTTTTCTCCTTCTCTGTTCTGAATTGCCATGCGTATCATCCTCTCAAATGACTCGCTGAAATGTTCATCATCTTCTGGCGTCCGTTTCTTTGGCCCTTTTATATGATTTTTTCCAGAAGCCACAATTTTAAATTTTTTCTTAATTTGTGGCGTTATGATAAATTAATATCCTTCTTACCCAAAAGAAAATCAACAATATTGATATGTGCAATTCCATCTCTTGAATAATCAAATCGATCTAATGAAAACACATATTTCGGTGATGCATCACTAATTGGCTTAAAAGCACCAAACTCTCTTTCAATCGTTTCCTTGCCAGCCAAATAATATGCCACCTGAATAAAACATTTCTTTCTTCCATTTATTGCAACAAAATCAATTTCACCCTTATATGTTTTTCCAGTAAAGACTTCATAATCTCTTGCTTTTAGCTCGTTATAAATTATATTTTCAAGAAAAAAGGTATCCTCAAAATTTACTAAGTTTGTATTTATCATGCGAAAACCAGTATCTACCGCATATTGCTTCTCTATATACGACATTGCCTGTTTTCCTACAATATTAAATCTTTTTACACGATCAATTAGACAAGCCTTTTCCATTTTATCAAGATATCTGTATATCGTCTTTTTATCCAAAGTATCTGCATTTTGATGTATAAAATAGTTCTCTATGTTTTTACTGGAAAAATCCTTTCCTGCATTTGCCATAATATATGTTGCTACTCTTTCAAAGTTTTGTCTATTAACCTTTGATCTGTCAGTAATAATATCCTTGTCTAAGATACCTTCATATGTCTGCTCCAAATATCTCTTAATATCACTTTCTTTTGTAAACGAAAAACGCAAAGGGAAGCCACCCCAATTGATATAATCAATCATAAACTCATCCGGAGATATATTTCTTCCTATAGCTGTAGCATATTCGTAGCTTTCGGCAAAGGAAAATGGCATTATTCTAAATTCAACACATCTTCCAACCAACAATGTTGCCATCTTGCCGGATAGCAATTTCGAATTACTTCCAGTAATAAAAATTGAGCAATTTAATGTTGCCCGAAAGGAAGCTAAAACCTTTTCAAAGCTCCTGACATGCTGAATCTCATCTAAAAAAATCAAGTATTTGTCATGATCCTTGATTTGCTCATTCACATAGGAATTAAGTTTTTCTGCAGTTCTTATTTTTTCAAATTGCAAATCTTCAAAATTAATGGTAATAATATGCGCTCTATCAAACCCATTTTCAATAAATTCTTCTTTAATCTGCTCTAACAATATAGATTTTCCACATCTTCTAACACCTGTCAGAACCTTAATTAAATCCACATCATAAAATGGTCTTATTTTGCTTAGATATCTTTCACGCTTTATATACATAACATCATCTCCAAATCAAAATATATATTTATTATGCCACAAATCAAGATTTTTTCAAGATTTGTGGCACATATTTAGAAAATTTCCATTTCAATTTCTACCACTTTTTCATCCGTAACTCGTTCGTCTGTTTTTTTCTGCCATAGGCATTCTCTCCTTTTCCCTGAACTCACTCGCGTTACACGCTCGTTGTCGCGGCATTCGGTGCTCGTAAGCACCTATAAATAAAAAAAAGCAACAATGAATTGTGGTCATCATTGTTGCAAAATTTGACTGTTCCCAGGGGGAATCGAACCCTCAACTAGTGCTTAGGAGCTCGAGTCCACACTGGGAACAACGATTATTTTAAGTAAATATGAGTCAAGGAAAGCCTTGATTTTCCTGACTATTTTGTAAATCTCTGTCAAAATAAGAAAACGGAAAATCACCTGAGAAAAATGGTTTTCGCTGTCAAATCGCTGACATTGTCACCCTGAGGGTTCAGCCATTCCGTTCCAATGATTTTTTCATAAATATGGCTACCATTCCATCTGTAGCAGTAATGATAACACTGTTTTCTTATTAGATTATCTATATTATAGCGTGTAGAGCAAGGGATGTCGATGTTTTTTGATCAAATTATTTTGGCAACCTATTAAATGTAGGGACAGCAAAAACCACGGCTGCTCTGTACGGGGCGGCCGCCGTTTTCCCTATATCATACGCTGCTTTTCAGTACCGCAAGGATGGGTGTCCTGTTATCGTCGTATTCTGATTTCTTTTAGGGCATTTCAGGACTATCCACAAGGGATACGCTGAACTCCTGCGCGGTCGCCCCCTCCGGCAGCAGCTTTGCCATGACCACCAGCCGCTGATTGCCGCTGTTGGCCTTGTCATACTTTCGGCAGCAGGTGGAGAGGGTCAGAACGGTATCTTCCTCGGAGAAGGTCACGCCATCAAAGTCAAGCCAGTTTTTCCGCGCAATCGTCTCAAAGAAGCTGGTCAGATCATCTCCCGTGGGATCAGGCGCAATATAGTCAAAACCAATATCCGTGACGAACAGTGCGGTGATCTGAAAGATCATGTCCTCACCATCCACAGAGAGATAGATATACGGATGCTCCTTTACAAAGTCTGCGTCCATATAACGGTAGAGCTTGGTGAACCGCACACCGTCCGGGTCGCAGTTGCTGGCGGAGTGGCCGAAAATGGTGGTGTTTTTGTCCAGCTTATCCCTGCCGCCGATTTTGTTTTCACAATGGGCATAATAGCAGCCCCACATGGCGTACTCACCGTTTTCATCCAGCTTTAGGTAATAGCCGTTGTCCTCCGCCTGCATCACAGGGTCGTCCACCTCCGCACCGGGGATATACAGCCATGCCACGGTGTCGGGATTCTTCGCTCTGGCTTCCGCCAACTCTGTCTGCCTGTCCACCGAGGGGATAACTTCGCCCGCGAGAGGCGCTGATGGCTGAGGCGCAGATGTGCCGGGAATGTCGATAGGCTCTGTCTCTCTCTGATAGCAGCCCCTGACTGCCGTGGTCATAGCAACGAGAAGGACAACTATGCAGATGATCGGACGAATGATTCTTGTGATTCTTTTCATAATGCTGTCTCCTTGCCGCGCTGGGATAGCGGCGCAGCTCAAAATGTCATTGATTTGTTTCTTGTAGCGAAAAGAGAACAGCCCAATCCACAGCGTCCTCATAATAGCTGCCGGTGGCTACATCCACAAACACGCCGGTCTGGGGGTTGCCGTTGGCCTTCATAAAGATGACCTCGATGGTATGGGGTCTGCTGACATTCTCAAAGGTGTAGGACTTCACCGCGCCGATGCTCTTGCCGTCGATCTTGACGTTGGCGACAGCATAGCCCTTATCCGGGGTGATGGTGAAGGTCTGATCCCGGCCCTCGCGGACGCTGACATTGCCGGAGGGAGAAATGGAGCCGCCAGCCCCGGCAGTTGCCTTGATGGTGTAGTAGCTGTAGCCGCTTCCGCCGCCACTGCCGCTTCCGCCTTCATTGCCGCCTGTGCCGCTATTGCCTTCATTGCCGCCTGTGCCGCTATTGCGCAGAATCGTCAGCGTGTAGGTTTTAGCACCGATTCTCACGACAATGTCGGTTGTGCCGCTGTTGGGGATGGCAACGGTTGCGCTGCCGCCGGTGGACAGAGCCTGTCCGTTGATGCTCACGGGCTCGCCGTTTCCAGACACCGCTGTGACTAGCGTAGATGTTGCTCCGCTATCATTTTGCAGCGTATAGGTATAGTTCGTTCCGTTGGCGGTAAAATCGCCGAGCCCCACTGCCAGACCTTCAAAGGTCAGAAGGTCATTACCGGGCACTGCGGCTCGCACCACTACGCGGGTGCCAAGCCGGGAGAAGGTGACGGTTTCCGTCTGGAAGGTTTCCCCGGAGATGGCACCGCCAATACTGGTCTTTTTCGTTTCCAGAACGGTCCCGGCAGCATCCAGCAGCGTGGCCACCAGCTCTGCGCTAGTCTGAGACTGCAGGCAGTTGTTGCGCAGGGTAATGGCGGCGGTGCTGTGACCGTTGCCGTCGTTCCCCTGTGTCACATCCATCGTCAGCTGCTCTCCGGTGCGGGCCAGTGCGCCGGTCATATGGACGCTGGCCTCGCTGTCACTGCCGTCATACTCCGGCAGGCGCTGATTGCTTCCCGTTCCACCGATCTGGCCTTCCGCCCACGCCTCGGCGTACAGATAGGTACCCACATTGGGGATCTCGGTTTTGCCAATGGATGTCATATACCTGCCCAGATCATAGGTCAGGTCCAGTGTAAAGGTTCCCTGATCGATGCGGGCGAGGGCGCTGTCTCCGGAAACGGTGATTTCATTACCGCTAACCGATACGCCGTTTGTGGTGCAGGCTACCTCTGCAGGCTTGGTATGCAGATCATCCGCATAGAACGCAAGCTTCACCTCGCGGTTCTTTCCGCCGGCCAGCGTGGCGGCAGAGGAATTATAGAGGGTCATGCGCACCGTGCGCTTGCCGGCGCTCTCCGCAATCACTTCCATTTGCGAGATGCCAATGTCGGGATAATCCAGATACACTGTGCCGTTTTCGTTGATGCCGCCGGCGGCGGTGATGGTATAGCTCGGGTCGGTCACGCGGTCCTTCACATGGTGCCAGACGGTAAGGGTGGTGCTTTCATTGGGCAGCAGTTTTTCCGTAAGGGTAGCGGTTTCCCCGCTGCCAAGGCTGACCGTTAGGTTTGTCACATCGTTCAGCCCGGTGTTGCGGATGGTAAAGCGAATGGGTGTCAGGCTGTTCAGCGCCAGCGTTGCATAATCCACACCGATCTGTTCCACTGCCACCGCATCGGTGACAAAATCAGAGGTAGCGGTATAGAGGATCGTTTCCTCACCCGGAACGGTCACGTTGCCGATTACCTGCGGGTTTTCATCGTCATAGAAGGTGGCCTGAATGACAGCCTGCACCTGATTGCTGCCGCTGACATAGGCATCAAAGTGGTCAGCCAGCGTGCGATCCGGCAGCTCTGCCAGTTCCAATGGTGCGGACAGAGTGTAGGTATTTGTGGCATAGCGCAGCTTGGCCGCCTTCAAAATGCCGTGATCTACCGCGCCGTTGGCGTCATTGACAGTCTCATTCCAGACGATGGTAAGATCATTGAGGCTGCGATGATCCCCACTGAGGGAAGCGAAGCGGAAGTCTCCGCCCACGACGGCGTTGCCGCTGCTGGTCAGGGCAGACAGAGAGCCGGGGAAGCTGTTGGACATGGTGCCTCCGCCGTCCACAGCCAACAGCTGGATATCGCTGCTGCCGTCTCGGACACTATGCCAACCGATGACAAATCGGTCATCCCCGCTGCCGAAGTTGGCTGCAACGACCTGGGGGTTTTCGTCAAGATTGCTGTCACAGGTCGCCAGCATGGCTGTACCGGGAGTTCCGTCAGCAGCCACGGTACAATAGGCGATCTCGTAGGCGGAGGTATCTCCGGTTCCGCTGCGGTCCAGCGAGTAAACCGCCATAGCGGTTCCGTCGGGCAGCATGGCCGCCTGCAACGCCTTCACGCTGCCAGTAGCACCGTTATAAAGCATTTTGGCATTGCTCCAGTCGCCGTTACTGCTGTCATAGCAACTGTACATGATACAATCTCTGGTCGTGAAGTTCAGCAGGTTGTTGCTGCCCTGCGTACCGGGATCGGGGGTGTAGACGCTGCGCCAGAACACGATGGCCTTGCCGTCGCCGCCCACTGCCGTGGCTGGGGCCAGATCCGGCGTGCCGTCGTTGGTTAGGCGGGTGGAAGTCCAGGTTGTGCCGTTATAGACGGACGCTACGATCTCCGTGCTGTTCATCAGCAGGTTTTGCTCTTCCAATGTCACGGAATCACCGGCATTTTTACCCGGCAGGTCGGTGCCCATGCGAACCCAAGCCGCCGCCGCGAAGCTGCCAGTGCCGGACAAAGAAACGCTCGTGTCGCCGTAGCCGGGGAACCCTGTGGGAGCGTCAATTTCACTGGAGGGAGTATAGACGCCGCCATTGAGGGTGGAGAAATGCGCCCGGCTGTCGTAAATACTGCTGCTGTTGCCGTCGTTGATGTAGGCCAATACCTTCCCGTCATCGCTGAGCTGTGGATAGGATGTGGGGTTGGCATTGGTCTGGATGTTTTCCAGCCCACTGGTGGAGTTCAGAGAGAACAGCATCATCCGCTGCTGGGGCTGGCCCCAAGTACGGGCATATTGCTCCAGATAGTCCCGGCTTTGGAGCGTTGCACTGCCAGAAGCCACCTGCATTCCGCTCTGGGCCGCCGCCATCCGCAGCGAGGCAAGGCTCAGCCCACTGGTGGCGTTATTCCAGTAGTCTTCGATTGTTTGCCAGTCATTAAAAGTCTTGGTGGCTCCAAAGGTTCCGGAGGCGATCACCGCCTCGTAGGAGATAAACAGGAAGGTGGCCACAAATTTGATTCCCACTTCGCTTTGGATCCCCAGGGCCTGACCGTTGATCTGGCGCTTTGTCTCGTCGGCAAGATAGGTGCGGGAAAGGAACTTATTCTGACTGTCCACATCCAAATTGCCGAATAGGCCGATCTTCAGCGCCACGACCGAATAGTCAAAGCCAATGCCGCCAAACGCGTGGACATAGGCGTTGATACGCAGCGTGGTCAAAAAGTCATTCACTGCCGTGGCCGTGGGATCGCTCCAGGCAAGCTCTGTACCCTCGCCCTGCCGGCCGTAGCGCACTGCGGTACGGAAATCCAGCTGAATGGCACCACCCAGCTCAAAGGTTGCTGTCAACGGCACGGGGCCAGCCATGGCGTTCACGCTGAAGGAGAAGCCCACGCCAACGCCGGCGGTAAAGCCGCCGCCTACGGTGAAAACCTCCCACTCCTTTTTTTCGGCGTTATAGCGGATTTCCGCTTCGTAAAAGCCCTCCAACTGCAAGTTGAGATCCGTGCTGGTGACATTGTCGGCCAAGGAGTTGGTTTTGTAGTCCCCCTTGGGATCATAGGTGCCCTGGGCCATCTGGCTCAGGTCCCCGGTCCCGGGCACGCCCACTTCCAGGTTCTGCGTCAGCACATTCGCACCCAACGCCACGCCGTCCTCGGAATAGTCCATGTCCTCCATCTCCAGCGTATTGTACCCGGCCCAAATCATGGCACGGAACACGGAGGGATCTTCGCTGGGGGTGATGATCATTTTGAACACGGAAGTGTCCACCGGACCGCTCAGATCATCCAGCCGTCCGGTCAGCACCTTGAGAATGTTACTATCGCCCACTCCGCCAAAGTCGACTTGATTCACTCCACTGGAGGATCCCATCGTCGCCAGAATACCGGTGACGCGGTCATCCTCTGTCACCTTGGGCACTCGGGTCAAATCAACGACCCGGAAGGGCATTATTTTCTCCTGCAGCAGGCTGCCGTTCAGGCTCAGCTGCGTTTTCATACCCACATCCTTGCCGTCGGCGATCCATCCAGAGGTGGTCATGGTGGCCTCGGTGAGGGTCAGATCGTTTTCCGCTACAGGGATGGATGAGAAGGGATACTGCGTGGTACTGCTGCTCTGGGCGGCAGGAAGAACGCCGTATTCGTCCGCCAGCTTGAGACTGTAATTCTTCGCGTTGGCAATCTTCTCGCCCCAGAGGAACATGGTGGTGTGCAGGCTTGCTGTTTTAAAGCTGCTGTTAGGGCCGATCTTCCCGGTCGAGCTGCGGACATCCACCTTCTGACCGTTGGCAAGACCGTAATCAACGCTTTGCGCCACAATGAAGGGTTTGTTTTCCTCCCCCGCCGGCACGCGCTCCAGAGAGACAACGCCCTCTGCGGTGCGCATTACATCGTCCACGCCCAGCTTGCCGTTGACGGTCAGCAGCAGCGGATAGTACTTGTCGCCGTCAATTGCGCTGATCTCCAGAATGTACTCCAGCTGATCCAGAGCGGAAAGCGCCGTGGTGTTGCTCTCGCCCTTTTCGGCCGACCAGAACTGGGTGGAATCCAGATAGACGGTTATATTTCCCGCCGCATCCGTGGTATAGGTGTCGCCGGTGATGCCGCTGACAAGTGCTCCTGCCCTGGAGCCCAGCAGAGCTGTCTGGCAGTAGCCTCCGTTTTTATAAACGCCGCCGCGAACGGTCACCGTCTTGTTCGCCAGCGGATCGCCGCCCGGCGTGATGAGCGTCACAGATGCCCGGGCGACTCGCCGAAGGCTGAAGGTATTCAAGGGATAAAGCTGCAGTTTTGTGGCATCCCGCTCGCCGGAACGCAGATTTTCTTTATAGATGGTGCCCAGATAAATATCCGCGCCGGAGCCGGACCGCAGAGACACCTCACTGGCGATTCCGTTGGGTTCGTAAAGCGCCAGCACGCCTTCACTGTTGGTCGTGACCGTTTTGGGCACACCTTTGCCGTCGGTGTATTGCAGCGTAGTTTCCGCTGCAGGCGTCAGCTGGAAGAGATAGAACTTATTTTGCAGCGTTTTCGCTGTCACCTGTACGGCGGCGCTCATGCCCGTGGCGGCATGGGTAGCCGTGACGGTTGCGGTGCCGTTGGCCAAGCCGGACAGCGCCATTTTGGTTTCGGGAAGGTAGGAATCAAAGGAGAAGTTTCTGATGTCCTCATACAGTCCGCCCTGCTTGTAGTTGACGGAAATGGCATTGTTGTTGCTGGAGAGCCACCGGATGCCGTCTTTAAAGGAGTTCCATCCGTACTCGTCATAGTTGATGCCTATGTACTCGATCAGCCCCAGCTCCTGGCGCAGCTGCAAAATTTTAGCTGTATCGGTGGGCAGGGTGCCGCTGACCTTGGAGGTATTGTCCATGGTCAGCGCAGAAATCGTGTTTCCTTTGTCGTCCTGCACCTTCAGTGCGTCGGCATCGTAGACATACAGGGGGAAGGAGTCGGTGCTGGGAGATTCCTCACCAGGGTTCTCCACGCTCAAAACCACTTGATAGGTGTCCTTTAGATTGCCGTCCTTCACACTCTGCAATGACAGGGAGAAGCTTCCGGAGGTACCGGATAGGCTCTCTCTGGCCACCTCTTGGGTGGTGTTGTCCTCTGTGACCCGGGTAATGGTCAGCGTGGGCTGTTGAGGGGTGCCGGCAGTGGCGTTTTCCACCGACCAGTCGATATTGACGGTGCCGTCGGTATCCTTGAGGTAAATGCTCTGGGGCGGTGTCAGCTTGGCTGTGGCAGGTGGTGCCTGCACGATGATCCAGGCAAGTGCCGACAGGCGGACGTTCTCACCCTCGGCGTTGGGGTGCGGCATGGAGACCAATACCGTGTAGGCAGGGGTATTGCCGTTGGAGAGCTTGGAGAGCACATTCTCCTCGATCCGCACGCTGTTTTTATCCTTGCCGGCGGTATAAGTCGCAACGGGATTGAGGCCGCTCAGCGCCGCCTCATTCGCGTAGTTGCCCTCATACAGATCAATCCTGTAATTGAACTCTTTGTCCGGTGCCATCAGCGCGGCGTTGGAGCTCCACAGCACGGTGGCGGGCTGATTTACCCGCGTCACGATGGACGCGCCGCCGGGAATCACCAGTGCCAGGGAATCGCCTGCCGTCACGGTATAGGGCTTTGACTTGCCCGTCACATCATCGGCAGTGTCCTCAGTCCCGTTGTCCGCCGTAAAGGTAAAGGTGACGGTTCCCACCTTGGTTCCTGTGGTGGCAACAACGCCGGTATCCTCGTTGATGGTGGCAATGAGCGTGTCACTGCTGCTCCATTTGCCGGTGGTGTAGCTGGCCGTCTCACCGCCTGCCCCCAAAACCTCTGCCTTAAGCGTGGGGCGGGTGGTTTTGCCGAGGGAAATCGTATAGTCGGCGTCATTCGCTTCCGGGACGACGTTCACCGTGCTCACGGAAACTTTCTTTGCCACCGTGAACTGCCGGGTCAGGGGAAGAACATTCACCCAGTTCGGAGCGTCTTTCGTGCCCTCGTTGGCCTGCAGCGTCACCGTATAGGTGCGGGTGTAAGCCGCGGGTGCGATTGCATAGTCGCTAATGGTGAAGGCTTCCTTCTCTGTGTCCAGATAGACCTGCAGATGGATTGGTTCAACCGCGGAGTCGTACCTCAGCTCGAGGCGGAAAGGGGCTTCCTTCGGGTCTGTGCCTGCCGGGGTGTGATAATTGCTGTATACGGTCTTGTAGGCCTGCTCCATGTTGGCGTTCATCGTGAACGATGCCTTGCCGTTGTCGTAGTCGGCGGTCAGTGCGGTGGGGGCGTTGCGCATCAAGACGCTCTCCAGCGCAACGCCGGTAATCGGCTCGCTTAGATAGTGTGTGGTATCCAGCGTATGATCGAAAACATCCTTCACGCCGGTCATACCATTGACGGTGACCGTGGTGGCATCTGTATCCTGCACTGGGTACCAGAGCATTGCCGTGACACCGTAGTTGTTCATGGAAAGCTCAGCGGCGCTATACTCTTTGCCGTTGATGGTCACGCTGGCGTTTCTAAGATCCACGAACTCGCTAAAGGTAACTGTGATGGGCACGTGCTGTCCGCTGGCATAGGTTCCCGCCGGGGCCGTGACGCTTTGAATGATGGGCTTGTCCGTGTCCACCAGCTTGGCGGTGACGTTGCTGTTCTTGGTGGTGGCCCAGGAATTTTGGATTTCGCCCTGTACACTTTTCATATACAGTCGGAAGGGCAGCCAGTACTGCTGATCCCCTCTGTTTTGCGTGGTAGACTGCAGGGAGATGCTGACTGTTTCGCCCTTGTTGATCGTACAGTTCAGCGCTTTTGTTCTGTTGTTGCTGAGCCCCAGAGATTCTTCATTGAACTTGTACTCCGTCAGATAGAACGGGGCAAAGGGCTGGTTTTTATACCAGCCATACGGCGCATCGCCAGTATAGGCAGTTTTTTCGGTACTCCAGTTAAACTCGATGCTGGCGTCGATTTGGTATGGTTGATAAAATGGGTCGGAGCCGACGGGAAGCACCGAGTTGCGAGCGCCATCCAGAATTCTGATGGTATCGCTTAGCGCAACGAAGTCCGGATTATTGGCACCGAGGGCATTGTATTCATCTGCCAGCAAAGGAATATACATATCCCCCTGTATTGTGGTTGTGCTTTCGTATCTTTCCTCATAGTTCGGCGCGGTCATTGATGTTTGTATTGCGGGGGCGCCAACCGTCTTTATTAGCTTGAGCTGACAGTGGTCGGCATAAGCGGCGCCGTCATAGAACACCAGATTTTCCGCATCGTAAAATTCGATCATCCCCAGCAGGTCGCCATAGGAATAAGAATCCTTGAGCCAGTCTGGGTTCCCTCCATTGGTTTGAACCTTGACAGTGATTTTACAACCACCTAAACTGTAAGTTTCGCCTACGTCATAGGTCAGCTTGTAGGACCCGTCGCTTTGCTCGACGACCTTACTCGTCTCGCCTATCGAGACCTCCACATCGGTGATATACTTGCTGAGCTGGCCTCCTTGAATGCGGTAGGAAAAGCCGGCCGGTTTTCCGCGGTATACAGTAAAAGTCCCGGATTTCCATTCGTTGTTTGCTTGTCTCTCCAGTGTTTGGCTCATCATGCCGCTCATATCCACCGTCTCAACGCCCTCAGGCTTTGTGGCAGAGGCGGAATACTGCAAACTGATGCCCTGCAGCTCCAGCTGCTCCATCAGGCTATTGAGATTCTCCAGTGCTTCCCCGGTAAACTCCCTGCCGGAGAAATAGGTGTCCTTGATCCGCTGCAGCTCCTGTTCGATTTGGATCATGGTCTTCAAATCGCCCAGCGCCACCGGAGTCCCATCCACGTCGGCTATACGGGTGAGATCCGTGGCGGGATTTTCCAGCAGCTCCATGACAGCCGCCAGTGTCAACACCTGGCCGTCCAGCGTGATGGTTTGATCCACCTTGAAATTGCCGTCTTCATCCAGCAGCCCCAAAGCGTTCAGCATGGAAAGCACCTGGTCGCTGCTACCGCCAGTCAGGTCGGCGAGCTGCTCCAAAATCGCCTGATTTTCCTCAGGTGTGTTGCCCAGCGAATCGCTCACCGATGCAAACGCAGTTGTCGGCAGCATGGTCAGCACCATGCAGCATAGAAGCAAGATACTGAGTATTCGTTTTTTCATTGGCTTTTCTCCTCCTTTTCGTGTCGGGCGGGCTTATCCTCTCCGCCTTTTCTACAGTTTTCTCTGTTTCTGAGCCGAAAGCACAGCGCAGTGATCGCTGCCGCCGCAGCAAAGGAGACGACGCCCACCAGCACATAGCCGCCTGCGTCCTCCCGCAGAAGCATCGCGCCGAAGCTGCCCCATGCGGCGGTCTGTCCCTGCACTGCAAATGCGTCTGCCGCCTGCATCAGCACCGCGAACAGCAGCATACACGCGGCGCTCAGTCCATATATGCCGCGTTGCTGCCTTCGGCGGTTGTTTTCCCGCACCCGCTGCTTGACGAGTGCGACCCGTCTTGCGGTATCGTACATTTCGTTTGAACCCCCTTTCCGGTTTGTCTGGAACTGTGATAAAAACCCTTTCACTTATATAGGTACAAAAAATCGAAAAAACTCTCACCCAAAACGCAAAATTTTTCAAAAAAATTTGAGAGCCGCCAAAAAGCAGCTCTCAGGGAGTGGCTATTCGGTTATTTCCTCTGCCCGAGGCGGAAAGCGGACAGCTTTCCCGCCGCCACCAGCAGCACCGGCAGGGCGTAGGCGATGTACTGCGCCGCGCCGCCGTAGGCGATGAGCAGATTGTAGATGGCATGGAGGGTGATGGCTGCGCCCAGCAGCCCACAGGTGCCTGCAACCTTCAGCCACGTCCGCCGCCACATGTAGGCAAGCCCGCCGCCCACGATCAAGCCGCAGAGGACGTGCATCGCGCCCGTGCCGAAGCCCCGGAAGAAGATGAAGGAGAAGCGGTCCGCGCCGTTCTGGATGAGATAGCACACATTTTCAAAGGTGGCGAAAGTGAGGGCAACCGTGATGGCGGCAGCCTTGATTTTATCCCCCTCCGGCTCAAACACC
>ENA-UOOA01003666-UOOA01003666.1-human-gut-metagenome-genome-assembly--contig:-P61old-NODE-3666-length-18711-cov-14.218643_pt1 | contig 18711 bp, 13 predicted proteins | sample MGYA00242467_ERZ724014 | MGnify/ENA metagenome assembly ERZ724014 | reverse complement strand
CCAAGGCCAAGGTCATTCTGGTGGGGCAGATCGGTATGCTCTATATGGCTGTCCACAAGGATGATACCGGGAAGCGCAATACGCAGCTGGGACGTAGGATCACACTGTATGTCAATACGTTCAAAGTGCAGAAACGCAGTGCCTGAGTACAACTGTAAATATTTTATGAAAATGAGGCAAGGGTGTTAAATTCGCACCTTGTCTCGTGTTTTTATTAAGAAAGGAGCCTTTGAAATGAATGCACCCGAATCCACTCTGTTCAATGCTGTCCCCGTTGTCTCTGAGCTGAACCGCGTTGCCGGCTTCGATCCGCTGAAGTTCTTGAAAAAGACTGCCCGCGGGCATGAGCTGGAGCTGCGGTACAAAAAGCTCTGGTTCCGGCTGAAGTATCCTGCCGGGCGCACACGGCTGACGCCGCTGCGCATCACGGATCAGTTGGCGATCATCGAGGCGAAGGTGTTCTTCGACAAGGATGATGCCGACCCCGCCAGCAGCTACATTGCCACCATGACGCAGGAAAACGCACCTGCCGGTCTGTATATTCAGGCCGCAGAGCATGACGCGCTGGACATGGCGTTGACCAACGCCGGCTTCGGCGTCCAGTTCGCGCCGATGCCCAAGGCAGATACACCTTACGCAGAGCCGGCCGCGCCTGTTATGGAGACTGAGCCTGCCCCAGCGCCCCAAGCGGCAGCAGAGCAGGTCAGAACGGAACCTGCTGCGGTGCAGGCTGACATTGAGCCTACGGTGGTGCAGCAGCCTGAACAGGAAGTGGTTCGCCATGAAGAAGCCGTACCTGACGTGGCACCGGTGGAAGTCTCTGTGGAACAGCCTGCGGAGGCTGTTGCGGAGCCTGCGGTAGAAACGGAACTGCCCTTCGTATATGACGAGCCGAATGTCGCCAGCTATACCAAGGACATGGACGTGGACACCATCTGCACTCTGATGACCGAAGCAGAAGCCGAGGAGATCATCGTGCCCATCGGCACATGCAGCGGACAGACGCTCAAGCAGGTCGCCGAACGGCGCCCTGCCAGCCTCAAGTGGTACGTGAAGGGTTATTCCGGTGATGATAACATTCTGCGGGCCGGCGCCAAGCTGATGCTGGACAAGCTCCAGCGTCTGGCAAATGCCAGCTGACAGACGAATCGTTCGAGATGATGGTAAGGAGGTGGCGCGGTGGCGCAGCCACAGGAGTTCCCGTTCAATATCATGGATGTGGCTGAGCTGCTGCATCTGCATATCCGGCGCAGACAGGCGGACAGCGTATATGCCGACTGCCCGATCTGCGGTGATAAGCGGGGGAAGATGAACATCAACTTTGCTAAAAACCTCTGGCGCTGCAACTACTGCAACGAAGGCGGCGGTATGCTGTCTCTCTACGGAAAGGTATACGGGATCAGCAATTCCGAAGCCTACCGTGAGATCTGCGACACGCTGCAAAACGGCCTTACGGCGCCGGAGTACACCGCAAAGGTGCTGCCGGAACAGGCGGCGATCGAGCAATCCGTCCTTGCCTCACCGCAGGAGATCCACCAGACCTTTTCCATGCTGCTGGAGCTGTTGACGCTTACGCCTCAACACCGCAAGCATCTCCGGGAGGTGCGCGGGCTGACCGACGAACAGATAGAACGGCTGGGGTACAAAAGTACCCCGCCCTTCTACCTGTGCCGGTCACTGACGGAGAAGCTGTGCAGCCGAGGCTGCAAGGTGGAGGGCGTGCCAGGCTTCTATGTGGGCAAGGATGATAAATGGACGGTCAACTTCAATTCCATCACGGCGGGGATCATCATTCCCGCCAGAGGAATCGACGGGATGATACGCGGCGCACAGATCCGGTTGGACACCCCTATCCGAGATCAGGAGAGCGACCCCGACAAGAGCGGGACAAAGTACCTGTGGCTATCCTCCGCTTCCAAGAAATGCGGGGTATCCTCCGGCAGTCCTGTCCATTTCGTGGGCGATCCCTTTGCGCGGGTTGTCTATGTGACGGAAGGGCTGTTGAAAGCGGACGTGGCCCACTTTCTGATGGATCGCTCCTTTGCAGCCACGGCAGGTGCCAACAACGTCAACAAGCTGGATATGCTGTTTGCGCTGCTGGCCGCCAATGGCACAGAGGTCATCATTGAAGCCGAGGATATGGACAAGTATCACAACGCCGCTGTCAGCAAGGGTGCATCGAAAATCTATCTCATGGCACGCAGCCATGGGTTGGAGTGCCGCCGTCTGACGTGGGATCCGAATTATAAAGGCATTGATGACTGGCAGCTTGCCATGCGGCAGAAAAAAGAGCAAAGAGATGCTTCCCAGATAAATTTTAGAACGCGGTTTGTCTGCGGGCTCTGTTCCTTTGACGCCATCAGTGAGGAGATCGCCGCATGGCACGAGAGGAACGCCGGCAGCAGTACGCTCCACGATCACTTGGGTCTGAGTGAGCAGGAGTACGCCCACTTTTTGCGGGATGGTGACGCGGCACTGGAGCAGTATCTTTTATCCCTGCGAGCGCAGCAGTATTTCCGTATCTACCAGCCGGATGTATCTGAGGGCAAGGCCGCGGATTTCGCCTTTGGCGGGATCAGGGCTTTGCAGAAGGCCGGCTATGAACAGCCGCCTGCCTCGGAGTACGCGCTGGTCTATGAAGGAGCTCTGGTGTGTGAAGTGCAGCAGGACGATGCCATCCGCCTAAAGCTGGTGGCGGCGCGATACAGCGGCGAGCTGCCTGCGGACTATCATGGACGCAGCGTTTCACCCTCCACGGTGATCGAATTCTTTGACGAAAACGGGCGCAGATACTTTTACTGTGATGGAAATGATAAATTCCTGCCGGTAAAGTTCTCGCCAAAGCTGGCAAAAGATAAGCGGGAACGGCACTGAGCTGTTCCACCATAAACGAACGGCATCGGGCAGGTGTTTCTATCACCCGCCCAATGCCGTTTTATTTTGAAATGGAGGAGCCTTATGGGAGTATATTCAGAAATGGCCGCAGACTTGCGGGATAATGTACAGGATCGAAGCCCGGCGATACAGGATGCCGCAGAGTTGGCGTCCAGACGGGCAGACGACCGGCAGCAGGCTGAGGAGGAGCAGGCGAAGGCTCTGCTCTCCCAGATGCAGCAAAACGCAGATGATTCCCCTTCACCTTCCAATCTGAAAGCAGATAAAAAGGCGGAAGAGGATCGTAAGCGGCAGGAGCATGAGCAGGCTGAGGCCAAGCGGAAAGCCGAGTGGGAGGCCAGGCAGCGAGCCAAGGAGGAAGCTGAACAGGCCGCATGGGAAAACGCGGTAGCGATGAGCGATGACGAAGTGATGGCCGCCTCTATGAAGCGTGTGGGCGACGATTCCGAACGACTGACACGCCGCAACATGAAGCAGTGCGTCACCGAGTATATCCAGACGCTTTGCCTTGAGGATGTGGCCTTTGCCCGGAATGTCATGCACCCCCGCAAGAACATGGTCAACTGCTTCCGTTATATCAAACGCAGGGCATTTGAGTTTGCCAAGCAGGAGATGGAGGACAATGACGTCAAGCCCTCGGCTGAAGGCTACGGCACCGACGTGCCGGACGGGCTTTGCTACCAGTGGGCGGAGGATTACTTCAAAGATATGAACGCAAAGGAGGATCGTGGTCAAGAAGAAAAGTTTGTTCCTAAACCGTATTACGGCGGCAGGAGCAGCACGACGAAAAAGACAGAGAAGAAAAAAGCGGAGAGGCCCGCCGCTAAGAAAAAGGAGAAGGATGCCAATACCGCAAAGGAAAATGAGCCGCTGGACGACCAACTCTCTTTTGATAGTCTGGGGGTGAGCGCATGACGAGGAAGATAGACAAACGCGCTTGCCGCAAGCTTGCTATGCCGGAGCTGAGATTTAATCTGAATGAAGGTATACTTCATGCGGAAAGCTGCCCCTATATTATCCGCACAGCGGTGCGCAATATCTCTGGGCAGCGTATCCTGGTGCTCTATATCTATCAAAGGGAGAGCATTCTGGCGGGCAGCATCAAACCCCGTTGGGTCATGTTCCAGAGCCGGGATGATTTCGCTACTCTTTCGCTCAGAGAAAACGCCAGCGCAACGTGGCAATGCTCAACATTCGATTCTCTGGATAAGATATCTTTCTTTGATAGAAAATGTGCCTTCTACCGGCAGCAGGATGAAGCTCGTGTAGCCCATTTTTGCAAATGTGAACACAGTGCCATTTCAGCATTAAACCTCCTACAATGGCCGATTTCCGGACGCAAGGCAATGGAGCGCACACGGAAGAAGCAGCGTGCGATTATAGACCGGATGAAATATGTGCCAGCGCTGCCTCGCGACCTGAAGGGTTTCATCCATCGTGAAGTCATGCCGCAGTATATCTTCTATGATTATCACCGGAAAGGGCCGGAACATGCTTTCTGTACCGCGTGCCGGCACGAGGTCAGTATCACGGCCGCCAAGCACAACACTTCCGGTATCTGCCCTCGCTGTAAAAAGAAGATCACGTTCAAGAGCAGAGGAAAGAGCACCCGACTCTTTGACCGAGCAACGGTTCAAGTGCTGCAAAAGACTGAAAGCGGTGAAATGCTGCTGCGGATCATAAAAGTGTACCGTGCGTTTACTGGCGAAAATACCCCAGCATATTATTCCATATATGAAAATGCACGCTATTTCATCTTGCCTTGTTCAGATGGTCAATGTAGTACTTCGCCCTATTATCTTGCATCTGCCGGCAAGGACGATTTGACGCCGTGGAAGTGTGGGTATCGTCCCCGTTTTCTCTCCTGGTATGAGAGCTTTGAAGCGAGTGCGGAAGGAAAGCTATATCCCAACAACCTTGCGGAGTTCCTGCGGGATACCCCATGGAAGTATTCACAATTAGAGACATATGCTCGCACCGTCACTTCTATGGAAGCAATCACTTATCTAAACGCATTTGCGCGTTGGCCGATGATCGAGTATTTGGTCAAGCTAAAGCTTTTCAGATTGGTTAGAGACGTCGTATACAGCTCTTTACGTTATACAATGTCCAAGACGATAAATTGTGAAGGAAGAAATCTGCAGGATGTTCTGGGATTTGACCGCTCCTGGATACCCTTACTGCAAGAAGTTAATCCCGGTATTGCACAGCTTCGCATAATCCGTGCATTCATTGGTGCTGGAAAGAAACTGGATGCTTCTATGATGAAATGGTGTGCAGACAATGCCGTACAGGATGCTTCGGTTCTGATGGAACTGCTTTCCTATACAAGCATGCACAAACTGTGTCGCTATGCGGATGCGCAATACGAGGGATACCGTAAAGCAACCAAGGTTTGGTATTGCGAGGTAGAACGCAGCATGGCAAACCTTCTTACGGATTACTGTGACTATCTCCGTATGTGCAAGGAACTGCAATATGATGTAAAAAACAGTTTTATACTATTTCCGCATAAGCTGAAGGATGCCCACGATAGTGCTGCAAAGACACTGAGGGACAAACACACGGCGGAGCAGGAAAAAGCGATTGCAGACAGCTTTGACGAATGGCAGAAGCGGTATCAGTATCAGAGCAAAGAACTCATGATGATCCCTCCCCATTCCGCGAAAGAGATCGTGGATGAAGGAGCGGCGCTTCATCACTGCGTGGGACACTATCTTAAAAACGTTGCTGAGAAAGAACGTGTCATTCTTTTTGTAAGGAGTGTCGCCGAACCGGACAAATCACTTTGTACCGTAGAGGTAAGGGATGGTCAGGTTACGCAGGCACGAGGCTTTGACAATGCGGAGCCTCCAGCGCAGATCACGGCATTTATTGAACAATGGAAACAGCGGGTGCTGTATGCCGCCGATAAGGCCGCAGCATAAAACCGCAGTAGATCAATGGAGAGGCAGGGCGTATTTCGCCCTGCCTCTTTCCATAACTCAGGAAAGGTGTGAATGAAATGAAAGAGCTTTCAGAACTGAAAAATGAGTTTTATGAAGTCATGTATAAATACGAAAAGAGCTTTTCGGAGAAAGGTGTTATGGCTGATCTGACAGCCTGGCAGACAGCGAAAACAGACCTGCTTTCGCTGCTGCGGCGTCACCCTGACTGGAACGAGGCGGAGCAGGCCATTATCTTCGACTGCAATCAGGCTCTCTCTATTCAGCCGGACACGGTAGATGAAACGGCTTTCACGCTGCTGGACATTGCTTCCGAGATACTAAGTGGTGAGCAACTGGAGGATTTCCGCACAGCACTGCATGCCGCCGTGTCGGGCTACAGCCGCACTGTGTCAGAAGAGAATCTGGAGATCCTGCGCCAGCGCGGCGGAATACGCTGCACAAAAGATCAGAAGGCCAGCCGCATCATCGGAAAACTCTGCAAGAAGTACGGTGTCGATAGGCATGATCGGTACAACGCTGTTTTCGCACAGCTGGCCGACGCTCTGAATCCGCTGATCATGCAGGAGACCGGCGTACTCTCTGTGCATCCGTGCGACTTTCTGGAAATGTCCAGCAAATCCAATACATGGATGTCCTGCCATCGGCTTAACGGCGGAGGGTATCAGGCGGGGTGCCTTTCCTACATGAACGATAGCGTCAGCATGGTGTTCTATGCGGTAGATGCCGATGTGCATGGTGAGTACCGTAAGGCCATACGCAGATACCGTCAGATGTTTTTCTATAAGGACGGTACACTGTATCAGTCCCGGCTCTATCCTGCCGATACGGGAAATGCCCTGGAAGTGTCCAAGCTGTTCCGGCATCTGGTGCAGAAGGCCATTTCCCGCTGCCTGACGGAGCCGAATCTCTGGTATCTGAAAACAAAGCGTTCGGACTTAGATGCCCATTACTCGACTTGCCGGGGCAGCTTGCATTATCCGGATTATGATTTTCATGGAAACCTCTCTATCCTGCAAGGGCACAAGAAAGACACCGTTCTGCCTATTGGCGCTGCGGCCCTGTGTGTCTGCTGCGGCAATGAGCTATGGAGCAATGGTGACATAAAGTGTTCTTGCAAAGAGGTAGTCGTCTGCCGGAAATGCGGACAGACAGTAGCGCGCGGTCAAGGAATATATCTTGAAGATGGTTTTTACTGCAAGACCTGCCTGCATATTTGCGAAGCCTGTGGCCGGCCCACTTTAGGCACTATGTACCCCGCTTATGACCGGCGCGGTTCTTTGCTGCAGATTTGCCATGACTGCTACCAGCAGCTGACTGCCAGTTGTTCGTCATGCAGTATGGCGGCAGCATGCCGTACAATGGGCTTTACGATTTGCAAAAAAGCCACCATACCGGTGGCAGCTTGAGGAGAAATACGATGAACACTTATGAAACTGCGGGAATGGATATGGCCTGCTTTGAACGCATTCTGAAAATGACGCAGGGTGAGCTGAAGGAATATCTTGCGCAGCAGCTGCGCGAGTACGGCTATGAGCCTGTCTGTAAAAACGGATTTCTCTATGCGGAAGGTACTATACCGGTGCTGCTGGTTGCCCATCTGGATACTGTTCATACCCATCAGCCGGATATCATCTGCCGTTCTGAGGATGGCCGCTATCTGATGTCGCCTTACGGGATCGGCGGCGATGACCGGGCCGGTGTGTATATGATCTTGTTGCTGATGCGCAAGTGTCGGTGCCATATCCTTTTTTGTGAAGAGGAAGAGGTCGGCGGTGTGGGCGCGAGGAAATTCGCCAAGAGCAAGCTGCGGCCGGAGGTCAACTATATCGTTGAGCTGGATCGACGCGGCACAAATGACGCTGTGTTCTACAACTGCGATAACCCCGACTTTACGGAGTTTGTTTGCAGCTTCGGCTTTGAAGAGAACTATGGATCGTTCAGTGACATCTCTGTGGTTGCACCGCATTTGGATACTGCGGCTGTGAATATCAGCGCAGGCTATTTCAATGAGCACCGCCTCCATGAGATGATCGACACCTATGCCATGTGCAAAAACGTCCTCAGACTTACGGCGATGCTCCAGCAGCAAACCGGCCATTTCCCGTATCAGGAACGCATACACAGACGCGGCTCCATGTACGGTGCGCAAACCAGTCTCTTTGCGCCGATGATAGACAGGCAGCCGCAGAAGTGCGCGTGTAAGCTGCTGATGCCCTTACCGGAAGAAACACGGCTCTATATGGGACAGCACCAGATCGGCTATGCACCGGAGTACATGATGGATCGTGCTGGGAACCTTTATATGTATCTAGAGTGCCTGAAAGCTGCCGTGGAGGCGGAGGGCGTGTTTGCCTGCAATGATGAAGGCCAGCCGCCTGCGTTCTCAGCAGTTTGCGAGGGAACGAGATTCCTGCAGGTGTATACCTATGAGGAAGCGGTTGAGAAACTTGAACAAGCAGAGGATGCAGGGTAATGTGGCGTTTATTTTTTGCTGGACGTTTCGGCAAAAAGCGTGTATACTGATCGTCGGTCATCTGATAGTTATTCTATTGTCAGGTATAGGTGCTGTAAAGGCAGCACGAAATAACAACCGAGGAGAGTTATCATGAACAAAACCGAAATGATCAATGCCGTAGCCGAAACCAGCGGACTTACCAAGAAAGACAGCGAAGTCGCGCTCAACGCCATTCTGGATACCATCCAGAACGCTATGAAGATCGGCGATAAAGTACAGTTGGTAGGCTTTGGCTCCTTTGAGGTCAAAGAGCGCGCCGCCCGTACCGGCAAGAATCCTGCCACCGGCGCTACGATTGAGATCCCCGCATCCAAGGCCCCGGCATTCAAGGCCGGTAAGGCTCTGAAGGATGCCATTCAGTAATCCATAATTACCCCGGAAGCCCCGACCAATTTGGCCGGGGCTTCTCTTTTGTCAGTCCTTGCGAGCATGAAAATACTGTTTGAATTGGCAAGCGTACTCATTTCTGCTATACTACAGATAAGATATACAACTTACATAAGCAAATACGGAGTAATGTAATGATCGTTTTTGACTTGGAATGGACACAGCCGTTTGGACAAGACAGCATGGAGGAGATTATTCAGATCGGCGCTGTCAAAATAAATGAACTTGGCGGCCCGATCACGGACAGCTTTACCGTATACATAAAGCCATCCGTCTATCAGAAGTTGTCCCCGATTGCGAAGCGCCTGCCTGATGCTGCCTTCTCGATGGACTCAGAAATAGTATTTCCTGACGCCTACCAAGCCTTCGTGGACTGGTGTGCCGACGACACGGTATTCGCTTCATGGGGCGGTCAGGATATAGGCGTCCTGGCAAAGAACGCAAAGCACTGGGAGTTACCCACATTCACTGTAACAGAGTCATATAACCTTCAGGCGGCCTTTTGCCGCACACTGGATGCAGACCGGCAGATCTCATTGGAAACCGCAGCCTCATATTGCCAGCTCCCAGCGGTGTTTTCCTTCCACAATGCGCTTTATGATGCCGTGTATGCGGCAATGGTCGCTGGCTGGATCGACCCTGCTGCGCTGCCGACGCCGCCAAAGGACAAGAAGCCGCAGAAGCGCAAGCCGCTTTTCAGTACATTGGAGTATCCCGCACAGCCTAAGTATAAGGCTGGCATATTTCCTACGCGGGAAAAGGTAATGAACGGCAGAAAGGCAAGGTTCGCTCACTGCCCCATCTGTCAGGAGCGTTTCTGTGTTTGTCGCTGGTATCCGTTGGACGAGCAGATGTTTTACAGCGCCATTGTCTGCCCGGAACATGGCCGCTTTCCGGTTCGCCTGACGGTGACACACCGTGCGGAAGGTCAGTGGCATGGGCGCAGTACTGTTCCCGTCCTGACGGATATTCAGCGGGAGCTGTTCCAGCAGGCAAAAGCCAATGAGCCTATTCTGTGTCGGCGGGGTAAACCCAAATACCCTTGGTGGCGAAAAGAGATTGAACAGAACGTATAAAGAGACTGAGGGACTTGCGGATCACCGCAAGCCCCTCAGTTTGTCAAGTTTACCGGATGGTAAATTTTCTGATACAGTTCAAGAGCACCAGGCATAACTCCTGAAAGAGATCTTCATTGAAGATCCCCTGTTGCATGGACTCCTTGTAAAGAAGCGGCCGGTACATATTCAGTATTACCTCCACGGCTGCAGCATCTCCGGCCTTTGCCAGCGTAAAGAGCGTAATAAAATCATTCACGGTTTTCACCTCCCACCGCATCTCTCAGACGCTTGACCGTCCGGTGATAGGACATAGCCACCGCACCATAAGTGATGCCAAGAGTACGGGCGATCTCGGAAAGGCTCTTTTCGTCCAGTACTTTGGACAGGAATATGTAGCGCTCCCGCTCGCTCAGGTGTTGCAAGGCGGCAAGTAGACGTCCATTTTCCAACTGTTGGGCTAAAGGCAATCCGGAAAAGAGATCCGTCTCACCTGATAACTCAGGTGCCTCAGTATATCGTTCGAGGGACTGTTCCAACAGCATAGTATCCGCATGCTTCTTGAGATATGTCCTTTTGTAGTTGCGGATCGCGGCGAGCAGATAAGCGGTAAACTGGTTTTGTGCCGTACAGGATTTATATTGACTATCCCGCATAATAACAGGCCTCCTATTCATGATGATTTCACAGAAAAATCGTCATGATGGGCGGGCTTCGGCATCTCACGACATAGTCCAGAACTATCCGATACAACGAAAACGCCCGCACTCTGCGCATAGCAGGGCGCGGGCGTTCCAGTAAATAGAACGACCTTAATTCGCGTCGTGTTCTCGTAAGGGGTAGTCTTCAACATTACCCGGTATCGTGCTCATAGCTTATTCGCCGCTGTGCATATGCTTTAAATCCCTTCCGAATGCCTGTATGTTCCTCCCTCCTATCGGCAGAATACGACGCTTGTTTTTTTACAGTCTCCTATATAGTAAACAAAGCCCCGCTCTACGTAAGAGCGAGGCTTTGAACATTATTTGTCTTCAATTCGATTGCGGCGCAGACTGGTTTTCAGCGCCATAACAGTGTCTGTGATGATCTTGATTTCATCCTCGTTGCAGTCTGCGACCAGCTCAGAGAGCCAACTGTTCAGGATAGGACGTGTGCTGCGGGTCTCCATACACAGTACCTCGTTGGGGTCACAGTCTAGAATATTCATCAGCTGCACGAGCAGCTTTGTGCTTGGGATCGTCGCGCCGGTTTCAATATGGCTGATATGGGAAGTTCCCACATCGACCATTGCGGCAAGCTGTTCCTGTGAAAGCTTTTTCCGAAGACGGGCCTCTCTGATCCGCGCGCCGATGAACTCGTAGTTTACCATACAACCAAATCTCCTAATCTTTTCTTACGATTTGTATTGTATGTGCAATTTGGCAATGTTATAATATCCTAAAAGTACATTTGTATAATCAGACATAGTTCTTGCGAAATTTAAGGTCAAAAAACCACTTTTCTCAAGCTGACACTATATCCTGTAAGGGTAGGTGGGGATATGAACAAGCCAATCCGCTGTGCGGTCATAGGTCAGAAGCCCATGCGGTTCCCGTGGGGCTTCGATAGAAGATACGTTCTGTTCCAAAATGAAGACGGAATTGGCGCAGCAGATCATGGCGCTGCGACAGAGCGGCGTGTCGCAATTCCTCGTGGCCTGTGACTGCGGCGTGGGACTGTACGCCGCCGAGATCATCAACGGCCTACGAACGACTGACCACGACTTAATGCTTATCTGTTACACGCCCCATGAGGAGCAGGCCACAAAATGGGCGCCTTATCTACGGGAGCGTTACTTTACTATGCTGGAGAAATGTACCCTGATCTCCTCTGTGCGCGAGGTTGGTGCGTCAGAAGCACAGCTTCAAGCCTATAAAAAGATCATCGACCTTGCGGATGTGGTACTGGCGGTCTATGACAGGGACACGCCGCCCACAGGCGGCGCGGAGGGCAGAGCCTTGGCCTACGCCGTGGACATAGCCCGTAAGCCTTTGCTGGTGTTAGACCCTATCAAGTTGACTACATTTCAGATCAACGAGCATTTTGGGCCTATGCAGTCTTAAACCCGATACATATTCGAGCTACTACTATTTGTTGGCCAATCAGTCGCATACGGAATACCACAAAAGGACGCCTGGGGGCGTCCTTTTCCATAAAAAATTTCGCAAAGTATCGTACTTTGCGAAAACACTCAAAATTTGGCTTGAATACAGTATATAGCAGGTCGTCCAAAATGTCAATAAGCATTTCAAGAAACGGTCATTTCACAAAATAAGACCCGCAAACCCGCATGAATACTGGGCTTGCGGATTCTTTCGCAAAGTACGATACTTTGCGAAAGAAAAATTCCAGAAATTGGTAAGAATTGCATAGTTTGAGTTCTGTGACGTCGTGTGGCTGCGTGTTGTAAAGGCGAGGATTCGCTAGGGCGCAGCATAGAAGGAACATGGGGCAAAACCCACCGCGGACGGCACTGTGAGCGCAAGGAAGTGACCGAAACGGCGTAAAACCGTTGGGCAACACCCGCCATTGGAGCGAAAGCTCTGAGAAGGTAGGTCATGTACGGGGACGAAAGTCCGTGGCGCGAGGGCAGTAGAATTGCACGGCTGAGAGCTCGTTGACAACGGCGCACCCTCGTTGTGACGAAGGGCAGGAGTGCGCGCTGATTGAGGAAATCAGTGCTTTTTTCTTGCCAAACGCGCCGGTTTTCAGAAGAAAACCGGTATTTTTTCGCCATTATGGGAGGGGTATTCTCATGAGTCATTGGAATCGCAACGTCAAATTTGATTACGTAAACTGGTGCCAGCCGCAAATTGCCAAACGGGCCAGGGCGGCGCTGGACGCCCGCGACGCGGCCTTTGCCGAGAAGCATGCCGACACGCCACTGGAGGAGCTGGCGCAGTATCTGCTCCGCCAGGCCCGCCAACTGCGGCACACGCCGGGACCCTGCGAGGTGGACGGCGGCGCGTTTATCGAGCAGCGTTTCGGCAGTTGGGACGCGGCGCTGCAAGCCGCCCATTTGCGGCCGCTGGTGAATATGCCACGGCTGGTGAACTCGGCGCGGTACAACCGGGAGAAAAAGGTGCAGGCGCCGCTGGTGGCGGCGGAGCACGAGGAGAAAAAGAAGCTGAAGCGCCAGAAGAAGGCCCAGCGCCGCAATGAGTTGGCCCAAGAACAGGCCGCAAAGCGCCGGGCCGAGAAGGAAGCGGAGAAAGAAGCGGAGAAAAGCGCCGAATAATTTTGCAAGCCGAACGGCATTACGCCGTTGTGTTTCCCATAGACAGGCGGGGGAAGGATTTGCCGGTCCTCCCCCCGCCACACCTCAAAAATTGGCGCACCATTCGTAGGGGCCGGCGTCCTCGACGGCCCGCACGAATTACGATACTGCCCCGGTAAACCGGCGGGGCGTCGGGGACGCCGCCCCCTACAACCGTCTACCGTCCCCCCCTCAAAAATCCAGGCCACCCGGCCTTTTGATATAGAGAAAAAATCACACTTCCCCCGCCTTTTTGGTGCCGTTTTGCCCCGCAGGGGCAAAACAAAAACACACCGCACCCAAGAGCCACGGGGAAAATCACAAAAGAGAAAGGAAGATCACACACATGAAGAAACGCATTGTTTCCTTCCTGTTGGCGCTGGTGATGGCGGTTTCGCTGCTGCCGGTGCAGGTGTTCGCCGCAGATGTGGACACCCCGGCGGCGGAGCCTGCCGCTGTGGCGCAGGAGCCTGCGAAGGACGAGGAACCGGCGCAGGAAGACCCCGCCCCGGTGGAGCAAAGCAATGAGACAGACGAAACCGACACAGCGGTGTATGCGGTGGACGCACCCGCTGCGGGATTTATATACTCACCGACCGCAGATGACATTAAGGTGATTGGCACCTATCAGGTCGACGAAAACATGACCTGGGACGTCCGCTTGCTCACTGTGGACTCTACGCAGTATAACTATGTAACCACAGCCAATGCGAAAACCGGTATAATTACGACCGAAAAGTTCGCCATTGGCGATAGCGTGAGTGGAAAATATACAGCACGCCATTACAAAGGTTCGGAAGTATATGAGACCGGTAAGCAGTTTTACGAACAACTGAAAGGCCAATTAAACCTGACCGACGATACTGCTTTGGACAGCACTGCGACGCAAACCTGTTTTTACAACCTTAAGTATACAGGTCGAGCTTCTTCCGCAAAGGTAAGTGAGATATACGGTCTTCTCATCATCCAGTGGACGGCTGGTGAGCTTGTTATGCCGGACAAGACGGCGCTGCAGGCCGCCATTGACGCTGCCCCCAAGGCGGAGGACGGCACCTATTACACCGCCAATGACAGCTACAACGGAAAAAAGAGAGACGACTATGGCTTCTGGAAAAGATACCAGGCAGCATTGAACAATGCAAACAGTGTCAATGAAAATGCGACCTCAAATCAGGATAAAATTGACGCCGCCGTTGTCAATCTCCAAACCGCCATCGCCAACCTAATTCCCGCTGACTGCGCCAACACCACGGTGCTGTATCAGGAATTGAAATGGGACTTCAATTCAGCAAGGTTCACCGCCAAATCCTGGGCGGCCTATAAGACCGTCCGCGAAAAGGCCGAGGCCCTGATGGCCAGCATGTTTGACGCGGAGGGCAACCCCACCGCCGCCAACACCAAGGACAAGAACACCGAGATTGAAGCCATGGCCAAGGAGCTAAAGGTCGCCAGCGAAAGGCTGGATATCTTCATGGCACCGGAGGCCGCATCGATCGTCCGGCTGGAGCTGGAGGCCATCCGGTATCTGGCCGAGAAGTATGACCCGGACAAACTGACGGGGTATACGGAGGCCAGCCTTCAGGCCCTGCGGGACGCCCGGACGGCAGTCGTGGAGATGGCGGACGGCGTGGTGATCGCCGAAATGGGCCAGCAAGAGCATAACCGGCTCACAGAGGCCATGAATGATCTGCGGAAGGCCGCCTACGGACTGGAGACCGTGTCCCAGGAGCAGATCACGGTGAAGGTGTCCATGCTGTACGCCTCCGACATCTATTGGAACACCCCCGCGATAAGATGCAACACGAACACCTACACCGGCACCGTGACGCTGGCTGCCAACACCAGCGCCGACACGGCCCTGACCAGCCTGAAACCGCTTCCGAGCGGCTATAATGCGCTGTATTTCTTGAACGGTGAACTGCTGTACAACGGGTTCGGCATGACCCAGTACAGCGTCCGAAGCGATGTTTTCCGGGCGGTGAAGCTCCACGACGGCGACGAGCTGACGGTGGTGCAGATCTATCCCAAGCAGATCCCCAACTCCAGCCAGGACGGCACCACCTACAACGCGCCGGTGGAGGACGCCGTCGACTGGTTCCGGTACAGCACCGTCTCCGCCCCTGTTGAGGTGGAGGCGGGCAAGCCCTTCTCCATTACCGTCACGTCCGAAACGGCGATGCCCTTCCACTGCGCCGCCGGTGCTTCCCCCGTGGCGGGTGCGAAGGTCTATCGCAGCGACGCGGGCGAGACCCCTGACGCCGTGGCCACCGGCTATGTGGGCGTGGATACCTACGCCGTCACCGACGAGAACGGCCAGGCTACCCTGACGCTGTATAACGAGGGGTACATCCTGCTGAATGCCTTCCGTATGGACGACGAGGGCCGCTATACTGTGGGTGCCTCCGTGCTGGTACACGTCAAGGCCGCCAGCGACCTGGACGCCGTGAAGAAGCAGCTCCGCGCGGAGCTGGACGCCGTCTATTATGACGAGAATTACCCCGAGACCGTCTTCACCCCTGCCAACTGGCAGAAGGTGCAGGACGCCTATAACGCCGCCGTGGCGGCCATCGACGCGGCGGAGACCTCCGGCGCGGCCGGCGACGCCCAGTTGACGGCCCTGCAGACCATCAAGAAGCTGCAGGCAGAGGCTGATACGAAAAATGTCAGCAATCTGAGAAACTTCCGGAAGTATCTGGGCGAGCTGCCCGACGACGTGACCGAGCTGGATGCGTCGGCCACGGCGAAGATTGGCCAGTTGAAGACCTGCTATGAGCAGATGTCCCCCTATCAGCGGGGCCAGTTGACCGGCAAGGAGCAGAAGAAGTACGATGCCATCATCAAGGCCCAGGAGGCCGGTCTTGCCCCCGCCAAGCAGTACAAGCTGACCTTCCAGCAGGACTACAGCAAGGTGCCCGAGGCCGACCGTGCGGCGCTGGCGGACATGATCGCCTATCTGCAGAACAACACCACGGCGGAGGACTGGTACAAAAACACCCCGTCCTCCGGCATCGGCGGCAACATGCAGGCGAAGCTGTTCACCTTCAACATCCGAAATAGTGGCTACAATTATCATTATAGCTCCGCCTATACCCAGATCACCGAATCCGCCGCCCTGGCAAATAAGCAGGTCTATGCCTGCGTCAACCCCGACTACAGCGCGTATCTGCTGTGCCGCAACGCGGCGCTGACCTCGGGTCAGAAGAACGGCCCCGGCGTTATCTCCGGCAGCGACTACAACTGGAGCATCTCCGACGCGAGCACCACCATGTACGTGCCGGATTCCAACACCAGCAACACGACCAAGCTGCTGGGCCACATGACCTATACGGTCAACGGCACGAAGTATGTGATCCGCAGCGTGGCCGTCAGCGGCGCGGACAACGGTTATACCAGCGAGACCGTCACGTTCTACGACTGCAGCGAGTACAAGGGCAAGTGGGACATCATGTGCAACCAGCAGATCCCCGACACGTTCCTGATGTTCACCATGCCCTTCAGCGATGTGACCGTGACCGTTACCTGGGCGCCGGTCACCAGCGATACCGGCAGCACCGACCTGACCGCCGAGCGTACCAAGGCGCTGTCCGCCCTGAAGGACGAGCTGAGCAAGTACACGATCTTCAGCAAGAACTACGCGGCCATCAAGGCGGCGTATAACGACGGCGTGAAGGCCATCAACGCCGCCGAGACCCTGGAGGCCATCAACAACGCCCGGGCCAAGGCGCTGAGCAACATGAAGATGGCTGCCGGCGGCGGCTACTACGGCGCGGCTATCCCCAACTGGGGCGCAGGCGATGGCTTCGATGCCGGTCAGCAGGTGGGTACCGTCACCGTCAGCGTGGCGAACTTCACCTATGATGACGGGTACTACTACCGCAAGGCCGGTGAGACGCCCTTCCTGTATCTGGAGAACTATCCCCTGGGCGAGAATGACACCATGATGACCGTCATCCTCCGCGCCCTGAAGGAGAATGGCTATTCCTGGACAGGCACCGGCGGCGATGACTATACCCTCACCTATCTGTCCAGCATTTCCAAGACGGAGAACGGCAAGACCTATAAGCTGGGTGAGTTCGACGGCGGCCAGCAGTCCGGCTGGATGGGCACGCTGAACGATTGGTTCACCAACCTGAGCTTCGCCGAGTTCAAGGTTGCCAACGGTAAGCTGGGTGACGGCGATGTCATCAGTGTCCAGTACACCCGCGAGGGTCTTGGCGAGGATCTGAGCGGCACCTTCGGCAACTCTGATACCACGCTGAAGGCGCTGGACATCGAGGGCGGCAAGCTGCTGACCGAGTTCGCCTCCGGCGAGGCGGGCGGTACGTATGAGTACACCCTGGCCATCGACAGCGCTTCCGCCGTGGTGAAGCTGACCCCCACCGCCAGCAACAAGAACTATCTGACGAAGATCTTCCTGAATGAGAAGGTCACCGGCAATACCGAGGGCAGCAGCTTCTTCAAGCGGACGCAGTCCATCCCCGTTGCCAACGGCGACGTGATCTATGTGGGCTGCGGCGAGTACGCGTGGCCCTGCATGAACAACCAGAGCACCGAGGCCCGTGACTATACCGGCACCTGGTACGTGCTGCATGTGGTCAACGTCAACGAGGGCGCCGGCTATGTGAGCGAGACCATCGACGCGCTGCCCAGCGCCTCTGACGTAAGCTACGGCAGCTATCAGGAGACGGCGGAGGCCGCGGCTGCGGCCCGTGCTGCCTACGACGCGTTGAGCGATACGGCCAAGAAGAACGTCGATCCCGACAAGCTGGCCGAGCTGGAGGCGCTGGAGAAGGCTGTCGCGGAATTCCAGGCCATCGACGACGTGAAGGATCAGATCGACGCGCTGCCCAGCGAGGGCAAGCTGACCATCGCCGACCGCGATGCCGTCAAGGCCGCGCAGGCAGCCTACGGCGCACTGTCCGCCGAGCAGAAGGAGTATCTGACCTTCGCCCAGATCGCCAAGATCGAGGCGCTGTCCAAGCGCATGGCGGAGATCGAGAAGGAAGCCGTCAAGGCGGTGGAGGATCTGATCGACGATATCGGCACCGTCACCAAGGACAGCAAGGACAAGATCGACGCCGCACGGCGGGCCTATGACGGTCTGACCAAGGAGCAGCAGGATCAGGTCGGCAACTATCAGACGTTGGTTGATGCCGAAAAGGCATATGCCAAGCTGACAGGTGGTACCACGCCCGGCAATCCTGACAAGAAGCCCGGAGGCTCCACCACGCCGGATAAGAAGCCCGTCAAGTCCGGCAACACCGGCGACGCGGGCATCACCCTGTATCTGGGTATGGCTCTGGTGGCCGTCCTGGCTGGCGCGGTGATCGTTACCCGCAAGCGCAAGGAGAACTGACAACCAGCCTTTCTTTGATTTTTCTCTATATGACAGCAGGGAGAGACGCGTGATGCGTCTCTCCCTGCTGTCGTTTTTAGAAAATTGCTGCTCTACCTTTCATGGCTATAAACCTCGTTCGGATCAATGAACGCTCTAGCAGGAAAAGTCCCACCCTGCATTTGGCAGAGCGGGACTTTGTTACACTGCGGCATGTATCGCCATATTATCCATGAGGGTGTGGAGGCTTAGGTCATATTGCTCTTTTGAGATGACTCGGC